>Ga0194045_1000297_pt1 | contig 16086 bp, 12 predicted proteins | sample JunL6211m_MetaG_FD_161686 | JGI IMG/M metagenome (GOLD analysis project Ga0194045, IMG submission 161686) | Anoxic zone freshwater microbial communities from boreal shield lake in IISD Experimental Lakes Area, Ontario, Canada - Jun2016-L626-11m | ecosystem: Environmental > Aquatic > Freshwater >...
TGCGGCAACAATGATTGCTTTGGAAAGTTTGCTCCACAGCTTGCTGCGTTTGCTATCCACCAACGCCTTGCGGTGCTTAATATTGGAATACTGTGAATGTCCGGCCATGTTATTCAGCTCCGCTCAAGGAGTCATCCAAGGTCTTGGTTCAATACGTAATGACGAAAGCCTATCGGGGTTTTTTCTTAGTGATCTTCACGTTGCCAGCTTCTTTGGCAGAAGCTTTGGGGCTTCCCTTGACGGGCTCCGCAGTGGAGTGACTTGATTTTGCTTTGGTAGGCTTTGTTTCTACAGGCTTATTACTGACAGGCTTTGATTCCGATTTTTTGACTGTCGGTTTTTCGTCGATTTTTTTCGACGCTGGTTTCACTTGAGGCTTCTGTGCCTCCGATTTGCTTGTTGCCACTTTTGGAGTTCCGGTCCCTTTTGTTGTTGGCTTCTTGGGAGCCTCTTTGGCGGCCTCGGCCTTTGCGACTGGCTTTACCGATGGTTTGGCAGTCGCAGCTTCTTTGCCTGTGGAGGTGGCAACGGCCGGTGGCGGAGAATGGTCCTTTTTTTTCCCGGTCGGTGTTTCCGCTGGGTCGACCAGCTTTTGTGCCGGTGTCGCAGCCGTAGGCGACTTGGATTTACTCGTTTGAGCAGGAACGCTGACCGGTGCAACCGAAGCGACTTTGTCGACTTTGGTAGGCTTTTCCGCGACCGGTTTTTCAAGTATTTTTGGCTTCGCCTTAGGTGTCACACCAAGATCTTTGAAGACCGACAAAGCCGAGGGGCTTTTGGCGTTTTGGTGAAACTCGACTGCGAACTGATGCAATAACGACGCAAACTCACCACCCTTGGTTTTCGTGATGGCTCGCTCAATAGCGGGCAGGCTTTTCTTGTCGGCCTCTGCTTCGGTAATAATTTCGGCCTGAACGAGACAGTCCAAAGTCATCGTATCTGCCGGAATCGCATGTCCACCCAAAGCATGTTGCGAAACATAATTCAGAATGAATGGAGAAACACCTTTCCACGCGGTAAGCTCGTCGGTCGCTTTGCCGAGGTTTGCCTTTTTCATGTCCTCGATGTCGTATTGGTACCGAGCTTCAAAAAGCGATTGCAAACACCGCTTAATTCGATGCCCTGCTTGGGTTGGGTTTGGCAAACTATTGAGCGCTTCGCCAAGTTCAATCACCGTTGTAACGCGAACTTCATTCCAGTCGAAATAGGCTTGCTGAAGCTTTGCAAAAGCCTCATCGGCTTGGTCCGCTCTGGCATCTTCTAGACAACATGCGTAGATCAAATGCTCTAGAACGGTGCGTTCACCGACTTCAGGGAGCGGCTTGAAATGCTTTTTAAGAGACTTGTAAAGTTGCTCGTACTTGGCTGCTCGATTGCTCATTGTTCTCAGTAGGCTGTTGACTGTTTAGGCTGTTTGCAAATCAGTTTATTGGGCATTAGGCACGTCTGGACTATTTCGATTGTCGAATTTCTCCATGATCTTCTCCATCGAATTCCCCATCGTCAGAGAGCTCGGCGTTCTCGTCAACTGTAGCTTCGTTGTCGGCGTCTTCTGCTTCATCGAGTTCGTCGAGTTCATCGAGTTCTTCGAGTTCTTCGAGTTCGTCGAGTTCGTCGTCAACTGGTTCCGACACGGCAACTGTATCGGAGGCTTGCTGATCCTTTTGTTTTTCGAGCGCGAGTTGGTCGAGAATCTGGGCAAGAGCAAGGGACTTTTTGACACCTTCATCTGCGACGAAAGTGAGTTTTGGAGTGTATCGAGTATCGATTCGTTCAGCAATTTTAGACTGCAGGAAGCCTGCGGAGTTTTTGAGACCGCGCAAACTGGTCGCCTGTTGACTTTCGCTCCCCATGATACTCACCAAAATTTTGGCTTCACGCATATCGGGAGCTACTTCGACGCCGATCACGGTGACATTCCTCACGCGAGGGTCGCGGAGCTCTGTCAAAATCGCCATTGAGACGACTTCTCGAATCGCTTCCCCTGCTTTTAATAGCCTACGTGAACTCATAAAACCGTCTTGTTCAATCGGCGATGAAGCCGACGTTTGAAATCAAAAGGAAAGTAACTGAACTGCTGTGCTCGACCGCACGCATGAGTCGACAAAGGTTTCTTGGCGTTGTCCAAGGTCAACTAAGACCTGGACAATTCAAGTTTTCTCGCAACCTCTTCGATACGATATGCCTCTAGGACGTCGTCGACTTTGACGTCATTGAATCCCGCCAATTTGATGCCACACTCCATTCCACGGGGCACTTCCTTGACGTCATCCTTGATTCGCTTAAGCGTGTCCAAGGCATAGTCGCCAATTCTACGGCCTTCGCGGTTGACTCGGATTCGACAACCTCGTTCGATCGTCCCTTGTGCAACGTAGCAACCAGCGATGGTTCCAACGCGAGAAACAGCAAAGACTTGTTTGACCAACGCTCTGCCCAATTCAACAACTCTTTCTTCGGGCTTCAGTCTGCCCTCGATAAGGGCTTTGATGTCCAAGGCCAGATTGTAGATAATATCGTATCGTCGCACTTCCACATTGCGTACGTCAGCAAGAGCCCGTGCGGCTTCGTCAGGAATAACGTTGAAGCCAACGATTACAGCCTGGGACGCACTTGCGAGGGTCACGTCCGCAACGGTAATTCCACCAACGGACCGTTGCAAAATCTTGATCTCGACTTCCGGGTGGTCCAGCTTCGTCAACTCCTTTTCAATTGCTTCGAGCGAACCGCGTGCATCAGCTCGGATGATCAAGTTGAGAACAACCTTGTCTTCCTTGACGCCAAGTTTGCCGGATTGGAGCAACTCTTGGAATGTTTCAAAGGAAACCTTCTGCGAAGTACCCGAAAGAGATTGAGCACGGACAAGCACTTCACGGCTAGCCGCGATCTGCCTCGCTTGGCCGATGTCATCCAACACGTGGAATCGCTCACCTGCCTCTGGAGCTTTATCAAGTCCAGTAATATTGACAGGCATCGAAGGGCCGCACTCCGTCATCTGCTTGTTTCTCTTCAGCGTATCGCCGAGGGCCTTAACACGTCCAAACGAAGAACCGCAGACGACAATATCGCCTACTCTCAACGTTCCGCCCTGAACCATGACCTTGGCGATAACACCCCGATCGGCTGCTTGTTCGCTTTCCAAACAAACGCCAACGGCGGCCTTTTTCGGATTGGCTTTGAATTCATGCAATTCGGCCACCCCAAGCAATGTCTCAAGTAATTGATCCATGCCTTCGCCGGTTATTGCACTCGTTGGCACGACTTCCACGTCGCCTCCCCAGGTACTAGGAGTTAGCCCAAACTGGGTCATCTGCGTCATAACGCGATTGATATCGGCTCCCGGCAAATCGCATTTATTAACCGCAACCACAATCGGCACCCCAGCAGCCTTTGCATGCGAAATGGCTTCTTCGGTTTGGGGCATGATTCCATCGTCAGCCGCGATAACCAAAACCGCAATATCGGTAACATTCGCACCGCGAGCTCGCATCTCAGTAAATGCTTCGTGGCCAGGCGTATCCACAAAGGATATCGCGCGCCCATCCTTTTTGACTTGATAAGCACGAATCTGCTGCGTAATCCCCCCGGCCTCACCCGAGACGATCTTGGTGCCGATCAAATAGTCGAGCAACGATGTCTTGCCGTGATCGACGTGCCCAAGGAACGTTACGATCGGTGGACGCGTGACCAAGTCTTCCTCATTGTCCTCGACATCATTGATCTTCCCGATCAAACTGGTTTCAAGCGTTTCTGCCTCGCGGAATTCCAACTCGACTCCAAGATCCGCCGCAATCAAAGCCGCTTGGTCCTGGTTAAGCGAGGAATTGATGGTGGTCATGGTACCCATGGTCATCAACGAACGAAGCACGCGTGCGGCGGTAACACCTGCCGCTTCCGAGAAACTCCGAATCGTGCAGGGCATCGCGAGAATCACTTTCTCCTTGCGAACTGCGGTTGGCGTGAGCTTGGGTCTTCGCCCCCTGTTGCCCTTGAGTCTTCGATCATCCTCCTCAATGGACGCCAAGTCTCGTGAAGTATTGATGCGAGGACCGCGTTTGCGGCTCGATTCGATACCTGCCAGACCCTTTTTCTTGACTGGAGCTTCTTCCTCAACGACCGGCTTCTTGCCCTTTGCGTTTAACTTGTTCTCAGCATTTGCTTGGAAGCCCGCTAATCCAGTGTGTTGTGTTTGACTTGGAAGCGATGCGCGACCACCACCAGCAGCCGTCGTTTTGCCGGGAGGCGAGGCAGTACTGCCGGGTGCCGCCGCCGGCTTTTCCGCAGGCTTGTCCATCCCTCGACGAACACCTTGGATCACATCAGGCGTCAACTTGACGATTGGCTTCTGCGTGGCTTGTTCTGCTATTTTCGGGGCCGGACTTGCCATACCCGATTTTGGAATTCCTGCCAACTTGATGTTCAGCACGGGATCGCGAGTTCGCTTTGGCTTGTCCGACGCGGGTTTGACTTCGCCTGGCTTTGCACCACCAAGAACACGAACTTTTCCACTCGTTGCGGCGGGCGAATAAAAGTCCTTTCTCGTTAGACCATCTCCGGAGCGGCCGGGTTTATCCTCGGAAACGACCGAAGTGACTTCGTTGACCTCTCTCGATTGAGAGTCCTGGGAGACGTCCACATCCACATTCGTCGACACAATCGTCGTTGATTCGTGTTCGGTATCTAGCTCTCGCGACTCCAATGCAATTGGATCACCGATTGGATCGGAGCTGACGACCTCATTATCGTCAACTGCAACGCTCGACTCAGCCTCGGGAGCGACTGCAACTGCAGCCCCTTTAGAAACGGCGGCGACAGAATCCACCACCTTGGAACGAGTTGCAGACAAGTCGCGGTTGGCGCCACCAATACGTTGACTCAAATCACGTTTTGGCACCTCCTTGACCGGCTCGCGAACTGGCTTGACAACCTGAGCGACCGCTTGGGCAGACGCAGCCGGCGTAGCCTTTTCGTCTATATGCCGCTTGATTCGAGCGATCTCTTCGTCTTCTAGACTAGCAAGCGCGCTTCCCTTGCCCTGAATACCAATGCGGGTACACAGGTCGACCAGCTCCTTGCTGTCCATTCCTAAGTCTTTAGCCAGCGAATAAATTCGTACTGCCACTGAGCAAAATTCCTTGGGCATTAGCCCGTTGAAACGAGGCAAGTCGACCGAACGGCTCGGCTTAAGTTGCTCGCCTGTTTCTGCTTTTTATTATTTCATTGGACGCCCCCACGCTGCTGTAGCGGGTCACCCACACCATTCGACATACCGCATGCCGAACTTCTTTTCCGCTTCAATGACAACGACCGCCATTGAATCGCATCATTTATCTGCCAAGTATGATAATGCATAAATGGAACTTACGTTAGGCGTTTCCGCCAGTTTGCTGTTCCCCTTCGGACGGTGGACCCTTAGGAGGCTCCACTGCGGGGAGAATCTCATGTCCGCCATCTTGCAGTTCCCCCTCGGACGGTGGATCCTTTAGAGGCTCCACGGTGAGAGAATTGTCAAGCTCTACAGCGTCCTCAGTCAGATTTTCCAGTGCAATTTGGGGAGGAGGCAGAGACCGCCCCTCTTTTTTGTCCAACTCCTCGGTCGCGCGGCGCTCTTTATCAAGTTTTTCTTGATACTTTCGCTCCTCTTCGGCAATCTCCTGATCTTCCGCTTTGGCATCCGCCTGTTCAACAATCGCGTCCACTTGCTCTTGAGACCAGCCACCCATTTCCATCAGGGCATCAGGCTCGATAACGGAAAGATCGTCATAGGACAGATAGCCTTGCTCGACGAGCTGCTGGGCAACTTCCTCAGTCATCCCCTCAATCTCCATGAATCCTTCCATCGCTCGCTCGATTTGACGCTCCAATTCAGGAGCAGTCATAATTTCAATGTCCCAACTGCAAAGCTTGCTAGCCAATCGGACATTTTGACCATATCGACCGATTGCTTGCGACAAATGCTCTTCGTTCACTAACGCGATTGCGCGCCCAATCATATCACAAAGCAGGACTTGCTCGACTTCCGCCGGTTGCAATGCATTCGGAATCAGAACCATTGGATCGTCACTCCAACGCACAATGTCGATGCGTTCGCCGGCGAGCTCCCCCGTTACGTTCTTGATTCGATTGCCGCGCATTCCAACGCATGCACCTACGCAATCGATTCGCTGATCGCTACTGCTAACGGCGACTTTGCTGCGATATCCGGGTTCTCGACTGATCGCGTTGATTCGGATGATTCCTTCTGCGATTTCCGGTATCTCTTGCTCGAACAATCGCTGAATCAGCATTGCCTTGGTTCGCGACAAGATGATTTTGACGCGATTTCCCGCCGCCTTCACTTCGTAAATGATCGCTCGAACGCGAGAGCCACTGTGATAGCTTTCACCAGGAATTTGTTCGCTTCGAGGTAAAATGGCTTCGACGTTGCCAAGCTGAACGATGGTTACGCCACGCTCCGTACGCTGAACGATGCCGGTCACCAACTGACCGACCTGAGTGTGGAATTCATCAATTCTTGCGTCCCGCTCGGCTTCCTTGAGCTTCTGGATAATCACTTGCTTGGCCGTTTGAGCGCCGATACGGCCAATTTCGTCTTCGCTGAGACTTCTTCCGTTCACCGTGGCCGTGATACCTCCACCATCGCGTGCGATTGAGACGAATACGTCGGCTTCTTCACCGAACTGACGCTTCGAAGCCGTTACCAGCGCAGATTCGATCGCTTGAATGACCAATTCCGGGTCGATCTGCTTTTCGCGATGCAACGAATCTACAATTCGGAGCAATTCTTGTGGATTCATTCCGTTGTTATCTGTTGGGTTGATAGTTTTTGATGGGGGTGGTGGTGAGTTGAGAGCCCCCCGGATTCACTACCTCCCGTGTTCTGCGCAAGAGCGTTTAGGCTATCCTCCCCCCCCGAAAATGTCAACCGCCAATTGCATCTTGGCCCTGGGCGCAGCTTGTTCTGCACCCATAATGTCGACATGAATTCGTCAAATGACTTCGACACCATTATTATCGGCGCAGGAATGAGCGGCTTGGCAGCTGGCATTCGACTTGCCCACTACGACCAACGCGTATGCTTGCTCGAAAAGCATTGGACGATAGGCGGGCTCAATTCTTTCTATCGTGTCAACGGTCGAAACTACGACGTCGGTCTTCACGCGATGACCAATTTCACGGAGAAAGGTGCCAAAAAAGGACCGCTTGCCCGCCTTTTAAAACAGCTTCGCTTTCGCTGGGATGATCTGCAGCTTGCCGAACAAAAAGGCTCCCGAATCGCATTTCCAAGCGTTCATCTGGATTTCAATAACGAGATTGGACTCCTCCAAACCGAGATTAACGAGAAATTTCCCCACCAAAAAGACGCCTTTCAGACTCTTCTGAACCGCCTCGTCGACTACGACGATCTAAAGCAAGAGGACTTCCAACTTTCCACTCGCACCATTCTTTCCGAAATCCTAAGCGATCCATTGCTGATTGAAATGCTGCTCTGCCCATTGATGTGGTACGGCAATGCCCGTCAACACGATATGGACTGGGGGCAGTTTTGCATTATGTTTCGAAGCATATTCCTTGAGGGGTTTGCAAGACCTTTCAAAGGCGTTCGGCTCATCCTCAAGCATCTCGTCCGCCGATTTCGCGAATTAGGAGGTGACCTGCGTTTGCGAAGTGGAGTCGCTCGCATTTGCATCGAAGGTGGCCGAACGACCGGTGTTGAACTGGAGAACGGAACGATACTCACAGCAAAACGAATCCTGTCCAGCGCCGGGATCGTCGAGACGATGCGAATGTGCGACGACAACTCTCTTTCCGAAGTTCATATGGCCGGAGAGATGACGTTCATCGAATCGATCTCAGTGCTAGAGTGCCAACCCAAGGAGTTTGGTTTCGACAAGACGATCGTTTTTTACAACGACTCCGAAAAGTTTCACTGGACAAAGCCGACCGACCAATTGTGCGATGTTCGCACCGGTGTGATTTGCTCTCCAAACAACTATGTTTACTCGAGTGCCGAAGGAGAATTGGAAGCGGGCTTTGTCAGGCTTACGACCATCGCAGACTACAATCGCTGGTCTGACATGACTGCCGACCGTTATGCTCGCGAAAAACTCGCTTGGTACGACGAATCGGTTGCATCCGCCATTCGATTTATGCCTGACTTTCGCCGATACGTGATCGACACAGACATCTTCACTCCCAAAACTATTCGCCGATTCACGTCCCACGACAACGGAGCTGTCTACGGAGCCCCAGACAAGCAACTCGACGGCACGACGCGACTTAGCAACCTATTTCTTTGCGGAACCGATCAAGGGTTCGTCGGTATCGTCGGAGCGATTGTCAGCGGCATCTCCATGGCCAACCAACACTGCTTACGACAGTGATTAGTGTCCAAGCCCTTCCAAGGACCAGAGCTCAACCAGCCGAATCACGTGCTGTGCGGCTTGAACCATATGATCGAGTGAGGCAAACTCGCGAACCGAGTGAATGTTGAATTGACCGACTGAGAGATTGGGCGTCGGAAGACCCAATTCGCTCATCAACGCCCCATCCGTACCGCCTCGAATCGAGTCGCGACGACAGGGGAATTTCAGGTCCTCGAATGCCTGTTCGGCCAACTCGATGGCTTTTGGAAAGCCTCGCAATACATCCGCCATATTCCGGTATTGAACGACTGTGTTCACTCGCCCCTCCATCCCAGGAAATTCTTCTAAAACGCGATCCATGGTTGCCTTCAGAAGCTGGATGTACGTCTCGAGTTTTCGCGTCTCGAAGTCCCGAAGGATAAATTGAATCGAGGTTTCGGCCACACCGCCGTGAATGGTGAAAGGGTGCACAAATCCCTGACGATCCGAAGTTGACTCCGGTGAAAGTGTCTCGGTTGGTAGCAATGCAATGAACTTGGCGGCAGCCCGAAGCGAATTGATCATTTTCCCTTTTGCGACCGACGGATGGGTGTTTCGACCGTGAAACGTAACCGTGGCACCGTCCGCAGAAAATGTCTCGACATCGATTGTTCCGGCGGCTCCTCCGTCAAGCGTATAACCCACGATTGCCCCAGCTTGTCGCAAATCAAAGTGCTTCGTCCCGTTGCCGATTTCTTCATCGCACGTGAACAAGACTCGAATGGGGCCATGCGGTACGTTGGGATTCTCCATCCAGTACTGAACACACTGCATGATGGTCGCCACCCCCGCTTTATCATCCGCACCAAGCAGTGTTTTCCCGTCTGTTGTAACGAGAGTATGGCCCCGAAGGCTGGCGAGTTCGGGCGTTGAAATCAAATCAATGGTGTCGCCCGAAAGCAGAGTGATCGAATTGCCATCATAGTTTTCGATCAGCTGCGGATTGCATCCGTCGCCCGGCGCTTCGGGCGACGTGTCTAGATGTGCATTGAGGAGCACCGTTGGAGCATCTCTGTCAACATTGGATGGCACTGTCCCCCATATCAACCCATGCTCGTCTTGGTACGCATCGGAAATCCCCATTTCGAGCAGTTGCTCTACCAGCATGTTGCCGAGTTCTAATTGCCCGACCGAGCTAGGGTAACTATCGCTGGCGGGATTTGCGGCGGAACCGACTCGGACATACTGCAAAAATCGATGAAGCAATTTCTGGCGGTTAATTTCGGCTGGATGCATTGCTAAAAACCGTACGCACGCGAATCCATGTACATCCCGGGGAAACTGTAGATTCTTCGAGTGCGAACGGGTGCCTGCGCATTGTAGAAGACCCCGGAATTGATTTCTGGACGACCGTAGTCAAAGCCAATCGAATGGTAGTAATTGAGTAAGCTCTGACGGCTCATCGCTTCGGCTCTTGCTCTGGCAATGAGATATTGCTGTGCCGGTGTCTCCTCGAAGCGGGCACTTCTAGGCGTGACGGAACCACCGGTCAATGGTTCGTCAAATTGGGCGAAAGCGGTCGACGAAGTTATCGCAGCAGATAAACCGACTGCAACCAGAAATAGTCGCATAGGATGGGGTCCTTCTTTGTTGGAGTGGGAACAAACCGATCGACCATCCATGGCTTACCGCTCGAATCGCTCCTTTTTTTCGAGCTTACTTCTAGGGGTATCGTCACATGCAGTCTCCAAAAAACAACGGATTTCACGCTGCATCTACAATCCAATCGACCGCCATATTTGAACAGTTACTTCCCAGGCTGGACGAATGGGCTTCCCAGGTTGGACGAATGGGGAAGATGCGATAAACTCTGCATTGGCGTTTTTCCATCTCGTCCTCGTTTTGACTGCCCCTTTTTCTATGCTCGATCGCAAATTTGTTTTAGAAAACGCCGAGTTAGTTAAGGCCAATTGCCTCCATCGAGGTGCTCACGCTGATATCGAGCGATTTGTCGAACTCGAACGCGAACGCAAGACAAAGCTCAATCAGGCCGAAGAGCTGAACCGGCAAGCCAATGCCACAAGTGGCAAAATGGGCGGAGCCACGCCCGAACAACGCGAGACACTCAAAGAAGAAGGGCGAAGACTGCGCGAGCAAAAGGATGCGGTCCAAGCCGAGCACGACATGCTAGACAAGGAGATCGCCGCGATTCTATCGCGCGCCCCAAACATGACCCACCCCGCCGCACCGATCGGACGGGACGATCAAGCCAATCTAGAAATCGCTCGGGGGAAAACTCCGATCCCTACCTTCGATTTTCAGCCACTGGACCATTTGCAATTGGGCAAACAACATGACATGATCGACTTTGAGTCCGGAGCTCGCGTGGCCGGTGCTGGTTTTTACTTTCTAAAGAACGATGCAGTTCTGTTGGAATTGGCGTTACAACAGTTTGCCATTCATTACCTAATCAAACGCGGATTTGTACCTGTATCAACACCCGATGTCGCGAACACCGAGACCTTGCACGGGATCGGCTTCATCCCACGTGGCCCCGAAACCCAGATCTACAGCATTGAGAATACGGATCTCAATCTCGTTGCCACTGCCGAGATCACGCTAGGTGGTATGTATTCCGGGCAAGTGCTGGATGCGGATCACCTACCGCTGAAACTCGTCGGCATAAGCCATTGCTTCCGAACCGAAGCCGGAGCGGCAGGTCGCGCATCCAAAGGACTCTATCGAGTGCATCAGTTCACCAAGATCGAAATGTTCGCGTTCACATTGCCAAATCAGAGCGATGCGATCCACGAGGAGTTGCGGCAGCTCGAATGCGACCTGTTTGATCAGCTCGAAGTCGCTTATCGCGTGGTGGATACAGCGACCGGCGATCTTGGTGGTCCGGCGTATCGCAAATATGACTTAGAAGCCTGGATGCCAGGTCGTGGTACTGCGGGCGAATGGGGCGAAGTCACCAGCACGTCCAATTGCACGGACTATCAAGCACGCAGGCTCAATATTCGTTATAAAACGAAAAATGAAAAAGGGACACATCTAGTTCACACGCTCAACGGCACCGCCATCGCGATTAGCCGAGCCATCATCGCGATCATGGAAAACCACCAAATGGCAGATGGCCGCATCCGAGTTCCGGCTGCGTTGAGACCATGGATGGGCAAAGAGATCATCGGTTAGCTGGCTGATGCAGCGATTGCCTTTCAAGGGAGCCAAGGAGATCGAAGAAATGTTGTTAGGAAAGTTACCTGATATCCGAAATACTAGATCCGGCCAAGAACTTATCGCAATTGGTATCGAGCAAGGTATTGAGCAAGGTCTCGAAAAGGGTATTGAACAAGGGATCAAGAAAGGTCGCGAGGAGGGTATCGATCAAGGCAAGCTGGTTGGTCAGATCCAGTTGTTGGAATCACTTTGCAATTCAATATCGACCATGGAAGCACACTTGAGAAGTATGTCTATCGAACAGCTTCAAAGTCGCTTGAATGAGTTGAGAAATATTTTTGACGCTCGCCAGTGAGCTAATGGAATGGGTGATCATTCCCTGTTATGAAACGCGGCCGACATCAGGAAGCACAATGTCGCTCGTTCCAGGGCACACCCATCTCGGATACTCGCGACTCGGATCGATACACCCGCCTTCCAAATAAACACCGCGCGGATCTTGGAGTTTTTCCATCGATCGCATGATCTGCCCTATCTCGGCAGGATTTGCGAGCGAGGATCGGATATGGGACTGTACGACTTTCTCATCGATTCGCATTTCACCGGTACTGTCGCGGTAGGTTGCATTCCGCCAGTGAAAAATCTCTAAGCATTTTGCTTGCAGAGTAAAGGATTGATTGCACTTCCAAAAATCGCTAAACAACCCATCTCCCAGATAAAATACCCATGACCCTTCGAAGCCAACCGCATCGGACGAAACGGCGTCCGGGTTGCGAAACCAAACCCGATCACCTGGTACATAGTATTTGGCAGGCAGTGGATTTTCGCGAGAACCGTATTCTCTCATGAAAACCTCATGGAATTCACCGGAACGAATCGAACGTTTTTCCGCTTGATGTTGAAGTCGTTTGAGCAGTTCTCGATTGCAACAATTTGCTTCTTCGGCCAATCCCAAAGCGACGATGTATTCTGTCGCTCGATAGCATGAAAAAGAATACGCGGTAACGCCTTCTGGTGGTTGCGTTGCATTCCGCAAGGCCTCGATCATGCATTTGCCAGGGCGAACGACAAATCCACGGTTCTCATCGTAGTCCCAGTATTCAATGGGGCGTTCCGCCTCGTAAGCAGCAAAGGACAGAAAGGTCTTTCTCGCAGCTTCAACAATGTTGCATCGAACGCGAATCGCAGATTCCAATTCGTTCACGCTTGGGAACTCAAACGGGACGGGACCAGCCAGCATCGCAAAGAGTATTTCTTTTTCAAGATCGCTTCGCTCTCGATTGGATAACGAAAGCCGGGTTGCCAATTGCAGAGTATCCCCACCCGGTGTCCATTGATCGAGTCTTTCTTTCACAAATTCAAACTGAACGACGGGGCGAGAGCCAGAAAGCGATAGGCCGATATGGACATTTTCTGTCATTCCTCGTTTTTCAAGCCAATCACGGCACTGGTCGACCGTTCGGTCCGAGGATCCAGCCGCCTGCGTCCAAACACAAATCCCACCACCTCTTCGATTCTGGCTATCCGCGACTCGATCCATTTGTTTGTATTTCCTTTTGAAGAGGATGACCGATGATGCTTTGAGCCAAACCCATGTTTGAGCCAAACGCATGATCGTATTTAGGTAGGAAGGATGGTAGGTAGGACATAACAACGAAAGCAGACGTAGGTGTCGTCAAATCCCAAGATTGGAATTCATCTCCCAAAATTACTTCTTAGCCTTCGGCGGGAGACCCATTATAATACACTCTTTCAAGTCGGCGCTTTTCTGCGGTCGGAATTCGGAATTATGATCAGGGTTTTCTCTACGCTGGGCCACCTCCATTCATCGGTGGTTTCGTCCCTTATCGGAGAGCGGCCTCGCTACGTAAATGCCGGGCAACGTGTTGCATTGCTCGACGGAATCAAAGGAATAGCCGCTTGTGTCATCGTAGGACATCACTTGAGCGAATTCTCGCCAAGCGCGGAACTGGCCAATCAGTTTGCGCCAAATCTGATGTATGGGATTTACAACTACGGATTGTTTATTGTTCACCTGTTTTTCGTCTTCGGTGGATTCGCATTGGCGATGGCGATGCCCGACGAAACGATTTCATGGCGTAAAGCCTTCTCGTCCTTCGGAACAAGATACGTCCGCTTAGCAGTTCCCTATCTTGTCATGCTATTACTCTTGGTTGCGGTGTCCTGGTCGGCCTTGGGTCGCACCATGGAGCCGCCGCTAATCGATTCCTTTTCTTGGTCGCAATTGTTCGCTCACGTGTTTTTTCTTCAAGATGTACTGGGCCATGGGAATTTGTCGGCGGGCACATGGTATTTATGTATCGATCTTCAGTATGTGGGTCTGTTTTTGATGATTCAGGCATTGCTGAATACGGTAGGAAAAGTCACTCGGCAGGATTTCGACGGACCCGTTGCTATGTCCGCAGTATTGATTCCTCTGGGGTTGGTATCCGTCTGGTATTGGAATCGAATCCTCGAGTACGAGGTCTTTGTTTTTTACTTCCTCGGGCCACTGGTCCTAGGTTCGCTTATCGCATGGACACTCAAAGGCAAAATCTCTTGGTGGGTACTTCTCTTTTATGCGACAGCCATGACAGCGTCCCTCGCGATCGAATTTCGACCAAGAGTCTTAGTTGGGCTCGGCTCAGGGCTGATCCTGGTCGCGTGTATCCGATTCTGGCTGACGCATCCGATTCCGTCACCCATACTTTGGCTGGGGAAAGTCTCGTATAGTTTGTTCCTAATTCACTATTTGGTGAATGGAGTGGTATTGAATGGACTAGATCCTTGGATAGGTAGTAGCCCCACGCGGGCCTTTGCTGCTCTACCGATCGCCTTCTTGGCAAGCCTCGTTGCCGCAGCGGGACTGTACTATTGGGTCGAAGCCCCAAGCGATCGATTTCTCAAATCGCTGCGGAAGAAACGCTGTCACCCCTAGATCTTTTTTCGCATCACAGCTTGTCAAAACTAGGTAAACGGATAAACTTCATCCAGTCACGGATGCCCAATTTAAGTCAAAGATCAGGAGGATCGCACCCTTAGCTAGAGTATTGATCGCCAAATTTACATGGATTTACCAGAAAAGCAAAGCGAATCCCCGGTTCGTCCTGTAGATCAATTGGTTCTCGATTTACTCCGCCGGAAAGAGGGTCTGTCGGTTAGCGACCTAATGGAGCGGCTTGAAGTAACTGCAACCGCCATTCGCCAGAGGTTGGATCGCCTGGAAGAATGCGGCTTTATCGAACGTCGCAAACAGAGCGTCGGTCGAGGGCGTCCTTCCTTCAGCTATTTTTTGACAGCTCTCGGATGGCGTCAGGCGGGAGTGACATATAGTGATTTAGCCATTGCTATGTGGAATGAGATCAACAAGCTAGACAACGAGGTTTTCAAGGCTGTCTTGATCGATCGCGTTTCCCAGCGAATGGGCGGATCATTGCGAGAAATGCTGCCAGAGGCTCCGCTTGAGGAACGAATGCGGGTCATGGCTAGCGTACTTTCAAATCGCAAGATACCTACATGCATAACGAACGGCGTTGGTTTGCCTGTTTTGGAGGTTCAAGCATGTCCTTACCCAGATCTAGTCGGAGATGGGGTTGACAGAAGCGTATGCAATCTAGAAACAAAAGTGATCAGCGCTGCATTGGGACACAACATGGAGTTGTCGCAATGTCGACTTGATGGGCACAGTTGCTGCCAGTTCAAACCTACGGTTATCACAGAAGCTGTCGCGAACTAAATCGCAGGGGCTACTCGCTGAGAACCATTCCAAACTTACCTTTTAACCTTTTTCAAACTGTCTTTTGGATCAAAAATAACGATGTCCCATATTCTTCGAATTGAAAATTTGCATGTCGCTGTCGATGGGAAAGCAATCTTACGTGGCGTCAATTTAGAAATGAAGTTTGGCGAAACCCATGCGATGATGGGGCCGAACGGCTCGGGGAAAAGCACGCTCGGATTGGCGATCGCGGGACATCCCAACTACGTGATCACGGAGGGGACCATCACCCTGGATGGTGAGGACATTACCGAGTGGGAGGCTGATCAACGCGCTCGCGCCGGAATCTTTATGGCTTTTCAAAGGCCGGTGGCCATTCCGGGAGTAAAGACCGCAGACTTTTTGCGACACGCAGCCACAAACGTGCGACGACCGGACCGCAAGGAAGGCGAAGACTTGATTCCAATGCGTGAATTTCGCAAGGAACTTAAGGCGAAGATGTCCCAGCTTAAAATCGATACGGAGTTTGCACGCCGTTACGTCAACGACGGTTTCTCCGGTGGCGAAATGAAGCGGGCTGAAATACTCACGATGGCAATGCTTTCGCCAAAATTTTCGATTCTTGATGAAACCGATAGCGGGCTCGACGCCGACGCTGTCAAGCTGGCCAGCGCCTCGATCGCGGAAATTGGTCGCGACAAAATGGGGCTCCTGATCATCACTCACCATGATAAGCTCCTTGAACATAACCCACCTCAGTTTACTCACGTGATGTTGGGTGGCCGAATTGTCGAGACGGGCGGGGCCGAACTTGCCCGCGAACTCCATGATCATGGTTATGATCGT
>Ga0194045_1000299_pt1 | contig 16062 bp, 8 predicted proteins | sample JunL6211m_MetaG_FD_161686 | JGI IMG/M metagenome (GOLD analysis project Ga0194045, IMG submission 161686) | Anoxic zone freshwater microbial communities from boreal shield lake in IISD Experimental Lakes Area, Ontario, Canada - Jun2016-L626-11m | ecosystem: Environmental > Aquatic > Freshwater >...
GTTAAAAGGGCATCGCGCATCTCTTCGAGGCGAAGTCTCCGAGGGGACATTCGCCACAACAATCGATTCTCAGGATCCGCTTGAATGGCGCGATCGAGAACGCTCGCATCCGATGGACCTGAGACGCTCTGTCGGTAAGTAGCGGATGTCAGAATAAGTCGGTGGATTGCTTTTGTACTCCAATCTTGCTCCAGGAGTTGGCTGGCTAGCCAGTCCAAAAGCAAAGGATTGCTGGGTTGCTCTGCTCTTAGCCCGAAATCGCTTGGCGTCCGCACTAGACCCTCGCCGAAGTGGTGCTGCCAAATTCGGTTTACCCATACGCGAGCTGTGAGCGGGTTATCAGGGTGAACGATTGCGTCAGCCAACTCGCGACGACCGCTACCATGTTGAAACGATGAACTCGAAAGCGATGCAAACCGAGACAGAAAGTGCCGTGGAATGGTCTCACCTTTCGCCGCAGGATTACCTCGCTTAAAGACTCTCGGCTCAACCATTCGATCTCGATCAAACAACGCGACTGCAACACCGAGTTGCTGGTTCTGCAACCGCCATCGATCGACTTCTCCTTGCAGTTTCCAGAGTTCGGTGCAGGTGGCCGAGTCAAAGTAAGTTTCCGTTGTTACGATCTCCTCATCTGGAATTTCACATGGGGAGTTGGGGCCGTACAAGACTTCTCGCAGATCGTTTTTCTCCGAAGAGCTGGCCTCGGTATCAACGCTTTGAAACACAGCGCCATAGCGATCTGCCACATCGCGGAGCGATGTGGGTGGCGTTCGCAGTGCATCAACCAGGATTGAATTGAATTTCTGCGAAGCGACAATCTCGCCGTGAACTTTCGGGGACTCAGAGGCAAATCGTTCGCTTGGAATCGAGGCGTAAAGAAACCAAGGACCGAAAATAGGGTCGTTGTCGCGATGAAGACTGGCGAGGTAACTTTCCCACCGGCGAACGATCGCCGGGATGATATCGGTCTTCTCAAGTACCTGATCAAATCCTTCTTCGGGGTATCGGTTCAATTCCGACTGGGAGAAAAGATAGTCGGCGAATCGTTGCCGCACTCGTTGCGCAGCTTCCGTGCGGCCAGACAGTGTTTTATCCTTTAGTAAGGTGACACGCTTTCGAAGTTCTTTTTCAAAATCGGAATCTGCGTCTTGGCGGTGCACTGGAGGGCTCATCTCGATTTGGCGTTCCATGCTGTTTTGAAACACGCCATACAAGGAGTAATAATCTGTCGTCGGAATGGGATCGAATTTATGGTCATGGCATCGAGCACAGGAGGCGGTCAGCCCCATGGTTCCGCGAGTCACTACGTCGATACGATCATCCACGATGTCGTGTGTAACACCAAGAAAACGGCGACCCAACGTCAGAAAACCCATCGCGATGAGCGAAGAGGGGTCCTTCGGGTCAGCTTGGTCGGCTGCGATTTGCAATTGCAAAAAACGATCATAGGGTAAGTCGTCATTGAACGCCTTGATGACCCAATCCCGATAGGCGGACGCATGCACAAAGAACCGCTCTTCGCGACCATATACATAGCCTTTGGTGTCCGAGTACCTCGCAACGTCAAGCCATTGGCGAGCGAACTGCTGGCCATACGTGGGCGACGCAAGCAGTCCATCGACTAGGCGTTCGTACGCGTCCGGGGTAGGATCGTTTGCGAACTGCTCGATCTCTTCCAAACTTGGCAAGAGGCCGGTGATATCCAACGTAACGCGTCGAATCAGCGCCCGTCGGTCTGCGGCTGGCGATGGTTGCAACGAACGCAACTCTAATTCATGCGCAACGAATCGATCGATCGGATTCAAACACCACGGCTCGTTGGAGACGGCTGGTATCGAGGGTTTGACGACCCTTTGAAAGGCCCAATGTTTCTGCCAAGAATCCGCTCGAATGTCCGGGTTGCTTGCTTCCTTTGGCCATGGTGCACCGATTTCGATCCAATGACGAATCGACGCGACTTCTTGACTCGTGAGTTTTTTCTTCGGCGGCATTTGAAGTTCGCCGGAATGTACCACAGCTTGGAGGAGTAAACTCTCGTCAGGATGGCCAGGCAAGATGGCAGGGCCTGTGTCCCCCCCCTTGGCCATCGCTTGCAATGAATCCAGCCTTAGCCCATTCTCTTGCCTGTCGTTCCCGTGGCATTGGATACACTGGGTTGCCAAGATGGGTCGTATGGTCGTTTCAAAGAACTCGAGTTCCGCATTCGATTGCGATCGAGCTTCGAGCGATAATAGGCAAGCGAGAACAAGGGCGGCTATTCGCGTGATCAAGCTCATGATGGGTTTTGGTTCTCTAGCGGATGAGAACAGGGTAGGAAATTCTGCTTATATTCTAGACACGGCCGACAAAAGTCAAAGTAGTAGGCACATTCCATGTGCCGTCCACCTAGAATAAAGTAGGAGGCACATTCCATGTGCCGTCCACCTAGAATCCTGGCAAAAGCTTGACTGCGAACGGCACGGCGGAGCTTGCCTGCACCTTTTATCGGACGAAGCACTCTAGCATGTTTTCGTTCGCTAGGTTCGCCAAGTTCCCCAAAAGTGAACGAAAACAGGGCATAACAGGGGTCTAACAGGGGTCTGACCCGAATGGCACTGGTACTTTGACGTAAGTCCTTCATCGATAAGCTTTTTTGTATTCCGATCGAGGCTTTGTCATTGCATCGTATGGCTTCGGCCTGCGCTTCTTTACACGCGGCTCAACGCGGTCCGGCCGATTGCCAATCTCTTCGGACGCGATAGCCGACAACAAGCGAATACACCATTGATCCAGATCTGTATCGACATGCAGCGATGCTAAGAAATTCATCAGAGTTTGTAACGCACCTTTGAAGCTGATTTGATAAGGCAAAACGCTTTTCTGGGCCGCAGCAATCGCGATCGTTTTTCGAATGAGGTTGTACGCTAACATGTGCATGTAGAACTCGTTATGAACCCGATGTGATGTCTTGCATCGTAGATGATCCATTTGCAACACGATCTTTAAACTTCGCAAATTTAATTCGGCATCCCAACGACGACGAAACGCTTGGCCGAGATCTCTCTTGGTGAATTCCAAATCATCGAGGAGTGTAGTCTCAACGATGATTTCTTTGGTTCGAAATCCTTTCTGTGTAATTCGAATTCGAACTTGTCGAAGTTGAAGTGTCTCGGGAAGAGACGTATAGGTTTTTTTGTCCATCCATTTTGGGCGGTCAGGCTTTTGTATCGTCACTACATGGTCTTCTTTTCCTAGGCGCTTACCTGCCCGAAAGTCCGCTTTGCGATTGTGATGCTTACGTGTCACGATGTCGATTCCACGTTGTACGCAAAGGGCAATATCGAACCAACCTGCATAAGCTCGATCAGCAATAATGACATCTTTTGCTTGAAAAAACTTATGTAATTCGCGGAACATGGAGTTCTCGCCAGTCAGCTTGCCTTTGTATTTGCCAATCGTCATTTCAACAGCAGTTCCAACGGCGAGCGAGAAGACGACGATGATACGTGCGATTGGAAAACCGATTCCTGGCTTCTGTTGCTTTTGCTGGGGATACATCGCTTGGTTGGCCGCCGTATCAGGCATCGTTACAGTCGAGCCATCAACAACATAAGTGCGCCGTCCCTTCCATAACCAGCTCTTTGGAACTTGACTGTCCATGTCTCTTCCGACAGTTCGCGCCAGTGCATGACATGCCGTTTCAGGCAATGCGTCACGGGCTGTGCAATAAGGTCCGGTGTCTGTAGAGCAAGAAGTTAATCCCTGCTTCGTTCTCCAGGCGAGCAGTTTCGAAACCGCCTCGCGACATGAGTGATCAGGACTCAGGCACTGCGTCAAAAACACGGTCAATGTTACGATCGGTTTGTAAATCCATCGACGGGCAAGTGCAGTTGCATCGCCCATGGCCGAATCGATATCATGTTGTGAAAGCAGACCTGCAAAGTACAGATCCTTGTGACCGCGTGCCTCTTGCACTGCCAACCGAAACGCAGCAAACATAATGGCCTCCTTGCCTGGACTCGAATGTGATAATCAAGTCTGTGCAAGTGAGGCCATTTGCGTCTAGATCAATCGAAGAAAGGCGCGCGAACAAACTCCCACTCTAGAACCATGAGCTCGACTTAACTCATTTCGTGCTAAGCATTTCGAGCAAAGTAACAGTGCCATTCGGGTCAGACCCTGTTTTCTGTTTACAGCCAGTGGTTCGTTGGGGTCAGACCCGGGTCTAACAGAGCTTCAAGATAATGCGGCCAGTGTCGTCTTCGAAGCCGATGACGTTTGCGTTTCCTTGCCAGCCATTGGTCCAAAGCATTCCTTCCCAAACCAAACTTTGCGGAACAAACGCGACCAATCGAACGTTTCGAACGGAATCCATCGCCGAAACCCATATGCCATCCTCGTCAATGTCGGATTCCAAGGGCTCCTCGACCTCGCCCTGGATGTCCACCGAAATTGCAAAGACTTGCGTCTGGACCGCCTCAATCACATTCTTGAGTCGGTCAGGGTTTTTGGCGGATTGAACCACTTGCTGATACACTTCGGTCAGCCATTGATCGTCTTCGGGTGTTGCATCGGTCGTGGCTGCCGATAGGGCACCGCTCTCATGCTTCGAGAGATCGGCCTTGGACGCAGGTTTTACAACGAATGGAATCTCCTTGATCCAGTCAGGCCACTTGGGAATGTCGATCCGAAATTCACTGCTCCAACTGATTTCATTATCGGTAAATTTCAGAGACGGAGGAACCGTGGTTGGAATGACGTATGAGAATTCAAACTTCTGCAACTTGCCGGCTTCCAATACACCTGCTTCGGCCAATGGTTGAACTTTCGTCAACACTTCATGCGTGTGCGTCGAGCGGTTCGAACCCGAACCCGACACGCATTTCTCATTGCACTTAACCGTCCATGTGATGCCGTTGATGGTGCTGGCTCGTTTGGGTGTGAATTCGCAAGAACCTGTCAGTGTTTGACCTTGGCTCAGGGCGGCCGGCTCCGTTTTGAACTCGACCTTGCCCGTGATCTGACTGGGAATGAGAACGCGGATAATCCAATAGGAGGCTGCGATGATGCCGAAGATGGGAAGCAGGAAGAGCACAAACGGGATGAAAAGCAATAGTATGAGCAAGAGAATCGGTGCGAAAATCCAGCCGATCCCACTGCGCGTTACCAATACATTGCTGGTAGGCGCAAGATCCGGTGGGCTATCGGTCGCGATCAACGAGAATTCTTGCAATGTCTTCGTATCTTTGGCCCAAGGCATTTGGGCTTGGGCTTGTACGTAGTGGCTGACATTGATCATGTTGCCATAATAGGTTGGCGGCCAAGTAGCTGTGGCGAGCTTAAACGGATATCGATACTCCTTGCCCTGTTGCCACTCACCGTCGAAAAGCGTTGCCGTTTCGACATCCCCTCGCGCGGTATTGCCTCGTCCATGTGTGGACCAGTAGCATGTCACGACTAACCCTTTGCAGCGCGCGTCCTTGTCCGACTGGACGACGACGAACCCAGTGATCGGTTCTCCGGCGATTCTTGGTCGGGACGGTTCATCGATTTCTACTGTGAGTCGGCAGGTGGCCAAGGTCGTAGCTCCCGTGCATATTGTTGAAACTGTTCGTACAAAGAATGTTCAATGGCTCGAACGTCCGATCCAAATGCCATTCGCAATCGTACAGCGTTTTCGGCTGATATGCGAGGTACCGTTCCATTTCCGAGACGACTCGCCGCGATTCGCCGATTGAGTATTTCCTGAAGTTGTTCGCTGGACGAATCCGCTGCAACGTTGAACGTAACCACATTGAGGCCGGCTTGCCGTATGGCTTTTGAGAGATCGACGTGCGTTCCAACGATGAGTGGCCCACCCGCTTTCAAAACGCGTCTAAGCTTCCAAAACGAGAGCCGCTGGGCTTCATCAATGATCACCGGTCGGCGATTGGAGATTGCGGGGAGCGGTCCATCTTCCGGGAGATAGATGTACTCAGCGTTTGGTAAAACGCGTTGGATGGCCAACAAGTGAGTCGTCTTTCCGTGGCCGCAATGACCAAGGAACTGCAAGACGCTTTGGTCATCTTGAAAATGCGGTTGCCATCGCGAGAGTTCGACCACCGCCAGTTCGGCCCGTTCCTCGCGGGACAATTCGCCAAATGGGTTTCGGAAGAGATTGTAACGATGGAATGGCGATTTTAGCATCGGAATTGCTTAGGCGATTTGGCAGACTGAAAACTACCAATCATAACCCGAGCCCGTAAGTGAGGGACCTTCGAAATTGTCCCTCGCGTAACGGCTTGTTGCTTTAATACTTTTCCAAATGCATTTCGTTTAACAGTCAGCCGAAGGCGTACTGTCAAAGCCGCAAAGTTCGCCTTCGGCTGACTGTTAAACGACTAAATCAACAAGCCGGTAAGTGAGGGACCTCCGAAATTGTCCCTCGCTTACCAGCTTGTTGATTAAATGGATTTGCCGTTAGGCAAACCGGTAGGACGACCTTTCCAGGCCGTCGCGAGCATTTACGCTGCTTTCGACGGCCTGAAAAGGCCGTCCTACAAAGCAACTGCACAGTATCAATGCATTAAGTAAGTGAGGTACAGATTGCAGTCGGCTCCTCGCTTACGGGCTCGGGTTGGGATACTGCAATCTGCCGCTCGCCGTATTGCTTGGGCGTCAAAGTTGTTACCATATCTGGAAAAATTTTTTTGCGAATGCGAGTTGAGATTTCTATGAATGAGCCGATCGGTGACAATCAAGTTCCGTTGGAGCGTGGGCTGGGCGTTTGGCAAGCAACCGCCCTCAACATATCCAACATGGTCGGCATCGGACCATTTATCACGATCCCTGCTTTTATTGCAACCATGCATGGTCCGCATGCAGTGTTAGGTTGGATCATCGCTGCATTGCTGGTGTTTTGTGATGGCCTCGTGTGGGCCGAGTTGGGAGCCGCGTTGCCTGGTAGCGGAGGGAGTTATCACTTTTTAAAGGAGATCTTTGGTCGGCATCCATGGGGACGCATTCTGCCGTTTTTGTTTGTTTGGCAGTTTATCGTGAGTGTTGCATTGGAACTAGCCTCGGGTTATATCGGAACGTTGGGTTATCTCGAATTTGCTTGGCCAAGTATGCCGCGTACCATGACGGCATGGGGAATACCTGGCGGTTCGCGGTGGATCGCGGTGCTAGCCGTCATTGGGATCACCCTAGCTCTTTGCAGGCGAGTCGGACAACTCGGTGCGATGGGGTTGTTTCTGTGCGGCGGTACGTTGCTCACTGTCATGACGGTGATCGTTTGTGGGTTGACCCACTTCAATGCCGAGTTGCTTGCAACGCCCGAAAACGCATTCAAGCTGGACGGTAGGTTTGCTATTGGGCTAGGTGGTGCGATGTCGATCGCCATTTATGACTATCTCGGCTACTTCAATGTGTGCCATCTGGGTGACGAAGTTCGAGAGCCATCCAAGACGATTCCGCGATCGATCTTGCTGTCGATCGCAATCATCGCTTGTCTTTATTTAACGATGAACATTTCGATCATGGCGGTCGTGCCTTGGCAAATCGCCATGGAATCCAAGAACATTGCGGCTGACTTTATGGAGCGGCTTTTCGATCATCGGGTAGCGGTCGCGTTTTCTTGGCTGATCGTTTGGACAGGCATGGCCGGAATGTTTGCAGGGACTCTCGCATATTCGCGTATCCCTTATGCAGCAGCCAGAGCAGGCGATTTCTTTGCCATCTTTGCCTATGTGCATCCGCGCGGTCGATACCCTGTTGTATCGTTACTGGCGTTGGGAGCGTTTACGGCTTGTTTTTGCTTTTTGAGTTTACAAAGCGTCATTGATGCGGCGGTATGCGTGCGCATCATGGTTCAATTTGTTGGACAGATTGCGGCTTTGCATGTGCTGCGAACCACTCGGCCCGAAGTCCATATGCCGTTTCGCATGTGGTTCTATCCGATACCTAGCCTGCTCGCCTTGGCCGGATGGTTATTCGTGCTCGGAACGTCGGCATGGCTGAGCATTCAGTTAAGCCTACTCGTGATGGGAAGCGGTGTTGTCGTCTATTTCGTCCGGCAGCGATTTCAGGGTTCGCGGTGATCTAAGCCGCTCGCTTGCTGATAATCTCGCCTTGATCGCCGACTTCTTCGAAACGAACCGACACCTGCCTCGAGACACCGCTCTCTTGCATGGTGATGCCGTATATCATGTTGGCGGCTGTCATCGTCTTCTTGCTATGCGTCACCACGATGAACTTGGTGGTGTCCAAAAACTCGCGGAGCACGGTAACAAATCGACCAATATTCGCTTCGTCAAAGGGTGCGTCTACCTCATCCAGAATACAAAACGGACTTGGCCGATACTGAAAAAACGCCATGATCAAGGCTACGGCAGTCAACGCCTTTTCGCCACCGCTCAGCAACGTGTTGCTTAACGTCGTTTTACCTGGCGGCGTGGCAACGATCTCGATGCCACTATCTGGATCGCGTTCATCTTCTAATACGATGTCCGCGAAGCCGCCTCCGAAGGAACGACGATAGAGGTCTTGGAAATTCTTTCGAATCGTGTTGAGCGTCGTAATGAATAATTCTTGAGAATCTTCATCGATCTTCGCCATGGTTCTCGTCAACGTGGCTTTTGCCTCGCTGAGGTCTTGATAGTGGTTTGACATCCGATCAAAACGTAACTGCAAGACGTCGAGTTCCGCGAGCGCTTCCATGTTGATTCCACCCGAGGCAGCGATCTCCTGCCTCAAGTGGATAATCTCGGACTCGATCGCAACTCGGTCGAATTCGCTTGAGTTCTTTTCATCGACGGCAAGAGTCAGCAACTCTCGCAACCAACTGATTTCCGGGTCGCTTTCTTCGAGCTCGATCGCCACAGTATTGGATGGATTGATCAAGTTGGCCGCGTTGCGATGTTCAATGTACCTGTCTGCCCTGTCTGCAATCGCATGCAAGTCCACTTGCAATTCCTGAGCGTAATGGTCGTGAAGTCCATCCCATTGAATAGCGAATTGAGTTTTTTGCTCTTGGAGTGCTTGGATTCGATCTTGGCCTTTCTCAACGCTTCGATTGGCTGAGTCATAGTTGCGGATGGCATTTTGCAGGACTAAGTTCTGAGCCTGAATTTGCAAGGCGGATTCGGATCGTTTCGAGTCGATATTTTGAATGACCGATTGAGCTTCGGTCGAACGATCCTGAAACTCCGTTACTGCGGTCCTATTGGAAGCGATACGAGCTGCAATGGTTTCAAGGGATGCTTCCGCTTGCGTCACATTCTTCATTCGTTCGGCGGAGTCTTGTTGCATTTGCTCCATCGTCGTTCGCAAGCCGACAAGGCGTTGCTCGATGCGAGCTAGTTGAATGCGACGCTCGGTGGTAACGGATTGTTCCGTCTGCAAGGATCGTTCGCAATCGGAGCAAGTTCCCGTAATGGCAACCAACTCTTCGTCCGCTTCTTCCGACAATTTACCCAAGCGAGCGACCGCAATTTCTGCGTGCTCGGTTTGTTGTTGAACTTCACCAAGTCGACCCTCAGCGGTCAATACATTCTGCTCGTGGGTCGTCAAGGAACTGATCAGTTTTCTTTGTCGATCTTGGATGGCCTCCAGTCGAATTTCGTTCGTTGTTAGTTCTCGGGTGGCTTCATGCGCTTCGACATCTTTTCGTTGAAGCCACGCTTCGGATTCAATAATGGCCGTTTGTGCATCCCCAACCGCAAGCACACCTTTCGACACGTTGGTATCGACGTGTTTTATCTCTTCGCGAGCGGACTGCATCTCGCTCCGGCGTGAAACTAATCCGAGCCCAGTCTGAAGTGAACCCAAGGTAATGCTTCCATCGCTTTCAACCAACTGGCATTCCGCCGTGACGAAACGAAGGCCCGCGCCGCGGAAATGATTGAGCTCTAGGGCAGTTGAAAGTGTGTCGACGAACCAAGTTGTACCTAGCAGGAACCGAATGAGTGGTTCATAGGCTGGGTCAAATTGAGTCATTCGGTCCGCTCTGCCAAGCACGCCGCGAAGTCCATCGAGTTGGATTTTTTCGCCCGAGCGACGGCTTGTAAGTCGATCCATGCGAAGAAGCGTGACACGCCCGTCGATGGCAAAATTCCCTTCGTTGATCCAATCGATGATTTGACCATTGCTCAGCACGATGGCGTCTGCGTGGGTACCTAACGCAACATCGATGAGCGGAGCGAGATGCATTTCGGTAGTGAGCTGATCGGCGACTAAGCCTAAGACAGTGCCCCAAATATTGGCAACAATCGAATTCGTAGGATGGCTTATGTCAAAGTCTTTATTCTGATTCTCCCGAGCAAGACGGAGTAGTTGTTGTCCACCTCGACCTGCACCCGTGAATTGATCCTCGAGTTGTTCAAGCACAAGCAATCGCTCACGTACAGCGTGCGATTTTCCCTGTAACGCGATGAGATGTTCTTGTGCGCTCATAAGAGCGAGACGATGGCGCTGCACTCGATCTTCCGCTTCCCGTTTCGCAGCAGTTGCCAGCTCGGCGGCCTGTTGAGCGGATTGCCGTTTCATGGTTGCAGTCTGCAATTCGACATCGATTTGCGACATTTCCGCATTGGCTTGTGCAAGGATACGTTGCTGTTCAACGATCGATTGTTGGATCTGCTGAGTATGTAATTGATAGGCAGTCCATTTCGCTCGGTTTTCGGAAACGTTCTCACGTAGGGCCTGCTGTTTCTGTTTGGCCTGCTCCACGTTGAATTTGATCGCAGCTAATTGGACTTGGTATTGGGCCGATATCGCTTCGCTGTCGCTCAGTTGTTGGAACGCGCAGAGTCGCTCTGACTCGATGGCGGTCAGTTCCGATTCCTTTTGAATGACTTCATCGGACGATAGCGTGGCACGTTGCTGCAACATCGCAATGCGTTCTTGCAGCAGTCTTTGCTCCGCAGCGAGTTCTGCGCTGCGTTCCATCGCAGTGGCGTGTCCATTTTCGGCAGAAATAAGTGCTCGTTGAGCGTTGAGATATTCTGCTTGAAGTGCTTCCTGAGCCGACTGGAGCTCTTGCCATTTTGTTTGTTCCGTAGCCACAGTCACTTGAAGCAACGCGAGGTTTTCGTTGAGTTCTCTCTCAATCAACATGGCTTCCGCGAGTTGCTTTTCCAAGCGTTGTCGATCTTTTTGAAGCGAGTTTCGATCGATCCAGCCTAGTTGCTGACGTTTGGACTTCAGCTTTGTGGTCAATTCGCGATAGCGGTTGGCTTTGACAGCTTGGCTTTTGAGTGTCGCAAGTCGTTTGCCAATTTCATCGACGATGTCGTTGAGGCGAAGCATGTTTTGGTCAACGCGGACCAATCGCCGTTCGGCCTCGACCTTTTTGGCTTTGAATCGAGAAATCCCGGCGGCTTCTTCAAAGATACCACGTCGATCTTTGGCCGAAGCTTGCAGAAGTCGATCCACTTTGCCTTGTTCGATCAGACTGTAAGCATCGACCCCCACGCCCGTTCCGCGAAACAGATCCTTAACATCTTTGAGACGACAGGGTTGGCCGTTGATGGCATACTCGCCTTCGCCGCTCCGAAAAACACGCCGACTAACTTGCACCTCATCTGCGTCGTGGCTAAAGATCCGAGTCGAATTGTCAAGGATTAGGACGACTTCGGCGCTATTGGCGGGTTTACGACCGCCCTCTGCCGAACCCTTGAAGATCACATCGGCCATATCTGCGCCGCGCAAGGCCTTGGCGCTTTGTGCACCCAGAACCCATTTCACGGCGTCGACGACGTTTGACTTTCCAGATCCATTGGGTCCCACAACGACCGTGATTCCATCCGGGAAATCGAAACGCGTTCGATCAGCGAAACTCTTGAAGCCAACCAATTCGAGGGCTTTGAGCATGTGTGGTACCGAAGTCTAGTGGTCTGAGAAAAAGCGAAGCAAAGCGGGATCAGTTGTTGAGCAAAGCACGCTCTTCATCCGACAACTCAATGCTCGATTCAGCAGGCGGTTCTTTGGGGAGACGCTTCTTGATGGTACTTTGTTGGGGTTTCTTCCACCACGATGTGGGCGTTATCCAGCCAAATGACGTACTGACTAATTTTTTGACGCTCGAATTATCGATGGAGACAATATTCAGCTTAGATTCGACATCAGAACTGGCGTTTAGCGGAGACTTGCGAACGTATTCACGTCCAGCCGACGGACGTGGATTCAACGCGAGAGGCGTCGCAAGGGCCTTGGCATTGGATAGGCTATTGAGTGTATGAACGACGTCGTTGTAACTGGCTTGGATATTCGCCATGCCGCGTAGAATCGAAACGACATCGCTTGCAACGATCGTGTTAAACACTTCGCCAGACATCTTTCGTTTCGTCATCTTGAGTTGATCTCCCATCACGGGAGTTATTTTTAATGAAGGAGTTGGGGACAACGGTGACCGTAGTTCGACTCCCGTGCTATTGCCGAACAAGACAATTTCCTTTTTTGTTTGCAGCGACACTGCCATCAACGGTATTGCACTCGGGATTTGCACGAATTGAAAATCCTGGCCAATCATTTCACCCGAGACTGCCAAATCGGTCGGGTTACGATGTCGAATCGCCCAGAACGCGCCGAATCGGAGCTCAGGTTCGCGCTCTTGCAAGAGTTCCTCCAGTGCTTCGCGAGCCATGGAGTCTTCGTTCATCGACAAGCCAATCAAACAGAGTGGTCGCATCGCGGGTTCATATCGCGCTAGGTCCATCAATGTTGGAATGGCTTCTTTCCTGTTGAGGTAAGCTAACGAATATGCTGAGTGAAAGCGGATTTCGATGTCCGATGATTCAAGACCAGAAATAAGTACTTCCTGGGCTGCGCTATCTCCAATCGATTCTAACTCGACGGCAGCACGTCTGGCCGTATCGCGATTGGCAAGCAGCTTCTTGCATCCGTTCACTCGTTCTTGCCTTTCTTCGTCGGACTCTCCAAAACCGGTCGCCAAGATAACCGACATAAAGTGAGATGGGTCGTATTTGTACTTTGGTACGGTTTCAATCACGATGTACGAGTCGTTCTTACCCTCCGCGACAAGCCGCTGCTTGTTCGAATCTTGGAAGAAGAATCGCAAGTTGATCGCTTTTTCGATGGCTTTTGTAACAATAACGTGCCGGAATTCTGGATCGATTTGCAAACCTAGCCGTTGTTCTTCGATGAGCTTCCCACCCCCAACAAGGATACCCTTGAGAGGTGTACTTTCCTGGTTTCTCGTGGCGTTGGATGGAAGAATGACAATGTCACCCGATGCGTAGGCTTTGTCGTCGCTTGTTCGCATGGTCCCATTGATATTGACCATCTCGCGAAGTCTTGATTCCAAAACAAATCCGCCCGTCAGGTCGGTCGCTAAGCATTCGGTTGAGACTTCGACGGCCACGTCCATGATGTCACCCTTTTGGTCGCAAGGGTTCGCATAAACTTTAAGCTTAACGAGAGCGGACCAAAGGGCGTCGAGCACAGCTTCAGGGGATTCGACATTGCGCAGCCGCATATCGGCCAAGATTAAGTCTCGTTGCGTACCTGGTTTGACAATTCCTCCAGTACCCGGTAGGTCGGTCGCTAATCCGAAAGCGTCGTAGCTCTTCGACGAAAGACCAAGGGCTGCCGCAACCTCCCCAACGAGACGGGGGCGTTCCGGGTCCTTCAGCATTTCTTTGAATCGCTTCGAATCCTGGAGAAATTGATTATCTTTTTCCTTGCTCGGTGACATCCAAGACTGGCATCCAGTCAAACTTACCAGGACTACCCAACAGACCACGGACGAGACTCGGGTCGACGAGGCGTTCATGCATAAAGGGCGATTGGGATGGCGACAGATTCGACTTGCTCGGACCATCGAGTTTCAGTTTCCTGGTTGGTTTGTTACTGATAAAGTCAAAAAAGCTTGCGAACGGACAACGCAAATCGAGGGAATAACGGCAAACCAACTTCGCGGTCAATATCGCTACGGGTGGAATGGTGGGAAATTGCCCTTGGTTTGGTTGTTTCGTATTGGTAAAAGCGCGAGCCGTTACGGCTTCCAAAGAAGGGCTCGGCATGCTAAGTTTTGTGGGATTTTGGTCAGCTTTGCCAGCAAATGGGAGGTGGCCACGGGCAGCCACTTTCCGCAAACTTCTAGGTTTTTACTGTGCCTCGACGCACTGACATCAAAAAAATTCTGTTGATTGGTTCGGGTCCGATTGTTATCGGACAAGCTTGCGAATTCGATTATTCCGGCACTCAGGCATGCAAAGCACTGCGCGAGGAGGGCTACGAAGTCGTACTGGTGAACAGCAACCCAGCCACGATCATGACCGATCCAGCAATGGCCGAGCGGACCTACATCGAACCTCTGACGTGGGAGATTGTTGCAAAAGTCATTGAGCGAGAACGCCCGGATGTTCTACTGCCTACGCTGGGTGGGCAGACGGCTCTCAATATTGCCATGGAATTAGACAAGCACGGCATTCTTAAGCAGTACCAATGCGAAATGATCGGCGCCAAACCCGACGTCATTCATAAAGCGGAAGCCCGCGACGCCTTCAAGATAGCCATGGAAAAAATCGGCATGGAGGTTTGCAAGGGCGCGGTGGTTCACAATCTAGACGACGCCCGAAAGACTCTCGCTCAGGTCGGCCTGCCCTGTGTTGTACGACCAAGCTTCACCATGGGCGGAAGCGGTTCCGCAATCGCCTATAATCGCGATGACTTTGACGACCTCGTCCAAAACGGCTTGACCCTCTCGCCTATCACCGAAGTGCTTGTCGAAGAATCGATCATCGGTTGGAAAGAGTTCGAGATGGAAGTCATGCGCGACGTGGATGACAACGTTGTCATTATTTGCGCAATCGAAAACTTCGATCCGATGGGCGTGCACACGGGCGACTCGATCACCGTTGCCCCGGCTCAAACGCTGACGGACAAAGAATACCAAAGAATGCGAGATTCAAGTCTCGCTATCATTCGCGAAATCGGTGTCGAAACCGGTGGCTCCAATATCCAGTTCGCCGTCCATCCCGACAACGGTCGTATGATCGTCATCGAGATGAACCCGCGCGTTAGCCGCTCAAGCGCACTGGCGAGCAAAGCCACGGGATTCCCGATCGCCAAGATCGCCGCCAAACTTGCGGTCGGATTCCGACTATCGGAATTGCAAAACGATATTACCAAAAAAACACAAGCCTGCTTTGAACCAACCATCGACTACGTGGTCACCAAGATACCGCGTTTCGCATTCGAAAAGTTCCCGGAAGCCGATTCAACGCTGACCACTCAAATGAAGAGCGTCGGTGAAACGATGGCCATAGGGCGGACATTCAAAGAGTCCTTCCAAAAAGCCTTGCGAGGCCTTGAAGTCGGTGCGTTTGGCTTTGGCTCGGACAGCAAAGATCTCTGGTACACCGATCGACGGCCAGACGAGGAAGAGATTCGCAACAAGCTCTCGCGACCTAATGCAGAACGGGTGTGGTACATCCGATACGCCATGCTTAGCGGGATGAGCATCGACGAGATCTTTTCCATCACGCGCATCGACGAATGGTTTCTCGATCAATTGCACGAGTTGGTCGAGATGGAAAACTACCTGCGCGGTATTGGCTCCTTGGCTGCGATCGACGCGGCTACGATTCGGCAAGCAAAACAAGCTGGATTTTCGGATCGGCAACTCGCAACTCTACTCAATAGCGACGATGGGGAGATCCGCGAATGGCGCAAGGCTCGCGGCATCATAGCGATCTATAAATCCGTTGACACCTGCGCAGCGGAATTCGAAGCCTACACGCCTTACTATTACAGCTCCTACGAATCCGAGAGCGAGATACCTCCCAAAGGAGAAAAAAAGCGGGTCATGATTCTCGGTGGTGGCCCCAATCGAATCGGCCAGGGAATCGAGTTTGATTATTGCTGTTGTCATGCAAGTTATGCGCTTCGCGAACTCGGCATCGAATCGATCATGGTGAATAGCAACCCAGAGACCGTCAGCACCGACTACGATACCAGCGATCTGCTCTTCTTCGAACCCCTTACGACCGAAGACGTTCTCAACATCGTCGACGCCGTGCAGCCAGATGGGGTTATAGTTCAGTTTGGTGGTCAAACACCGCTCAACTTAGCGAGGGC
>Ga0194045_1000306_pt1 | contig 15902 bp, 10 predicted proteins | sample JunL6211m_MetaG_FD_161686 | JGI IMG/M metagenome (GOLD analysis project Ga0194045, IMG submission 161686) | Anoxic zone freshwater microbial communities from boreal shield lake in IISD Experimental Lakes Area, Ontario, Canada - Jun2016-L626-11m | ecosystem: Environmental > Aquatic > Freshwater >...
CTTCCATACAACACGTCCATCCTACCGGAAAGGTTGTTCAGTTCGCGAGTCTCACGGCGAGTCACAATGTGATTGCCCTGCTGCGTCCCGAAAATCAGCAGCGCCGAGGCAAAAACGACACATGGCGTTGCAAGGGCTACATTGGTCCAGTACCAGAGTTGGAAAAGTCTTCCTGCAAAACTGGTCCTTTCGAATTCAAGTCGCCCATCAACCTGACGGGAAGTAGCGAGCAAGGCCACGATCGACGAAAAAGCCAATATAGCGTTAAGCATCATATACAATGGTCCGACGACCCAGCTTGTAACAGGCGTGAAGGCAACGAATAAGAATGCAATTAGCTGGACCAGTAAGCTTTTCATGCGAGATTATTGCTCGATCATCTTTTGCTGATCCAATTGTCAGTGGGCGCTTTAAAAGGCGGCACTCATGAGCGCTTCAAAAGTGGCCATTTGTTGATTGTTTGATCGCTACCTTAGACTTGGCCCCTTTTGACGCCTTGTCTACCGTCTTTGTATCGGCATCGGACCCGGTGAACGCTTTGGCCCCTTTTGAATTATTTTTACTTGATCCCAAGCGATAACTTCTACCCATCAACGGAAACAGCTCCGATCGATGCAGATATCGGTCCAAGATCGATGACACATTCGACACTAACTGTTTAAGTGACCCCGAGATCCATCGCAATTACGACTTACCAATATCCCCCAAAATTCGATTTTGATCCACCACAACGAAAGGAAACCCAGGAATGCTGCATTGGGAATCTTGAAGTCGTAGAATTGGCTCGTAATGATCGCTACGAAAAATCCTCCGACAAGGAAGAAATACCACCCGAGCCACCAATATGCCAATCGCCTAGCGGTGTTGAATTCATCCTGGGACATGTTTGGATTCCAATTTCTGCCAATCCAACTTCGCACTCGATACTCCCACAAAGCCAGCACGAAAAGAGCGGGTAACATACAACCCCACCATACCGTATCCGTTAGTTTTGCTTCCTGAAACGCCAGCACACTCAAAGCCAAAATGGATGCGATGGGAACAGCAAACCAGATGGTCTTCATTGCGATCACGGCATAGAAAAAGGCAAATGCACCCGCAATACCTGGAATCAGCATGGAAATACTTGTCGACTTTGACTTAGGTATTCGGTAATATCCGACATTCGTATCGAAATCGAGTGCTAGGTCTGTTCAGTCAGACGCTTTGGGTACTGTTTAGATCGGCGATTGAATCGGAGCCCGTCATGATTGAGTTAGTAGTGCGACAAGTCGAGCCAGAGATTATCGCAAAACACAAAGAACGCGCCGATCAGCACTGCCACAGTGTCGAGGATGAGCTTCGGCAGATTTTGAAAGATGCGCTTTTAAACAAAACCTCTCTTCCATTGGTGACTTCCTTCGAACAGTATCTGCATTCGATGCCGAACGTAGGCACTGACGACGACTTCTCTAGAATTGAAGGCTCAATTCGCGACGTTGATCTAACCCAATAATGAAATTCCTCGTCGACACCAATGTGCTTTCGGAACTTCGAAAGGGCGCAAAGTGCCATCCGTCAGTTGCAAAGTGGAGTGAGACAGAACTCAGTTCGTAGGATTTACGTTGTAAACCAGGAACTCATTGTGAACTGTTCGGGATCGGTCTGGTTAAAACTTGTCGCGGGTCGTTAATTGGGAAAATCTTCTTCAGACTCGGCGACTCCCATAAAGGCAAGAGATCCTTCACTTGGCCGTCGCCAAAGCATTCAAGATTAAATCGTTTGCTGTTGGACGCATCCTGATACAAACATCGGAAAGCCACAATTCTTCACACTGAAATAAGGCTGCGAAATTTTTACAATCGTCGACGGAGAGCAAACACTCTCCAAGGACAATTTTGATCACGCGCGAGACGGCTGAATTCCCCTGAGCCGCGACCATTAGCCCGATCCTATCCATTCCTGCCTTTGGATTGCCTCCTTGACTTCGGGATATCAAATGTTCAGGATGCAGGTGCGACCCCCATGGTCTCCCCAATATTCTCCCATATTCTGAATCCTCGAATGAACGTCGAATCGAACCAGCCGACTCAGACTCTCTCCCAAGAACCCAAAGCGTCTCGGAGCTAATGAATGCGCCATCGCCTTAATTCAATCGTTATTTTTGGTTTCCTTTTTTGTGTCGCGGCTAGCCAGCTCGTACGCTGCCAAGACACAGTTTTGCCCAATCTTTCCGAGGTGGTCAACGCAAAAAAGGACCTTTGGGGTGAGGCGTCCATGGGGCAACCCAATGGCGCCAGCTACGAATTCTTTCGCGATCTGCTTCCGCCGCCGCGTTACGTGCATGCGGACTATCGATATTACCCCATCGTTCTTGGCGCACCGAAATCCCTGTCTAAGGCGAGCTTGATCTCCAATGGCAGTGGAATCAACCTCCGCGGTGGTTCTCGCAGTTGGAAGGACAACGGGACTCCCGTCACGTTTCGTGTCGGTCCCGACGAATTCCTCTTTGGTGGTTTGAAGGATCGAGTAGGTGAACCGGTGTTAGCAAATGGCTACTTGCCCATCGTAGAAATTCAGTACACGCATCCGTCTCCGGTCCAGTCCGAGGGTGCCGTTCCATTGCTGCAAAAAAAAGTGAATCGTCCCCCCGAGATTTATCGTCTCGAAGCCTTCGCGAGCACCGAGCCTGCTTTGGCTGAACACGGCGTTGTGTTCGTCAAGTTCGAATTGGCACAAGGGGCCACGGGGTACATCACTGTGCAATTGGAGGATTCCCAGTCGTTGACGTTTGAAAAGGGAGTTGTCAAAAATACGGACGGCCAAGTGTTGGCGGTATTCGATTCGACTTGGACTTGGGAGCGAGGTCGAGCTCATTCTCGATTGGCGACAGGTGTTTCGTCTAGCGCGGCAATTGCGACCGAGGTACTCAATCCAACCGTCGCTCCAAAACTAACGGCAGCGACTTACGACGAGCAGCGTCAAGTTTGCAGCCGAACATGGAGCGAAATCTTGTCGCGCGCTATGCATGTCGAGACATCAGAACCACTCGTCAATAATGCTTGGCGAAATCTTTTGATTCAGAATTATGCCTTGATGCGCGGCAATCGCATGCACTACAGTGCACTTAACCAGTATGACGCTTTATACGAATCGGAAGGAAGCGACGCTGCTTTTGCCGCATTAGTCTGGGGATGTGAAGCCGATGTGCGTCACATGCTAGACCCTCTCTTCGATTTTCAACGAAAGGGGCTCGAATACCACAATGCAGGGATGAAGATCGTCAATCTCTGTCGCTATTATTGGCAGACCCGCGATGTCGACGGTGTCGAGAAATTACGGCCCCGATGGGAAAAGGAAGCTCGACTTTTGGTCCAAGGTCTTGCAACCGAGAACGGTCTCTTTCCAAAAGAGCGATACTGCGGTGACATCAGTACGCAGGTTTACAACTTAAACGCGAATGCCAAGGCGTGGCGTGCACTTCGCGATTTGAGCGCCATGCTATCCGATATCGGAGCAACGAATGAAGCCGACAACTATCGAAAGATCGCAGTGGATTTTCGGCAAGTTGTTTTGGCAGCGATCGACAAGAGCCTACTTAGGGATACCTCACCACCCTTTGTTCCGATCTCACTGCTGGACCAAGAGCCAGCACATGACCCCATAACGAATGTTCGCATTGGCAGCTATTGGAACATCATCATTGGCTATACGATTGCAAGCGGCATATTCCCGCCTGGCAGCCAAGAAGAGACATGGATTCCACGTTACCAAGAGCAGCATGGTGGGATTTGTATGGGAATGATTCGATCGGGTGGAGCGGAGTTTAATTTTTGGTCAGGCGAGCACCGCGTCAATCCGCTTTACGGCACACGGTATACACTCGATACGCTTCGCCGCGATGATCCGGAGCGAGCGTTGGTCAGTTTCTACGGTATGCTCGCTCAGGGACTAACTCGAAACACGTTTATTGGCGGCGAGGGCTGCACTTTGCAATCGGTCGACGCAGGCGGTCGCTTTTTCTATTGCCCGCCCAATACTGCTGCGAACGCACACGTACTTTCGATGCTTCGATATCAAATGGTGCAGGACTGGGATCTCGACGATGACGGTCAACCCGAGACGCTTCGGTTATTGTTTGGAACGTCGCGTCGTTGGCTTGAACATGGTAGAAGCATTCAAGTCGATCGAGCACCAACCGCTTTTGGTCCAGTTTCGGTGTTGGCACGATCCGAAATTGAAATGGGACGCGTAGTCGTCGATGTTCAATTGCCAATCCGAAATCGGCCGAAATCGACTCTGCTTCGAGTGCGAATTCCCGATGGATTCCGTGTGGATTCTGCCGTTGTCGGGAGCAAAGCGCTCTCGGTCGATGCCCATGGAACGATCGACATCACAGAATTGACAGGAAATGCAATGGTTTTGGTGCAGGTCCGACCATTGTAAAAGGTTGTCCTTAACGATTGTGACAACTGCACTTCAATAGGCACCAACGCATTGCTGGCGCAAGAAGGGCTTGGACCTTCCGGATGGGGCCCCATTCCTAGTTATGGTGTTTCCTGAGGCCGGAGGAGCGTTTGACGAGCTTGCAGCCAATCTAGGCTTGGTCTATGCGTTAGACATTCCGATCATGGTACGTGATGACCTGCCTCTCGAGCCTTCTGGCAATCCCGAAGTTGAAGTCGGTCGCGCACACGGCGCTGAGGACGCTGACGCATGCGCAGACGTGATGGTCTCGGCCTACAGCATGCCCAAAGACAGTGTGCGACGAGCCACGCCTCAGTCCTTGTTTGATACTACAGGTGCCGATGTTTACATTGCGCGTTTCCATGGTGAGGTGGTGGGGAGCGTTACGTTGACATACCATGGCGACACATGCGGCATCTGGGCCATGGGTACCGTTGCGGCACGACAGCGTGGCGGAATCGGACGTCGGCTACTATCGGCCGCGATGGTGAAAGCGCGCGACAGCGGGAGCAGACGCTTCTTTCTCGGCGCATCACCGGCGGGTTTCCGGCTGTATGGGGGTCTTGGCTTTAAAACGGTTTTCTCAACCCGGGTCTGGGTATCGGGTGGAACCCACCACGCGTAGCTTTGGCTGGACCATGTCGGGGGACAAGTTGAACCATCCCCATCAGGCTGGTTGATTGGGCTGGCAAGCTTCTTGGATGTGCCTGTTTCCCTGGGAGCCGAGTAAACACCGACGCTCCGGCGTGTCAAACCGGTGCGAGTTGTGGTTACGAAAAAGCAACGGCCGTTTGCAACAATCGTATTGGCGAGCCATGTACGGAACTCGAGGCATTCCAGAGGCTGTCGCGTCTAACAACATCTCTAGCCATCCCCGAACTAGCGCTTGGGCTTCTCAAACATTAAGATCGCACGATTGACTGAAAACACAGAACGCGACGAAGGTGGTAGGGTCCCAAGAACTAGTTACCCGGCAAAAAACGTTCTTCATGCTCAAGTTCTTCGCGATCCGCCAGTCGTGTAGCAAAATCGTATTCACCTTTCGCCCACTTACGGATCATCTTATTCTCGTGGTGAAAAAGCAGTTCGGCGACACGGGCTTTCTTGCGAAATTTCTCGGCACCATTGCCGGACCAAAATCCACTGTAACCAGAAATTGCAGCAGAATTCAGGACATCATTCGTAGGATAGTTCGCAAGGACGAAATCGAACAGTTCTGGAACAACGACCTGCCCAATTTCGTTCAGATAGGGTTTTGGAAGGTGGCGGGCTATCGCCTTAGCAGCGGGTTCGCCATGAGCCTGAATCCAACTCTTGACGGTATCTTCCCGTAGCCGTGATACCAAGTCGGTCAGTTCGTGTAGGCCTATATGAATGTATGGCGAATTACTGAGTAGTACAGAGCCAACTACTTCGAAGACCTCGTCAGGGAAATCTTGAATATGACTCTTAAGCTTCTCCGTAGCTTGTTGATTGATTGTATATCCTCGCCCTTTTAGCCAAACTCCCCACACGCTGAAGGCACGCGTCCTGTCAATTACAGCGAGTGCTTCAATGACGATGTTAAAGCAGTACGCCTCTTTAATACCCGCATCATCCATTGGAGTTTCGACTATCTTCCACGCTAACTCCGCGAGCTCTCCTTCGACTTCCTGCTTCTCCTCACTTCGTTGCAGAGCCGCACTAAGTAAACGGGCCGCAGCGGAAAGCGAATTGTCGCGGGTTGCCTGATATCTGTCTAAAAGCACCTCAATACCCCTCCTCATTTGCTCCGTTGTGAGTTGCTTGTTGCCGTAGTGATATCCCAGGTTTGATAAAGCAATCCCATCCGCAGTGCCCTCTTTTACTAGCGATAACAGTCTTTCGAAAGAATTGAGAGACTCGCCTGCAAAATACAAGACCTCGACGCAGCGTTCGGGAGCAGATTTTTGGAGTTCGTCGAAGCTACAGATAAAGTGATCGCTAAATAAACCTCGCCTCGACAAAACTCCCCGTATATATCCACGCAGCAGCTTCGATGTCTCACGTGTCGTCGCGTCTTTGATCACGATTTCGCCGAATTCGCCATCGAGATCAATTTCGCCAACCTTGAATAGAAGCTTCTCTGCTGATTCAGCTTTTTCCGAATTAAGCCAATCCAGATGTTCGGCAAGTACGATGTCTCCTACAACTACGCGTTTGGCTAGCTCGCATATCGCATTTTCGTTCTTGCGACCCCAGGGCTCGCGTGATACCTCCAGGTAGAACCGGTCGAGACCGCTTTGAGGCTGGAGGCTCTCAAGCCATGACTTGATGGCTACATGATCATCCAACACCTCTGGCTCAGTCGCATTTCCTGTTAACTCAAAGAACTCGTCAAGACGAAGATAAAGGTCCCGTTTCTGCTCACTCGTCAAATCGAGCTCGTTAGTTATCCGTTGGACCTCTTCCAGTACGCCAGAGTTTATTAGGGCCGGCAGTGAGCGAAGGAACAAATCAAAGGCTCGCTCATGTAACGTGTCGTTGCTCATGAATAGTTGAACAAGCTCTAAGGTGGCCCTCATTGCCTCGGTGAACTCGTGGTCAGTAGTGGGGGCCCAAGAATCAGGAACCAATCTACCGCCAAATGTTGGAGGACCAACGATTTTGTGATGTACACCCAGCAACGCAGTGCCCAGTCCTTTAAGCAGTAAAGCGTCTGGTTCAGAAGCCAAACGAGCCTTGAGCTTTTCGATTCTCCTAGTTGACGGAAGGGAAGATCCGGAAAGTTGCATAGCGAAGAGCTCTGACCAGTTCACCGTCGCATTGTTGCCTAACTCTGGTTCTGATTCAGCAAGTGCTAGTTTGTACAGGCAGGTCTCGGCATCGTCAAAATACTCCTCGAAAGCAACTAATATTTCAAGCAGCCACACAAGACGCCGCCGAGGTGGCGTAATCCTGCTGGATGAATAGCCTGAAATCTCTCGGACCGATTCGAGAGGAGCCGACTCAAGTATTCGGGCTAGTAAAGGAAGATAGAACTCGGCTTCCATCTCAACTAACATGGCAAGCCGATCGCAATCGACGTCGTTCGCCAGAGAAGTAATCGTTAAGGTTGAAGACCAAATGCGAAACATTTCGCCCAATTTGGACTTCACCTCCTTCTGCCCGAGAGCCGCTGCTCGGTCTGTAAATTCCTTCAACATGTGCGAGGGCAATGCACGAGAAAACCCGTCTAGATCGTGCTCAACCCATCGAGACCAACCTTCTCGAAAGAGAACACGTGCAACTACGTCCGGTGTCACATACCAATAACGACCCTGCTGAGTTAGAAATCCGGGCGAATCCTTGATCTTACGCACCGCGTCACGAAATTCCTGGCTAGGTATTTGGCTGAAAGCAGCAATCGCCTCCAATTCGTCGGCAACATCATCCTTGAAACCAACTTTCGGAAATAGGGCTATGATTGACGCAATCTCCATCCACCTGTTGTCACTCAGCCGATCTGACACATAACTGTGTACAGTGCCTAAATAAGGATCAAAACTGCCTGAAACTATTTCGTGATCGTATTCGCACATGTCAACCGCTAAGCGGATATATCCCTCTGAGAGTTCGGCATATCTTCGCCGCCTATCCTTAGGAACACTCCCGAAATTTGCCTCGAGAATCTCATCTACGTTTGTTGGGGGTGAAAGCCAAAGCTGAGAATTGGCATTCTCGAATGTTGGTTGAACGTTGGTGATGCACGCTACCCGAACTTTACCTTTGGCACCCTTAAGCAACCGCTCCAGTCGGATCATTTGTGATAGAGAGGTCTCGTCAGCGACAAGAATTGCATTGGCCCCCGAATTCACGAGTTCGTGAGCGACTGTAAATGCTTCTGAGTCATCCTCCGCATAGACCACGATCCCTGACGATTCCATGCTCTTCAGGACCTCGAAAACAAGCCTTGTCTTCCCAACGCCTGCCAGACCATAAATTTGGAAACAGGCATTTTTTGGTTCAAAGGAAAAGTCGAAGTGATCCGCCAGACCTTTCGTTTTATTTTGCCAGTCTGCCGAAGGAACATACGTCTCTGTACTACTCTCGCACATTGACGCCCAGCTTTCAAAGTGCAGAATTGCTCTGGCCTTGCTTGGCGAGCACCACTCACAGACAGCTGGGAACATCTCAATCCAGTTCGGAAGAGAGCCGCCATGTACAACGCGTGGCTTGACTGCAAAGGGATCGATTGCTTTTGAATAGGTTTCAAGCTGTGATTCCCAGTCCGCCAATTTTGGCGGAGTGAGGTCGCCAAGAACACAGAAACGAAATCCATACCCTTTTTTAATGAGCTCTACGACCTCGGGCTTATTGATTTCTAGTTTGAGCTCATTGGAAGTTGTCCGAACTTTCGTTCCGCCTCCTTTTCGTGACGTTGTACTGTCATCAACATCAACGCCGTTCATCGCTTTATACTGCCATACTGTAGGCACTTCAAACCAGCCTGTACTGTCGCCTTTAATCGAAAAATCGACAGCAGTGTCCACCCCACCGTCGGTAATGTTCGTTCGGATCTGCGTTCGCATACTGGATTGAGCGATACCATTTCGGGCTGCCGTTGCACGAATCAGTCGATCCATCAAATGAGGGAATCGCTCCCCGTCACTCATCATGAGCTTAAGAGCCTTCGGATCGCAAAAAAACATTGTTTCGTTACCTTCTAAGAGCGAATTTGATTCCTCGAAATGTCTGGCCGAGCAATGCATGGAAGACCATCCCGCACTGGTTTTTGAATTCCGCTTTGTCGAATTGCTCGTCCCCAGCTACTTAGGTTGACGCACATTTACCGCCGAATTCTATGTCAAGTACACCCATAATAGGGCTCGGCTGCCTAGTTTACTAGATTGTCGTTAACCTTGGGCAAAGCAAAAAGGTGTCAGAGTGCAAAAAGGTGTCAGGGCGAACACCCGGGTGCCTGGCACCCGTCTACCCGAAGATCGATTTGCGACAGCCGCGGAGCTATCTCAAGCACTTTCGCAATACCTGTCGCGCGTTGAGCAATCAAGTCGTAACGTCGACGGTGCGTCCTCTTCCCTTCCATCGAAATTGCTCAGCGAGTATCGATTGATCGAACTGATCGGTGAAGGAGGATTGGGGGATGTGTACAGGGCGGAACATCGTGTCATGCAACGACTTGTTGCAATCAAACTCTTGCATCAAAATCGACAGTCGAGCTTGGACCGGACTCACCGTTTTTTACAAGAAATCCGATTGGTGGCCAAGCTCTCGCATCCGAATATTGTCACCGCGTTTGATGCAGGACGCGAAGCCGGCCAAATCTATATGGTGATGGAGTTAGTCGAGGGGGAATCGCTCGCTGAGCGTGTTTCGCGAATGGGACCGTTGTCCGCCGCCGAGGCGATTCATGTTGTACGGCAAGTGGCCACGGCTCTCGAGTACGCCCATGCACGGAAAATTGTTCATCGGGACATCAAGCCCGGAAACTTGATGGTCAATGCGCAAGGAATCATCAAGGTGCTCGATTTTGGTCTCGCGATCCTGAATGACAACGCGAATAAACTTCGAGCGGGAGAAACGGTAGGTACACCGCACTTCATGGCACCGGAGCAGAGCCAGGGATTGCCATCCGTAGATGGACGTGCTGACCTCTATTCACTTGGGGCAACCTTGTTTTCGATTTTGACGGGGCGACCTATGTTCGACGGCGAACCTAAACAGATCGCGTTGTCGCATCAGCGTCGTGATATTCCCAATCTATACGAGCTTCGCCCTAATCTAGACCTTCGAGTCGACTCGATTTTCAAGCGATTGGTCGCAAAGTTGCCATCGGATCGATTTGCGTCAGCGAGTGAATTATTGCAGACTCTGGATCAACTCCGTCTTCCAGAGATTCCTATTCGCAAGGTGAATGGCAGCGTATTTCTCAAAGGACTTTACAAGAGTCAACCGACTAGCGTTCACGACTGCAAACCGTCGACGGCAACCCAGTCTACGGCGCTCGGCATCGATTTGGGGCAGGCATCGTCGACGGTCGCATGGTGTCACCCCGATCATGGACCGCAATTGATCGAGCAGCCGGATGGCCAAGGGCACCAGTTGAGGAACATGCTATGGAGTATCGGCGACCATGTCAAAATAGGTGCCTCGGCCGAGAAAATGCGGCAGATTCAACCTACTGGCATTTTCCATAGCTTACAACGCTGGATCGGCATGCCACGCGTGAAACGTCTTTTTGGTGGCAAGTCGGTACCGCCCGAGGTATTGCTGGCCGCATTGTTGCATCGATTGCTGAGCAACGCACGGCGTCAGGGTATGCGCTCAAGCCAAGCTGTGGTTACGGTGCCTAGTTGCTACGATCAAGTGCACCGCCGCGCCATACTAGTCGCATGTCAAATTGCTGGAGTCGACGTGCTTCAGTTGCTCGATAAACCACTGGCTGTGGTGCTCGCTTGGCTCGCCACACTCGACAAAGGACCGGAGTCTCAACGCGTACGAAATGCGACGGTGCTGATTGTTCACTTAGGAGGTAGTGGATTGGAAGCGAGTGTGGCTGCGGTTCAGGATAGGATCGTGCGTCTAAAAGGTACTCACGGAGATTGGCAGAGCGGGTCACAACGTTGGATTCGCGTACTATCCGACAATTTTGCAGCCGAACTACTTCGCCTCACCGGTGCCGACATCCACAACGATGCTCTTGCGGCGACTCGACTGCAGCGTACCGTTGAGTTGGTCATCGAAAAATTGACGGTCAAGCCAAGCGTCGAAATGCGATTCGAATGGCGAGGTTCGTCGATCGTTCAGAAGATTACTCAGGACCGCTTACTCGCGATGGTGCCTGTCATCGGTTCGGAAGTGAGTAAAGCGATTGAAGGAGCGTGCGCAGCGGCTCAAATCCAAGCGTCGGACATCCAACATGTGATTCTTGCCGGCATCATGATGCGTCTCAAGCCTCTGCAAAAAATCGTGGAGGAATGTGTCCCTCAAGCCAGCAGTCTCAGCCTGCTGGAGAAAAACGCGTTGGCGCGAGGTGCTGCAATGCAAGCGCGTTCGCTCACTTCACCTGCCGCTGTCGCTGGGGGATTTTACCAAGCGATTCCCTGCCAGGTTTACGATTTCGCGATTCCAGTGCCGACAGTAGACAAGACTGCCATGAGTCCAAGATTATTGATTGAACGCGGCAGCCCGCTTCCGGCAATGCTATCGCGATCTTTGCGATTCGATGAATCATTGCCGCAAGAGTTGCAGTTGATCGAGAGCACTCGTCACGGATTGGACGCGTGGCATCGCCTCGGTTCGCTCAATCTTCGATCCGCGTTCCCGGATAGGCCAGAACGAGATCCACTGAGTCTCAAGATGGAGGTCGATATCTCAGGGCTACTGCAGGCAGAATTGTTGTGGACTTCGGCAGGCAAAAGCATTTCGTTTCCGGCAGTCGGCAACACTCTATCGACTTCGGAGATTGCGTCGTGGCGAACTTGGCTTGAAACGTTGATGCTTTGCTCAAGCTGATATGTCCCCCTTGAAATTTCTACCATTCTTTGGCAGTCGAGTCCTGATTACGCTATTCTTCTGGCTCACCGACGTCGACAGCACTCCAATCGATGTCCTTTTTCATGTTTTCAATTTCAGCCAAAACCTCTTGTGCTCGCGGCAAATCGCTTTGCCTAACGACGACGGTAACATCTCCTGGTGCTTTGGTTTGAAAGCCGGTTGTAAACGAACCTGTCGTAGTACCCTGGATGCCGCTTTCGGACAAAGCTGCGAGTATGGCGGCCGCTTCGACCTCGCTGCAGTACCGTGTCAGCGTCGTAGGGTTGTTGAGGTCGCCTTGGATTGGATTGCTCATTCTATCTCCACTTGAAGTGTTTTGATTTCTATCTCTTACTTAAGCGTAGCAAGTTCGGCCAGATCGTTGTACCTGCGTCAAAAGCCTTCTGGTTGGCGGATCCTCATCTTGGCCGATAAGCGATCAATGCTTGGTCAATTTGTTCAAGCAGAAGACAATGCAATTCGCGAAACGTGGAGATTTGACCGATAACCACCAACTAATTTCATCGCGCACCTCGTTCGGCCGTTTGTCGGCATGCTGATTGCGTATAGACGCCTTAGTGGCTTTGTTGATCGAAGGCAGCCTGGGTTCGCAAAGCAAGTCGTTACCATCGCTTTAGATACTCGGAGAAAACAATCATGACCAAGACCATCACGGAAAACCTCGCAGATGCGGGTACACAAGTCGTCAAAACCGCGAAGTCAGTCGGAAGCAACATTGCTGCGGGCGCGGGCAATGCAGTCGAAATGGCGAAAGAGACCGTTGGAATCGAAACAAAGAACGTAGGGATTGCGGGCATGAAGGACCATATGAAAGTTTATGCATCCTGCGGTAAGCAAATGGGAGTCGTGGATCACCTCGAGGGGTCGGCCATCAAACTGACTCGCAAAGATAGCGTTGATGGTCAACACCATACCATTCCAACGAGTTGGGTTTCGAAAGTTGACAGTCATGTCCATCTGAACAAGAACTCTCAAGAAACCGAAGAACAATGGTCCACGACTGCAGACTCTTGTGGATGCAGCTAAGGATGCATCCGATCAGCTGACGTTGCCTTGATTGGGAATATCGGTCTAGCGTCTGTTAACGCGAATCGGAACGCCCGATGACGGCCCCATCGTGATGTTACGACGCTTGGGAACGACCAAATTGGAATCGATTAGCTCAAGCTGATAACGCTTAAGAATCGTACCGAGCACAATCGCCATTTCATAAGACGCAAACGCGGCGCCGATGCAACGTCGATGCCCGCCGCCAAACGGCATATATTCGAATGCCGAGTAGCTGTGTTCGATAAACCGCTCAGGCCGGAAAAGCTCTGGCTCCGAGTAGGTTGATGGATCGTAATGCGCCAGCACCGTCGCGGGAGCGACGGCCACCCCTGCTGGCAACATATAATCGGCCAATTTCAAAGGCGATTTCAGTTTGCGAAGCGTCTCCGTTACGATCGGATGGACGCGCAACGTCTCCTGGATTGTGGCTTTCAAATAAGGTGCAGAGGCAAGACTCGCTGGAGAATCATCATCCAATGAGTCCAGTTCCTGACGCAGGCGAAAGAGCGAATCCGCGTTTTTGTGGAGATGATAGATGGCCCATGTCAATGACAGGGCCGTCGTTTCATGCCCAGCAAACAAAAATGTCATCAGCTCGGAACAGATGTGTTCCCGAGTGATCGCTTGACCATCCTCGTACGTCGCTGCACATAGCATGGAAAGAATATCGTCATTTCCGGAACCGCTTTGCTGGCGGTCTTGGATGACTTCATCCAAGAGTTGAAACAATTCCTTCTTCGCTTTCGTCCACCGATCCCAAGGACTGAAGCCAAAAAACGGCACGTGTGTTTTACTAGAGAAGAAGAGCAATGGAGAACTACTTGCGACCACTTTCCGGCTTGCGTTCATTAGTTTCGTTACGAGTTCGCGATCGGATCCGCCAAACACCGTCCGAACAATCACTTCAAGAGAAATTTCGGTCATTAGGTCCAGCGTGACGACCGGTCGCCGAGCGGAATGCGTTTCAATCTGCTCCAGAGTACACTGCTGGATGCTGGCCCCATAAGCCTTCATTCGATCGCCGTGAAACATCGGCATCACCAACCGCCGTTCACGCCGGTGTTGGTCACCTTCCAAGATCAACATCGATCCACTGCCCATCAAAGGTACAATCGTACCCATGGCAAAAGGAGCATAAATACTTGGATCCTGGCCATGAATTGTTCGGATGAGATCTTCACGGCCAGTGACGACCACAGGACCGTTAAGTGCCGTGAGCAGGAATGGATCGCCATATTCCTTGACCCAACTCTCCAATGCGGCTCGCGGATTGCGGATCAGTTGAAGCGTAGGCCGCCAAGATCCAGGTGGTCCAGGAGGCAAACGAGTCTCAAGATCTGTTGATTGGGAGTCGGCATTGGATAACATCGGTTTAATCTTTTTGCTCGAGAACCAATAGACGGAGTATCCATGCGGCCCAGATGGTTCAGTTCGTTCGTCGGGTTTAGGTCGTTTGTAGCCGCCTAAAGTGGACTGCGCTCGAAAATCATAGTCGATTCCGTTCAGGTATACTCACCTGCCACCAATTTCTTCTTTAAAATCAGGACAAACAAAGCGATGGGTTGCCAAAGGTTCAAGTGCCGAGTTCGAATCAAAACCGTTTGCTATCTCGTGATGCTCTGGTTCGGAGCCGTTGCCATATTGCAGGCAACCGAATCGAGTGATCTGATCATCACCGAAAGCACCACCCTCGATGCGAATCGAACCTACACTCGAATTGTGATCAAGGCTTCGGACATAACACTGGATGGCCAGGGCGCTTGGCTCATTGGAGAAACGGAGGGCAAGCCGTCGGGTTATCAAGGCACCGCGATTCTAGCCGACGGTGTCTCTGGCGTAACACTAAAAAACATTCGGGCAAAAGGCTGGGAAACGGGCTTGAAAGTGACGGATGGAAGCGGCTGGTTGGTTGAGGGCTGTGATTTTTCGAACAACTTTCATGATCCCGATTTTGGCTGGGGAGAAAACGGTCGCCGAGGAGGAATCGTACTTGAACGCGTAAGCTCATCGATATTACGCAAAAACAAAGCCAACCAAGTCTGGGACGGTTGTGTGCTGGTCGATTCCAATAACAACACTATTTCAGATAACGATTTCTCACACACCTCGAACACCTGCTTGAAGCTTTGGACATCCTGTGGCAATACGATTCGCAATAACAATCTAAGTCATGGAATTCGAATCTCGCCGGGTGAGGTGCACGCTCGCGACTCGACAGGCGTGTTGATCGAAAGCGGTTCATGCGACAATCAACTTATTGACAACGATTGCAGGCATGGCGGTGATGGCATCTTTGTGCGAGTCTTAAATGGTTGGTGCAGCACAGGCAATCTCTTTCGCGGCAATGATTGCTCCTTTGCCAACAATAATGGAGTTGAATGCTGGGCACCGCGAAATACGTTTGAAAGGAACAAGGCAAATTACTGTAGCTATGGCTTTTGGCTGGGAGGCTCCGACCAATCTCGATTGATCGAAAATGAGGCAAGCTATAACGGGCTTGCAACGGCTGCCCACAACTCCCCTCATCTGCCCGACCAAGGGCACGCTGGTATCGTATTCATGTTTGGCAGTTCAACCCATACGCTGGCTCGCGGCAATGTTTGCATTGGCAACAACGGCGCTGGAATTGCATTGGTTGGGGATTTGGCAAGCAAAGGGGCGAAGTGGCGAGCTTACCACTGGATCCTCGAAGATAATCAGTTCAAGGAAAATCGATGGGGCATCTATGCCAAGCATGCCGATTGGATTGCGACTGCCGGAAACCGATTTGAAAATAACCAAAAACAGGACGTATTGCTTGATGACGTTACACGATGGATAGAATCTAAGAAAGTTCCGTCAATGGCCTTGCAAGTATCGAAATCGCAAATCGATGGACCTGCGTCCGTTGC
>Ga0194045_1000308_pt1 | contig 15835 bp, 14 predicted proteins | sample JunL6211m_MetaG_FD_161686 | JGI IMG/M metagenome (GOLD analysis project Ga0194045, IMG submission 161686) | Anoxic zone freshwater microbial communities from boreal shield lake in IISD Experimental Lakes Area, Ontario, Canada - Jun2016-L626-11m | ecosystem: Environmental > Aquatic > Freshwater >...
CAGAAAAATTGTCCATTCCGCCTATTCCCGGGATATCAACGGAAGTAACGCTACCATAACCCATAAGGTAATTTATCAATTGCCAATTAATTTCAATCCCTGAAACAATATTGCCAAGGTATAATATATTTTGGCTTTTTGTACTTCTCGCCATATATATATTACCTTTAAGTCCGTTTATGAGCAGAGGGCTTTTATACTTATTGGGCAATCTTGTAAACTTCAACTTCATTATAAGTTTATTATAGTAGAAAAGAATATATAACAATAATATAAAGATATTACAATAGTTTTGAGGTTGTATGAAAAGACTATCTGAGATAAAATTAATCAGTTACTGGGGATTGGCCAAGCGGTAAGGCACCAGTTTTTGGTACTGGCATTCGGGGGTTCGAATCCCTCATCCCCAGCCAAGTGCTGCACCTAAGGTGACCGACCTAGGTCTCTCGAACTGTTATTTAGAGCATAATTCATAGAAACAAGCACGGAAAACGTGCTTGTTTTATTTTGGACATAAAATTGATTAACAGAGGTAAGCGGGTTCGAATCCTACTTGCCCTGGTAAGAAAACTTGATAAAACCTTGACTTATTGTAATGCATATGCTATTATTGCATATAACTAAGACATTCTCTTTAGAAATTAAGTAGCTATCCCCTCTGGGAAGCCAAGCCAAATCTCACTTTTATAACTACTCTTTTGAACTCCAGCAATCTTTTTATAATCAGCTGTTTTATATACAGCAAGAAAAATCTCCTAGTAATAAATAACAACCTTAAATAAAGTAAAAATATGAACCAAAATAATAAACAAGTACTACGTAGTAGTTCTGCAAAAACTCGCGGTGCCGCTATTCGCGCACAAAAGCGAAATCGAGACGACGCTATCCGCGTCATCAAACAATATGAGGATGCATCACAGAAGTCACCTAAGCGTGCAAATGTCGTTGCAGATTCCTTCGATAAACTAAAAGTCACCTTTTTTGGTGGACTTGAAGATGTCGGAGAAAAGAATATGGCTGTCATAGAGCATAAAAATGAAGCTATCATATTAGACTGTGGTAACTCATTGGGAATAGATTTGCCAGGTGTTAACTATACGGTTAACGATACCTCTTATCTAGAATCCATTAAGCATAAGATTAAGGCCTACGTAATCACGCACGGTCACCTAGACCACATTGGTGGGCTTCGCCATACGGTGCCGCATTATCCTGCACCTATCTATGGCTCACGCTACACAATTGGTTTAGTAGAAAAGGCTTTTGAAGACTTACTGGCTGATACTGGTCAAGAATTTAAGCCCCAGGTTATTACAGCTCAGCTAGACACACACGAGAAGTTCAAAATAGGTAGCTTCTCTGTAGAATTCGTGCGAGTAACACACGCGCTGCCTGATGCAGCGGCATTGTGTATTGATACGCCCGTAGGGCGCATTATTGCCACAGGAGATTTTAGATTAGACCCTGAACCACTAGACAAAATGCCAAGTGATACAAAACGTCTTAAAGAACTTGGTGATCAAGGGGTCTTACTCCTACTAAGTGATAGTAGCTATGCAGATATAGAAGGGCGCGTTCCAACGGAAAGTACCTTGCAGCAAAGCTTCTACGACATTATCGGTAAAGCAACAGGACGAATATTCGTAGCTGCCTTTTCCAGTAACATGAACCGCACACAAATGATCATCAATGCTGCAGTGGCGGCTGGTCGCAAAGTAGCGCTAGATGGGCGTGGTATGCTCAGCTACTCTGAGATAGCCGTTAGACAAGGCATCCTAAAGATACCAAAAGGTACAGTTGTGCCAATCCAGCAAGCTGGTAGCATTGCTCCAGAGCAACTACTTGTAATGTGCACCGGTGGTCAAGGTGAGCCGAATGCTGCACTTCAACGCATGAGCGAGGGTGAACATAAACATGTCAATCTAAGCGAAGGTGACACGGTTGTCATTAGCTCGTCTCCGATTCCCGGCAATGAAGTCAGCTACGATCAGCTGAGTAACCGCCTTAAAAAGAAAGGTGTACATCTATTCAGACACCCGACCCACGAAGTTGACGGTTGTGGCCCGCTGCACGTATCCGGACATGCCCGCAGAGGTGAACTCCGAGAAATGTTGGAGCTTGTTCGTCCTAAGTTTTTCATTCCTGTTCACGCCGGCAATCTAAGACGCAGCTATCACGCAGAACTTGGAGTTGAGGAAGGCATCCCGCGTAAGAATATAATGATACTCGACAACGGAGACTGTGTTTACTTGACACCAAATGCTATTGAACACGGCGGCCAGGTACCACACGGCAGCTTACTCGTTGACCAAAACGGTAGTATTGTAAGTGGTCTAGTGGTCAAAGACCGTTTGATGCTAAGTGAAGAAGGCATCATGGCCGTGGTCCTTACCCTGGACAAGAAATCTGGTCAGCTATTAACGAGTCCAGATATCATTAGTCGTGGCTTTATAACTATGAAAGATAACGAAGAACTCATGAGTCTATTCAGGACAGAGCTCCGACGAGCTGTAACACAAAGATACAAGCGTATTGATCTAGACCGATTTAAAACAGAGATACGAGATTACATAACCCACTTTATGTACGAAAAGACTGGTCGTAGTCCGATTGTAATACCTGTCATTAACATCATTGGTGGAAAAGTTGACGCTAAAACAGTACACACTAATAAAAGAACGAACCCTGAAGAACGTGCCCAAAAAGATCAACAACGCTTCGCTGAAATGCGTGCCAGGTTGCTAGGTCAAGACCAAAGGGATTAAACCCAGAATAATCATTTTGACAGGGTTGAATTGTAAGCTAGTATAGGTCGAGTCCAACAATCGGATGGTAATACAATAAGTAAAGTTTGAATCCCTCCTCCCCAGCCATTAATTCAAACTTCAATTTGTATCTGGAACTGAAACTTTAATTTCGAATTTATCGATAAATTGCTTCATCTTATCTAGACCTTCTATCATTTCTACTTCATTTTCAACGAAAGCAATACCTTGAAGAAAATCTAAGTATTCTTTGGGTAATTCATGATAGCTATGCTTTAAGCCATAATCAACTTTATTGGGAGTGTGTAATTTTCTAATAGTTTTTACTAAATATTGGAATAAATAATCATAATAGATCTTGGCTTCAAGTGGTCTTCCACGTTTGATATTTTTAATAACGTTTGGGTGCATTAAAGAGTAATATTGACGAACTCTTTCCATAGTTAGAGTCCAATCAATATCTTTGGGTTTAGATTTTAATGATTTAACAATTTCAGCTTTGTCAAAAATTATTAAGTAGTCATCAACATCTTCATCCAACATAATTACTCGACTTTTATGCTGAAGGTTCAAATCAATTGTTTGGAATTCATTTTTACCTTCAATGTGATATACGGTATGAAAAATCTCAGAATGAGATATTGGCATAACATAGTTTATATCTAGCTTGCCATGTGAGCGTAATATCTTCTCTACCTTGGCAAACATCTTAGTTTCTGAATCATTATCTATTGATGCCCATAAATCTAAATCCGAATACTCGTCAGACCTACCTTGGGCAATTGAGCCTTCAACCCATAGGGCATAAACCCGGCTATCATCAAAAAGTAACTGAGCTATTTCTTCTAATATACTGCTATACCAATCATTTTGTAGTTTATTTGGTAGTATCATTATAAGTAATTATAGCAACGAGAAAGGTAACAGGCCAGTAAAGATTAAAATTAAATCTATGATGATAAAGATTTGAATCCCTTATCTTCAGCGTGTGCCAGGTGTCTGAACTCTTATACCTTAAGTTCAATATATTGCCTCCTACTACTTGTCAAAGATTCTATTCATATCTCCATCAATTCCTGATGAGAATCATCTCGAATTGTCTCTCTGTTTTTAATTAAATAAATAGTTTTAGCACTTCTATCGGTTGATAATCGGAAAAATTAACAAACTATTTATATACCTTGATGAGACTACCATCGTTGGCGTTTAATTCAGTTATAGAGTTGCCTTTATTATTAACAACCCATACATGACCGTGATCGTCAAAAGTTATTCCAATGGGCCAATAAATACCTAATTTAGAGTCTTCATAAACAGCAATTAGGCTTCCATCCTCAGAGTTTAATTCAGTTAATGAATTTCCTATCCAATTCGTTATCCATACATGACCTAGATTGTCAGCAGTAATTCCTTGAGGTTTTACAAATTTAAATTTAGAGTCATTATAAACAGCAATTAGGCTTCCGTCGCTTGAATTAAGCTCCGTTAAAGAGTCGCCATTCCAATTTGTGACCCATAAGTGTCCCATATTATCGCATACTATGGACCAAGGCGAGTTAAGCCCATAACTATTATCTGAATAGACTTTAACTAGACTTCCGTCGCTTGAGTTAATTTCTGTTAGAGATTGATTCTTTCCATTAACCACCCATATATGACCAAGATTATCATTTGTTAAGCCATTCGGGTAATTAAAACCGTAGCTAGGATCTGAATAAACTTTAATCAAACTACCATCCTTAGAGTTTAATTCGGTAATAGATGAACCATGAAAATTGGTAACCCATATATGGCCAAAATTATCATTTATAACGTTCTTGGGGTAATTAAAACCGTAGCTAGGATCTGAATAAACTTTAATCAAACTACCATCCTTAGAGTTTAATTCGGTAATAGAGTTAGCATGGTAATTTGTGATCCATACATGTCCAAAACCATCAACATGTACATCACTAGGAGAATTAAATCCGTAATCTGAATCTGAATAAACTTTAATCAATTTTCCATCCTTAGAGTTTAATTCGGTAATAGAGTTACCATGACCATTAGTAACCCAAACATGACCATAGTTATCTGTCGCAATTTGTGTTGGGTAGTCAAATTTATATCCTGATTGCGACGTGACTACTAATTTAAATATTAGTCCTATCGCTATAACTAATAGAATAAATAACTCAATATATATTTTAGGTAGTCTAATTTTGATTTTTTTTTGAGTTTTTTTCGACTTTTTCATATTAAATTGCCGCCCTTATTAATTTGTTAATAAATCTACAATCTAATTAAATATCATAATGAATCAATTGCATAATATTCATGAAAAATTCATAGATTTAATAAGGCGCTATACCACCTAAATATGAAAATTAATTTAAGACTTTATTTTATTCTATGCTTGAAAGCCTGACATGTTGAGGTGATCGCCATCATAGTTATTCTAGGGGTATCTACTATCCCATATCGTCATAATTGATGGGGCGTCACGATCTCAACTAGGCTGTCGAGTACGCATATAGTGTATACAATCGTATTTAATAAAGATTAAAAATTGTTTTTCGTGATCGGCACATTAACCAACTATAAGAAAAATCTAACCTAATTATTTGTTAAAATATATTAATGGGAAAATATCTTATAACTGGAGTACAGGGTTCAGGCAAAACAACTGTAATAGAAACCTTAAAAAATTTTGGCTATACAGCATACAATACAGACTCCGTACATGGATCTACAAAACTTCAGAATATTGAAACTGGTGATACTATAGATTGGCCAAATGGCAGTGTTGATTGGGGTAAATATGCCTGGAATTGGCAAGTGGAAAAATTAATTAAATTACTGAAAAGTGATGATACTGTATTCATAGGAGCAGTAGTTTCAAATCAAGAAGAATACTATGATCTATTCGATAAAGTATTTGTCATTATTATCAGCCCTGAAACCCTCCGAAAAAGGCTATCAAGGCATGAACATAAATCACATCATTTGCCTGGAGTAATTGAAAGAATGATATCAAATCTTGAAAATAGACAATATGAATATATTAAAAGTGGTTTAATACCTGTTTCTGGGGAGGGAACTCCTGTTGAAACTGCTAATTTGATACTTAAAAAGATCTAAAAACTTATCTTACAAAATTTTATATCTTTCATTTCAGGGACATATACACCTTCATTTGTAGACGTACTAGATAAGTATCAATCGTCTAGCTATTAATTATTATTGTCATAATAATCTAGTGTCTAAAAGACTTTAATTATATTTACTTATTAGATAGGTCATTATAAAATACTATAAATTTAGAGAAAATATGAATATACGTTATTTAAAACTAGTTTATAAGAGTGATATCAATTCAAGGGCTAAACTTATAATAATTTTTATAAATGCTTTTTTTTACTCTTATTTTATTTATAAACTTTTTGTCCATTACTCAGCAGCTTTTCTCATAATATGTACTTTATACTCAATATTTATTATTTGGCTAGTTATACGTATATCATTGAATATAAAATCACTTTCAGAATATGGTGATCGAATCGATAAAATTTCTAAATTAAATTATGACTTTGATGTATATTTCAACGGAGATTTGCACAAAAATAAACATATTTCAAAAAAAACGATTGGAAAAATTGAACTTCCAACTGGTAAGATTGTTGCATTTGACCCTCTTGCTTATGATAATAATGCAACTACTTCATTCATTCTTAGTGTCGAACCTGGTACGTATGACGTCGAAGTCATTCTTTCGGATTATATTGAAGGTAGAAAAACTATTGCTTTATCAAAAATTAAATTCAATGATAAACCAGTAAGTAAATGGATAATGGCTACAACACCGAATGACAATATATTCGATGTTGAGGATGGTCAAATACTTGGTTATCCAGTGGATAGTGGTACTGGGGGTTTTATAGACTTATCTTACTTGGAGAATTGGGATGCCATTAATGATAACTATGACAATTCAGAGAAAATATTATCCAAATTAGATTCGAAATTTTTAAAAAACCCTTGGTATTTTTATTCATCTAATAAGATCAAGACTAATCTATTAATTATGGAAACCGGATCAGATGGTGGTTTCGGATCCTATTGGGGAATTTCAAAGAACAATGAAATATGCTCAATTGTGACAGAGTTTGATGATATCGAAAGTCTTATTTAGCTATGATAGTTCCTAATATAAATACAAGTAATCCAAATATCGAATTAGTTAAACCGGATATACGTCGCGATCCCAAAATAAGCCTACGCTGGATAAATAGTGTAGATGGGCCTAGTACTCTAGCCTCAATGGGCAATATTGATTCAGATATAAAGCCAACAACAATTGGAGATGAAATAGAACGTACTGATAATTTCATCCATGACAAGAATCAGCTAAATTGGATGATTAAAGTTGATAATGAAATAGTTGGTGCTATCTGGGTTGATTTGTTAAGTAAGGATTATTTACCATCTCCATCGGTTCATTTAATGGTAGGTGATTCGAATGCGAGAAATAAAGGAGTTGGTTACGCATCGTTGGAAAGCGTAATAAACTACATGGAGAACGAGGGTTATGATGAAATTTTTACGAGGCATTTAACAAGCAACATTCCATCTTCAAAACTACTATCAAGTTTAAAATTTGATAATATAGGCTCTCCCTATAAAGACAAGGACAACCTAGAATGGCAAAACCTATCACGAAAACTCAGTAATACTTGACCTTATATTCTATTTTGATTGAATAATTTGAGTAATATTGATTTCTTCATATTCATTAGGTGTATTCAAATTACTATAAGCACTATGCTATAATTTTGATAAATTAATAAATAAAAAAATGCCAGAAGAAACACCTCCAACACAAACAATTGAAGAAAATAGACCTACGTATAAAGAGATTGCAGCTGACGAATCAGTGCATCCTGAAATTCAGAAGCATGCTGCTAGACTAGCATCGGCATCAACGGGTATTGTAGAATTAGCTGTAGATGACGTTGATCCGTCTAATATAGTCCCCAAGATTCCTGCTACACCTGAAGAACTTGCCGGAGCTGAATTCCTTCATAGCAGGGATTCAAAACTTCACCAGTCTCAACCAGTATCTTTTGAACAGACAAGACAAAAAAGATTAGGTCACGAATCTAGTCAAAAACCAGCCGTTAAGATCAGTGACTGGCTTAGAGTGCTAGAACGAACCCACATGGGAACTGGTGCAAGTGAGGCAAGAATTAAAGCCCAACCTCAGGTTATTGAACGAATAAAAGACAGCTACCATAGTCAGTACGTTATTAAGCCTGATAATGTACCAGAATCTACTTTTGAGCTAGAACAAAGAATAGCCAAACAACAAGGACATGGGGATATACCAATAACTGATGAGTTTAGGCGAGAAAAAATAGATCAGATTGTTTCTGACCAAGAAGCATCACTCGATAGATGGGTAGACTACCTAACTAGCGATGATGCGATCTATCCAACCTGGGCTAAAGTATGGGCATTCAACGAAATAACTAAGATGGGAAGACTAGAGAAGAAAACATCTTTCGATGAGTCTGGTCGCGAAACAGAGTCGGCCTCTTACTCGAAACGTGATGAGACAACCACTGCACCATTTCCTACAATTAATCCAAGAGCCCTAGCACTCACCATTGGAGTTATGCAGAAAAAACTATCTCAAAAAGGACTGCCGAAATCCGAACGAGGAAGTGTAGAAAATGCTTCAGCTCTATTAAATGATGAACAGTTCAAGCAATTACTCTCAAGCGAAAGTTTCTCTAAACTATACACCCAGTTTTTAATTGAACAGCCAGAATATTCTAGCGAAGGGCTAAAAGAAACTCGTGGGGTATGGAAGAAATATGAACAAGGTAGCGAACCCGATGAACTAGTTGCATCCATTCAAGGTCACCCACTTGAATGGTGTACCGCTAACCCTGAAACTGCAAGAGGACAATTAGCCGGTGGTGACTTCTATGTCTATTACTCCATTGATGGTGATAACAATCCAACTATACCTAGAGTAGCAATTAGGATGGATGACGATAGTATTGCTGAGGTGAGAGGTATTGCTCCATCACAGGAACTTGATCCATACATTTATGATGTAGTGAGCAAAAAAATGGAAGAATTCCCCGATGGTGCAGATTTCCAGAAAAAAGCCGCTGATATGAAACGTCTTACCGACATTGAAGAGCGATCTTCATTAGGCCAGGAATTAAGTCCAGAAGACTTGAGATTTCTCTACCAAATAGATGAATTCATAATGGGGTTTGGCTATGGAGAAGATCCAAGGGTAGTTGAGATTTTATCTCAAAGAGATGTAGTATTTGATCTTAATTCAATATTTGAACAAAACCCTGAAATAAATGGAAGCCTTTCTCTTACAATCCAAAATACCGGAAGAGATTCAATAAGTCCTCAATACAAAAATCATTCGTTCCATTTTCCAAATTATGAAAGTATTAAGGGCTTAAACTTACCTAAAAAATTCGGAGGAAATTTAACGATTGAAGGCTTCACTGATGCTGATGGCTTCACTTTACCGGACAGTATAAATGGTAATTTAAGTTTGTATGGTCTCAAAAGTGCTGATAGTTTAATGCTACCACAGTTCATTGGTGGAAATTTGATTCTTAGTGACCTAAATGATGCAGAAGGATTGGTCCTAAGTAACATTATCAGCGGCAATGTAATTCTTAGTGGCCTCACTACCGCCAAAGGTCTTGAAATCCCCACAAATTTTATTGGCGGATTAGATCTAAGTGGCATTGAGACAACTGAAAACCTGATACTCCCCCAAGAAATGCATGGTAGTTTGAAGTTGAGTGGCTTAACAAGTGCGGTTGGCCTAAATTTACCACAGACAATAGACGGAGACTTAGATCTAAGTGGCATTAAGACAACTGAAAACCTGACACTCCCCCAAGAAATGCATGGTAGTTTGAAGTTGAGTGGCTTAACAAGTGCGGTTAGCCTAAATTTACCACAGACAATAGACGGAGACCTAGATCTAGCTAGATTAAAAAGTTCCAAAGGTTTAATATTGCCACGTAAAATCGGAGGCAAATTAAATCTTTTTAGTATTGTTGACGCTGAGGGCTTAGTTCTGCCAGAAACTATTGGCAGCAGTCTAGATTTAAGTAGAGTCACTAATATCAAGGGGACAAAACTACCTTTATTTATTGGTGGATCCTTATCTCTCAATTACCTAGAAAGTGCAGATGGTTTAATATTGCCACGTATAATTGAGGGCGATTTATATCTTTATGGGTTAGCGAGTTTAATTGGGTTAAATTGGCCTGATAGAATTGGAGGAAATATCAAATTGAGAGTACCAACTCATATAATTAGCAATTTTTTAAATGACGATCGAAATCCACAGCATATAAAAGATAAGCTGAGAGATGAATATTTTGATTTTACCAGATAGCCTGATTATTGGTAATTAACGAAAGTACAATTGAATTAATGTATTATAACTTAACTTGAAAAAGAAGATAATTTGTTCAAAAATAATAACTATGAGTATTAAGAGTTACAGAAAAAATGTAGAGAGAAATGTTGCAGGACCCAGTCTTCCTGTTTGTTTTCCCGCATCACTAGAGCAAGTTTCACCGAAACATGGATATCGTACCAGTATCTATAGGAACTATAGAGATTTCACTGAATATTTAGACAGTTTGACTACCGAGCAATTGAAGAGTAGGGCAGTTTTGGAAGAATCAGAAGATATGGTTGAATATTTACTCAAACCTTTAGGCGGCATGGCCTTGTCTGACATATTTATGAAAACAATTACCACAGAAATTGGTCTCAAAAGAGCGATGAATCAATATTCTGATGATCATAGAATTGTCGTTGACGTGAAGTACGGTACTAATACTAGGAGAAGTGTCCATACCGTTGGAATAGTTCCTCTGGATTCAGATCATGTATTCTTATTGAGTACTCATATTCCGGCTAGCATAAAAGGGGTCATATCTTTATCAAAACTAGCAACAAGACTAGCTCAGACGGAAGAAAGTAGAGTTTTTGAACACCCATACGCAACTGCTAATTTTTTAGCTATACCAAATGATTGACCAAATACTATTTCAGTAATCAAAGGTATTTCCGTATTTTTTCAGATATAGTTTTTGGCTGAGGAACCCACTGGTGACCCAATTCCGTACCCTTATTCTTTGCTCTTGATGTTGCAGCTTTTTCTCCTGGTGACAATGCTCTTCTAGCTTTAGCGGGCAAATACCTACTATGCTTTGGTTCACCTACATAATCCCATTTTTCGTCAGTCCATTTTTTTAATGAATTATCCGGATCTTTATCGCCCAAATATCCACCGCCTCTATCTTTGTAGAGCTTTACAGCGTATTGCATTGCACGAGCCGAAAACTTACCATCCATTTTCTCAATAGTTTCAATTTTGCAATCTTCCCATAACTCAGGATCTGTTCTGATTGTTTCCGATTTTTTCTTAAACATAATCTTATTATATACCAGGAAGCGAAGTAGATAAATTGAAATTAATAAATCAAGTACGAGATCATCGATCGCATTCTAGGGCGAGGACAACAACTTTTCTTACTTTAAAAATAGTGCAAGCTGGGTTACCGGTTCGCCTCAAAATCCCACTTAACTCTTACTACTTCCATGGTATCTGGAGCGATACCAGAAAAAAGTTCTCCCAAAGTCTCGTATTTTTTATAAGTCTTTTATTAGGTATACTAATCCACTGAATTCCTCAGTATTGAAGTGACCCTTATCTTCGAAGAGAACTAATTCAGCATCAGGCAATCTACTAGCATACTCATCTGAATCGCTTATGGGAACCACTGGATCGTCTTTAGAATGCAATATGAATATTTCAGCTACTTGTTTGCTAATACCCTCTAGATCGTCTCCTAATTTGAAACCCTCTAAACTCTCGTCAGCTTGAGTAAATGGTGCAGCGATTAAAAATAGTGCATCTACCTTTTTCGGAAATATATTCTCAGAAAGATATTTTGCAAGAAAAATACCTCCGAGTGAATGACCTATAAGTACAACATTATTGCCAAGAACTTTTATTACTGATTCAAAATATAGCTTCCATTCGGAGTAATTTGCATTGGTAGTATTAGGCATTCTAGGGACTAGAACCTCATAGCTAGAACCAAGTCGTTTATTTAGAGTCAATTTCCAATCTATTATTGGATACAAGCGTGTCTTATCTACAGAATTATTTTCTAGGAATTCTATATAATCAGCATGAGAATTGAAGGTAGTTCCTCCATTGATAATTAGGATCTGAGTCATTCTTAATCTATGCTTTGAAAACAAATTTCTTAAATTCGTCTTTTATACTATCAATCTTAGCAGAGATACTTTTGTTTGGTAGTGTAGATGCCAATGCGCGACCACTTAATAAAAGTTTGATGCCGAATACTATACTCACTAGACGAATCAGGAAAGTGAAGCCACTTACTATGACAGCAAATATACCAACCCAGAAGAAGACCTTCAGCGCTAGTTTGATTGTTCCTACATTATTAGACCAGGAAGCAGGATTATTTGGATCATAATTTATAGTTAGGGTACTGCCAACAGTTTTTGAACAATTGTTACTTGATGAATCTGAAGACATTTGATTGTAATCTTTGCCTGATACTGTGTACTTGACTGTTAGAGAACATGATGAACTAGTATTGGTGGTGTTTTGATCATTTGTAGTTGATGTACTTGTTTGAATAACTGGAGCTCCTACGCTTACAACAGTAGCGGTAGTAGTTGATGTCATCTTATTAAAATTTGTAAAATGAGAAAAAACAGTTGGCATAAAAATAAATATTATACCTAGGATTACTCCACCAATAGCACCAAATATGCCAGGTCGTTTCTTCTCGCCGAAAGGATTATCTATTCCGATAAAGCCGTCCAATATTAGAAGCCCACCAATTGCTTGTTGAGCAGCTGCAAAGGATGCAGGATCTTTAGAGCGGTATTTACCAAGAAAATCGTTAGCTTTTTTATGTAAGTTCTTATATAGATTCATATCGTTTTCCTTTATTTATAATGATAGTATACAACCATAATAATTATTTTGAAATAAATAATACTAAGTAATTTATATGGGTAATAATAGCTCTTCAATAACAGGTTGAAAATCATTATATTTAGAGTAAACAGGCAATATTTCTTTACCCAAACCTAGCTTAACTATTTCTAATATCATAGCTTCATGATTCATTCCCAAGTAAAGAGAACATGCCTTAGGAAAATTTCCATAGTTTGATAAGAGGCTTGGTAATAAATTAGCTTCTAAAAACATAGGTCTTCCATGAACATCTAGTCTTATGTCAATCCTCCCATAGTCCTCAGCACCCAGTGCATTGAATACATTTTGAGCAAATTCTGAAATCAAACTATTCATACAAAGATCTTTGACAATAACAACAACTTCCTCATTTAGAGCTTTAGTTGCACTGCTTAGAACTGTATTTCCTTTATTATCGGGTTCTGCGATTATCTCAATTGGCATTTGTACATACTCTCCATCTATAGAGTTTTTCATTATCGCTACACTGAATTCGCGACCGGGGAGATATTCCTCAACGAGAGAATTAGAGCTGTGAATTTTTGAAATATTATCAACTTTTTTTAATAGATCGACGAAATTATGTACGACTGAGTTTTCATCAATTCCCAACCCCCCACCTCTGTCTGAAGGTTTTACAAATAGAGGGTAATCTAGAATTATGTTTTCTTCCAAAACTTTCTGACCTTCAATTGTAACAAAAAATGGGGAAGTGCTTATTCCCATCGATTTAATTCTTGCCTTGGCTACTTCTTTATTCAATTCACAATTTAATGCAAATTCATCCGAACCTGTATATCTAATACCATTATCATCGAGATATTTGGATAGCCAAATTTTCTCAGGATCATTTCTGCCCAACGATTCATTTGTTGGCACAAACTTTAGACCCATAAAAATGAGATCAGGTTTCATAGCAACCACAGCTTCAATATCTGAAATATTATTAACAATAGATACATTAATTTGAGCAAAATGCTTTTCAAGAACAACCTTAATTGAGTCACATGATTTTTGACTCATAGAACTAATTTCAGAAATTGAAGATCTTATTATTTCGATATGTAGATTTTGTTTTTTAATGTTAATCCTCAAAAACAAATACTATTATCACGGATGAACAGACCTAGATAGAAATTATTATTTAAATAAGATAACGGAGAGACTTTGTGAATACTTGTTAACTATATTATATCAGAATAAGCTAGAATTTGGAATAAGTAATGGTTTCCGCCGATTGACTATAATTTGTTTTATTAATATATTTAAATTATGCCACCAAAATCACAAAGTGAGGGAGTACCATCAGGATATGACAGCTCAGAGTATCTAGGTTCAGATTTGAGTGTTGATGCCTCGGTTCTACCTTGGCTTGAATCTAATGAAAAATTTCAAATACATGTGAGCAGAATGGATGTAACAGGTTCAAAGCCTTTTCTAATTGCAAGCGTAATTGGCTCGAATAAGAACCTCATTCAAGCAGCTAGCGGAATGTCAGATCACCAAAGCGAGGTTACTAACAATATGTTTTACTCAAGACTACCGGGTTTCTTAGAGACCGGTTCTAGCTCGAATGTAGATACATTAGATGAATCCATCACAGATTTTCCAATTAAAGTTATGCGCAATAAAAGCGGTCAAAGAGTATACTTTGCTAGGGTTATTTTAGGCTTGCCTGAGGAGGAACAATATGGCCCAACAATATTGCGCTTAGCAGCTTGCGACAAGAATCATCAAATGACTGTCATGAAAGTATTAAGTGGATCATCCGGTAATCAAATTAGAAATAAGATGAGAGGATCAAAATGAGTGAAATGAAACCAGAATCAGAAATAAATTCAAAAATTATTGATGCGGCCGCATTTCAAATAATAAAAGAATCAGGCATTTCATCATCATCGGTTTCAACTCCAATACACGATGAAACTCTAATAAGCAAATCAGAAGATAGTAATGGAAATATCGGCGGTATGTCTATTTTATTTCGTGATTCAAATGAAAAATCATTTACCATCTATTTCTCAACATTGAAGAATTATATTGAGTCAATTAGAGACAATGACAGAGCAATAAATTCACAGGAAGAAGATTTAGAAAAAGATGAACCTGTTTTTGTAATTCCTGCAGAATCATTAAATAAAACACTTGTCCTTGAATTTCTGCATAAGATTAACTCAAAATTATTAGATTACTATATAGTTCAACAAACTGATGACGTTGATGCTTAATTAACAGTTATTCTTAAATCTAAAAGCAAAGATCTCGTAACTGGAATTTTACTGCTGGTTTTTTTGTTGATATCAGAAATTTCTTTATTGAAATCATTTACAAATTGACTGAATTTAGCACGATTAGCCTGAACAGTGGTGTCATTATTTTGCTGAGTTGATATGGCTAGATAAGTATCTGAAATCGACTGTAAGGTTGTGATGAATTGACTATTTATTTCTAATAAGTCATTAGGAGTTGGAGGATCATTCTGTTTGAGCTCAGTTATAATACCGTCTACGCCTTTTTTATCCTGAAGAATATAGATTCCGGAGAGTAAAGTATTTTTATCGGTAGCGTTAACTCCAACGTTTGAAAGGAAACTAATCTTCGTATAGATCCTACTACAATAATTACTATAATCGCTACCATTCAATGTCTTTTTGATTGCTTTCGAGAAAACGAATAGCCTGTCTCTTATTTGTGAATATTTATTTAATTCGGAATGAGAGAAGAATACAGAGATTGAGTTTTTCTTGAATGGGCCAGGTAGTATTCTTAAGTCATTATTATTATCATAATATTTATAAACATTAGGAATTACATGAAAAGTTGCCTCAGATATTAAATCGGTCATAGCGTTCTGAGTATTGGGTGCAGTAAAATTCCAAATATTATTTACTGATGAAATATTACAAGTAAGATAATTGGTATAGTTACCATTATTCTCATTCAATAAAATATCAACATCCTTAATATATTCACCAGATTGTACTGATTTGACGGAGGAAATGAA
>Ga0194045_1000309_pt1 | contig 15823 bp, 9 predicted proteins | sample JunL6211m_MetaG_FD_161686 | JGI IMG/M metagenome (GOLD analysis project Ga0194045, IMG submission 161686) | Anoxic zone freshwater microbial communities from boreal shield lake in IISD Experimental Lakes Area, Ontario, Canada - Jun2016-L626-11m | ecosystem: Environmental > Aquatic > Freshwater >...
CTTTCAACAATGCGTCAAAGAAAAGGTATGTTTCCTGAACGGAGGACCATTGAAGGGACTCTTCGTGTTCAGGGTACATTGTCTTGTCCGGCGTGGTGGCGTTGATATCCCTAATGCTTAGCCATTGGCCCGTGAAATTCTCAGTAAAGGCTTTCGCCTTTGGATGCGAAAGCATGCGTTCAACCTGTTCATACAGCACCTCGGATTGATGCAGGCTGCCGCTTTGAGCTAGCGAGACGAGAGTCTCGTCCGGCATCGAGCTCCATAAGAAATAAGACAGACGTGAAGCAAGTGCATAGTCGTCGAGCGGGCCAGTCGGCTCGCGCAGATAAAGGAACTTGGGCGAAGTCAAAACCGCTTTGATTCCTGTTCGAAGCGATTCGTCGAATGGCAATCCAATATCGAGCGCCTTCGCAACCAGCGAAACAAACGGCTGCACTTCGTCTTGATCGAGAGGAGTCTCCGTGATGGGCCGACGGAATGCCTTGGGGAGCAATTCACGCAGCAACCGTTCGGCGTCCGCTAATTTCCCGTTCTTTGGATCCACATCACCGAACACGCGGCGGAAACTTTCGGTCGGCCATGCTTCCGGGGCTGGACCTGACACTTCGATTGAGTGAATCTGCAACCCAGGTCCGGGATAGTCCGGCATTGTTTCGTGCTTCAAGTACACAAACGGCAGCGCGACCGGCGTAACTTTGACAGTGTCGTTGCGTGCAGCGAGTCGCTCTTCAAACTCGATGACGGAGGGTTGACCGGGGGTTGCGTCAAAGTAGCCAAGATGCCGAGTGGGATTGCCGCTAACGACAAAGTTGCCCAGCAGAACTGCCATCGGCAGGGGCGTCTCCGAGTTATGTGCCGAAGCTGCGATGCGGAAACGATAGCGACCAGGCGCCGGTGCTTTGAACTCTCGCAGATCGGATGCCGAATCGCCACCATTGCGATAGAGGATTACGCCCTCCTCCCGCTTCCAAACGCCTGCAACGAACCATTTCGGAAGGGAATCATAGAGGTCGAATTTTTGAGTCGTGCTCTCCAGTTTGTGAACCGGTGCGACAGCCGCATCGAGGACCGCATCGGCGGCATCGAGATACCGCTCGATTAGCACAGGCGAGACATTGAGTGCAGCTCCTACATTGTCAAAGCCCCGCGAGACAGCATCCTCTGGCAGCATTTCCTTCACGGACACGTTTACGTCGAAGAGGTCTCGCACCGTGTTCTCGTACTCAAACCGATTGAGCCTCCGCAATATTGTGCGCCCCTCCTCGTTAAGCTTCGCTGCGGCTGCATTTAGCCTGATCGATAGTTGTTCGACAACTTCGGCCAACTCAGTCGGCGCCGGACGCGGTTCCTTTTCCGGAGGCATCTCGCCTGATTCGATTCGAGACAAAATCCTTTGCCAAACCTTAAATGTCGACGGATCGCTCAAGTCAGTGCTCAACTGGTCGATTCGCAAGTCACTCTCGGCTGCGGCTGGCCCATGACAACGGATGCAATTCGCTTTTAAAAATGGCTCGGCTAAAAATAGCTCGGCGAGGCTTCTGATATCTGTGCCCTCCTGCGATTGAAGAGGGTGAAAGGAAGCCTGGAGAACTGCACAAAAAAACACAATGCAAGAGTTGGTCAGCGTTCTTTCAAATCGAAGATTCGCGTTATTCATCCCAGGTCGCCAGTAGATTGACGTTGATGTTTCAAATGGTCGTTTCCCGTTCCTTTTCCAATCGCTATAAATTTATCGCAGGAAATCGGCAAAGCGTCGGCATCAGTAGAGGCTTAACTATCTTAACCTCCGCCGTCCTTTCAGGCCAGTCGTTGAGGTAGCACGCCAAGCATTTGCGCCGATGACGGTGACGTCGTGGGTAGCAACGGCAGTGGGTTACGCAGGCAAGCTATTGAGCTCCGTTCCTCACCCATACCGAGTGCCGACACTGTCTGTGTTGCGGGAAGGCAAAATGTTCCATTGCGCTATTGGCAAGCGATGGAATGGCTCGGCGGAGTCGAAGAACCTGAGCCAGCCGAAAGAAGGCGTGCCCCCAAAGGCCCAACGCTGCAACGCAATGCTGTCGGTCGCTAAGACACAGTGCGTTGAGTCCAGTACCCCGGTCTTTGCCGCTCATGTGCTACTGCAATAATCTCGATTCCGATTTTGGTCACGCGAAACACAATGAAATACGGAAAGCTCTTCATCAGATAGCGCTGGGTTCCGCACAAATAAGCGGGCCAAGTCAGAGGATTTCTTGCGATTGCCTGGCGAGATCGTTCAAGTTCAAGTTGAAAACGCTCTGCTAGCTCTAGCGTCACTTCCGCGTATCGATCGTGCGCGGAAAGAACTTCTGCATTTGCATCTGGGTGAAACCAGAACGGACGATCATCCATTTCGACGTGTACGCATCGCAGCCATGACTTCGTCCCATGGCGTCAAATTGACCTCGCCACGGTCAATTGCCTGAACACGGCGTTCGATTTCGACTGCCCATGCTTGGTCCGCTAAAGGGTCAGGGCTTGGATCAAGGCTTCGAAGCAGCGATCCCGCCAGATTCGCTCGTTCAATCTCTGATAATGTCAATGCTACCGTCAGTAGCTCTTGGGTTTGTGTGCTCATGTGTTAAGCATAGCTTCTATAGCGGACCAAAGCCAATACTACCGACAAATCGGTTTTGCCGACACCGTCCCGCATGGACTCGCAAAGAAGATTTAGCCAATCACTTTGGCCATGAGTCGCCTCGCGTGAGGACACACCACTTCGGTATCGCGTGGGGACACACCACTTCGGCATTTTCCGAAATGTACGACCTTGCAATTGAGGTGGCACGCTCGGTAAAAGCCTTTAACGGATGTGCAACGCAATGAATAACGCAATGGAGGTCACCTCTCCCGACGCAGTTGGGGGAGGTCGAATGGAGCCATCAGCGACATTCGGGAGGGGGCATAAGCACAGCAGCAGTCTCCTCGGTCCGAAATCCAGGTCGCACCCCCTCCCGGAGCTTGCTACGTTCGCTCCGACCTCCCCCAGCTTCGCTGGGAGAGGTGACGTTAGCGGCCTTTTTTGGAATTAGGTGAGCGGCGAGACGTCGTTGCCAGCAGACATTGTCGCCTTTCGCTCTTAAGTCCAACTGCCGGAGGTCAGCAGCGCAGAACCCATGGTGACGCCCGGTGCTGGCAGAGTGCTGTGCCCGCGAAGGTAGATGTCGATCGTACGTGCGGCCCCTCTCCCTTCATTAATGGCCCAAACGACCAGCGACTGACCTCGACGGCAATCTCCGGCGGCAAAGACTCCTGGAACGCTCGTTAGGAATTTGCCATGCTCGGCCTTGTAGTTGCTGCGTGGATCGGTTTCGATGCCGAGAATCTCAGAAACATAATGCTCTGGTCCGAGGAAACCCATCGCCAGGAGCACGAGATCCGCACCGATGATCTTTTCGCTTCCGGCAATTTCTTCCATTACCATCCGGCCATCTTTCTTGACCCATTGCACGCGTACTGTATTGATGCCTGTTACATTTCCGCTACCGTCATCGATGAATTCTTTGCTTAGGATACAGTACTCCCGAGGGTCATGACCAAATTTTTCTTGGACTTCTTCGTGCCCGTAATCCACTCGGAAAACGCGAGGCCATTGAGGCCAAGGATTGTCTACCGCACGCTCTTGAGGCGGCTTGTCCAACAATTCGAAATTCACTAGTTCGGTGCAGCCATGTCGCATGCTAGTACCGATACAGTCGCAGCCGGTATCGCCGCCACCGATGACAACGACCCGTTTCCCCTTGGCCGATATGAACTTTCCGTCCGCATGTTTGCTATCCAGCAAGCTCGCCGTGTTTGCGCTCAAAAACTCCATCGCAAAATGGACGCCCTTGAGTTGTCGTCCCGGAATCGGCAGATCGCGGGGCTTGGTTGCACCTGTGGACAGGAGGACTGCATGGTTCTCGGCCATCAACTGCTTTGGATCGACATTTCGACCAACATCCGCGTTGGTCACGAACTTGACCCCCTCGGCAGCCATCAAGTCCAATCGGCGTTGAACGTCCCCCTTGTCGAGTTTCATGTTCGGAATCCCGTAAGTGAGCAATCCGCCTATTCGGTCGGCGCGTTCATAAACGGTGACCGAGTGCCCGACCTTGTTGAGTTGATCGGCGGCAGCTAATCCCGCAGGACCTCCCCCAATAATGGCAACGCTTTTGCCCGTTCGCGTTTGGGGTGGATTGGCCGTAACCCATCCCTCTTCGAACGCTCGGTCAATGATGGCCGATTCAATATTTTTGATGGTGACCGGCGGGTTGGTGATGCCCAAAACACAAGCACCCTCACAAGGTGCCGGGCAGACCCGGCCCGTAAACTCAGGGAAGTTATTTGTCTTGTGAAGTCGATCGACTGCTTCTCGCCATCGACCGTGATAAACAAGGTCGTTCCACTCTGGAATCAGGTTATCGATAGGGCAACCTGTGGCCGATTGACAAAACGGTACCCCGCAATCCATGCAGCGAGCGCCTTGTTCCTTTAACTGTTCTTCCTTTGGGTCCGTGTAAATTTCTTGGTAGTCGTTGATACGAACGATAGGCAATCTCCATTCGACCTTCTTTCGATCGAACTCTTTAAATCCTGTTGGCTTTCCCATTGTCTTACTTGCGTTTGTGAGGTGTTAGGTTGAGTGTGTGTGTGATGTGCGAGGCGACGGGCGTTTGATTACCCTAAAGCCAACTGTAACTTTTCATCCCGCTTTGTCTCGAGCAAGACTCGCTTGTAGTCCGATGGCATGACTTTGACAAAGCGACCGATACTGTTTTTCCAATCCTGAAGCAAGGATTGGGCTACTGTTGAATTCGTTACTTCCGCATGTTTTGAAATGAGTGCATGCAGTTCTGCAATGTCTTCCTCGTCGTCAACCGTTTCTAATTCCACGGTACCGAGGTTGCATTGGATTCGGAATGCATCGACGTCTGCCAACACGTAGGCAACTCCACCGCTCATCCCTGCGGCAAAATTTCGCCCCGTTTCGCCCAAGATCACGATTCGTCCACCGGTCATGTATTCGCAGCCATGGTCGCCAACTCCCTCGACGACTGCCGAGCAGCCTGAATTGCGAACCGCAAATCGTTCTGCCGCTCGTCCTCGAATGAACACTTCGCCCATGGTGGCACCGTACAAGCAAACGTTTCCGACGATAATATTGTCTTCTGGACGGAAATTGGACTTCCGATCCGGATACACAATGATTCGTCCGCCCGAGAGACCTTTGCCCACATAATCATTGGAGTCTCCCTCTAACTCAAGTGTGATACCATGCGCCAGGAAGGCTCCGAAGCTCTGACCCGCCGCGCCTGTGAAATGGATATGAATGGTGTCGGTTGCTAGGCCGCTTTGTCCGTATCGCTTTGCCACTTCGTGACTGAGGATTGTTCCAACCGTTCGGTTGGTGTTGATGATTTTCAGATCGAATCGGATAGGTTTTTGAGTTTCAAGTGTCGACATGCATCGCGGTACGATTTCCGTCATATCCAGTGACTTTTCAAGTTCATGATCTTGCTTTTCGGTGCAGCGAACTTGAACGCCGGGGCTCGACTTTTTGGCTGGACGCAAAATCGGCGTCAAGTCAAGACCGTCCGCCTTCCAGTGCGATATTGCATGATCTGCAGTCAAACAATCGGTGCGACCTATCATGTCGTCGATACTCTTGAAGCCCAACTTGGCCATGATTTCACGAGCATCCTCTGCCACCATAAACAAATAGTTGACCACGTGTTCGGGTTTACCGGCAAACTTGGCTCTGAGTTCTGGGTCTTGAGTGGCGATGCCAACGGGGCAAGTGTTTAGGTGGCATTTCCGCATCATAATGCAGCCCAAAGTGATCAAGGGAGCCGTCGCAAAGCCAAACTCCTCAGCCCCAAGCAACGCGGCCAAAACAACGTCGCGACCTGTTTTGAGGCCGCCGTCGGTTTGTAGCGTGACGCGTGTTCGCAAGTTATTCAAGACGAGCGTTTGGTGAGCCTCCGCGATGCCTAACTCCCATGGAAGTCCAGCATGCTTGATACTTGTCAAAGGCGAAGCACCTGTGCCACCCGTATCGCCACTGATGAGGATGTGATCTGCGTGAGCCTTTGCTACCCCAGATGCAACGACTCCAACGCCGACTTCGCTTACGAGTTTGACACTTACCCGGGCGCTCGGATTGCTGTTCTTCAAATCGTGGATCAACTGGGCAAGATCTTCGATCGAGTAGATGTCGTGGTGAGGAGGCGGACTGATGAGCCCAACACCTGGGGTGCTATAACGAATTCTAGCTATGTACTTGTCAACCTTCTTGCCGGGCAATTCTCCTCCTTCACCCGGTTTCGCGCCTTGCGATATCTTGATTTGCAATTCGTCCGCGTTGGCCAAGTACTCAATCGTGACCCCGAAGCGACCCGAAGCGACTTGTTTGATGGCCGACCGCTTGCTGTCTCCGTTGGACAAGGGTTTGAATCGCACGGGATCTTCGCCCCCTTCGCCGGTGTTGCTTTTGCCACCGAGGCGATTCATGGCGATAGCAACGGTTTCGTGGGCTTCGGCGCTGATCGACCCAAGGCTCATCGCACCGGTGCAAAATCGCTTGACAATATTCGAGGCTGGCTCGACTTCTTCGATACTGATTGCAGGTCCGGCCACTCCCTCATTAAAATCAAGCAAGCCTCTCAACGCATATCGCATCTTCGCATCGTTATTGATGTGGTCCGCAAAACGACGGTAGGCATTCTTGTCTCCAGCTCGCGCGGCGACTTGTATATCTGCGATAGCGGCAGGGTCCCATCCGTGCCTTTCGCCTTCGGCACGCCAATGAAACTCTCCGACGTTTGCGAGCATCGACGAAGCGTCGGCTTTGTCGACTGGATATCCCAGAGAGTGACGACGAAAGGTCTCTTCCGCTAAGATATCGAAACTGCAACCTTGAATACGGCTGTTGGTACCAGAGAAGCAACGTGCGATGACCTCGTCTTGAAGTCCGAGGGCTTCGAAGATTTGGGCACCCTTGTAACTTGCCAAAGTACTGATGCCCATCTTGGCCATGACTTTGAGCATACCTTTGGCAACTGCCTTTCGGTAGCCAGCGACAATCTTGCTATCGTCCAAGCCTTCGAGCAATCCATCGCGGCTGGCTTGCCACAACGATTCGAACGCAAGATAGGGATTGATTGCGTCGGCACCGTAACCGACGAGCAAGCAATGATGATGCACTTCACGGGCTTCACCGGTCTCAAGCACAATTCCGATCCGTGTTCTCTTGGCGGCACGGACTAAGTGATGATGGACGGCTCCACATGCGAGCAAGCTGCTGATCGCCACTCGATCTTGACCGATCTGACGGTCGCTCAAAACAATCATCGTGAACTTGTCGTCGATCGCTTGTTCGGCTTCTTTGCATATCAGGTCGAGTGTCTGCTCGATGCCAGCTTTTCCTAGCGAGCGATCAAAGGTGATGTCAATTGTTTTCGTCTTCCAACCGCGGTTGGTCATGTGCTGAATGGCGGCGAGCTCTTCGTTCGTCAAAATGGGATGAGGAATCAAGAGACGATGGCAATGCGCTGGCGTTGCCTCAAGCAAATTCTGCTCGGGACCAACATAGCATTCCAGCGACATAATGACGTCTTCTCGAATCGAATCGATGGACGGGTTGGTGACTTGTGCGAACAACTGCTTGAAATAGTCGTAGACCAAGCGAGGCTGGTCGCTTAGGCAAGCGAGCGCCGAGTCATTTCCCATTGAACCGATCGGATCCACTTGTGTGTTGATCATCGGCAGCAGCATGAACTGCATGGTTTCCACGGTGTAGCCAAACGCTTGCATCCGAGCCAGGAGCGTATCTGGGTAGAACCCGTGCGATTCTCTTTCGGTCGATAGCTCGTCCAGCGTGATGCGTTCGGCTTTGAGCCAATCCTGGTAAGGTCGAATGGCTGCGAATGTCTCTTTCAGTTCTTCATCCGGGATAAGTCGTCCGGCTTCGAAGTCGATTAAGAACATGCGGCCGGGTTGCAAGCGACCCTTGGATTTGACAATCGCCGGATCGACCGGCAAAACGCCTACCTCACTAGCCATGATGACGCGGTCATCCGTGGTCAGATAGTAGCGGCTGGGTCTCAAACCATTTCGATCCAAGGTGGCGCCAATGTAGTTGCCGTCGGTGAAAACGATCGAAGCTGGGCCGTCCCATGGTTCCATCATGCAGCTAAAGAATTCGTAAAACGCGCGTTTACCAGGCGACATTGTTTCGTGCTTTTGCCAAGCCTCTGGCACCATCATCATGACGGCTTCTTGCAGTGTTCGTCCATTGAGAAGCAAGAATTCAAGAACATTGTCAAACGTTCCGGAGTCGCTGCAAAACGGTTCAACAACCGGAAACAATTTCTTGAGGTCATCGCCAAACAATTCGCTTTTCGCCATCCCCTCGCGTGCCCGCATCCAATTGACGTTGCCTCGCAAGGTATTGATTTCGCCATTGTGGCTCATGAATCGAAGCGGCTGGGCCCGGTCCCAACTCGGAAAGGTGTTTGTCGAGAACCGCGAGTGAACCATCGCCAAGTGCGTTTCGAAATCCAGATCGCTCAAGTCGGGAAAATAGGGCACAACTTGCTCTGGCGTTAACATCCCTTTGTAAATGAGCGTCTTTGTTGACAGAGAACATACATAGAAAAGTAAAGCTTGCTTCAGATTTTTGTCGGTTCGCAACACATGACTTGCTTGCTTGCGAATGAGGTAGAGTTGTCTTTCGAATTCCTGTTGCGAGAGCCCATCTTTCGCGGCAATGAAGACTTGCTCGATAACCGGTTCTGCTTTGAGAGCTGCTGGCCCAATATCTGCAATCTTTGCCTCTTGAGGCACCGCACGCCAACCCAATAGTTTTTGCCCCTCAGCCGCAATGAGTCGATTCAAAACTTGTTTGCAATGATCTCTTTCCACCGAGTCCTGTGGCAAAAAGATGTTTCCAACCGAATACGCGCCAGGTTTGGGCAAGTTGATTCCAAGCTCGCTCAAGGCAACGCGTCGCAAGAACTTGTCAGGCATACCGACCAGGATTCCGGCTCCGTCACCGGTATTTTGTTCGCATCCGCACGCGCCACGATGTTCCATGTTTTTGAGAATCGTGTGGGCGTCTATCACGATTTGATGGCTCGGCTTGCCTTTGATATGCGCTACGAAGCCTACGCCACAAGAGTCTTTTTCTAACGACGGGTCGTAAAGTCCCTGCTTTTCGGGGAAGCCAAATGGTGCGTTCATCTTATCGAATATCCTTAACTTGCCACTTGGGCGTTGCGTGTTTGTAATTTTGGGTTGAGAATTGGCAAGACCACTCTTGGAATTACCGCTTTGGAATCAAACTGACAACAACTGCTTAACCAGCTGCTAGCGTCGAAGCAGCTTCTTTAGCGGCTTTTGAATCCACATAAGGTTCCAAAGGGCTATCCTCGGAATGATCGGAGTCGGTGGATTTGATCCGCTCTTGATCCCAGATCCGGTTCTTCATCATTAAATCTACAAAGCTTCGTGCTGCCCGACTCAGTGTCACATCTCTGCGTTGAATAATTCCCAATGGACGAGTTAGTTCAAGTCCATCGCACGGAATCAATTTTAATGAGCCGGCTGCAAGTTCGTTTTGGGCGGTCAACATCGGCAAAAAGGCAACGCCACTATTTACGATTGCCGCATGCTTGACCGAGTCGATATTATCGAGCTCAACCACAACGCGCATGGTCACTCCAAGGTTGCGAAGCTCCTTGTCGATTTCTTGCCGAATACGCAGATTACTGGCAAACGCAACCAAGCCAACTTGAGAAAGCGATTCCGGGGAGATTCGGCCGAGGGACGAAAGTCTATGACGAGGTGAAGCGACGAGAATCATCGGCTCATGTCGCCAAAGTGTCGTCTGCAAAGCCGGGTGATTCTGATCGGGATAGCTTACCAAACCAAAATCGACTGACCCTTGCTCAACCATTCGATACACCTCGTGAGGATGCGCGAGCTGGTACGCAAACGTGGCCGAAGGATAGTGCTTTTGAAATTTTTCTTGAAGGATTGGGATGTAGCTGAGTCCCATCGAATAAATGGATGCAGCCACAACTTGGCCGGCAACACTCTCCCCGGAGGAAATTCCACCCAACCGGACTTCGTCTACCAGCGAATCGAACTGCCGAAGGACACCGGACAATCCGTCGTAGAATTTTTGTCCTTCTGCGGTCAACACAAACGGGCGTTTCGTGCGATCGATCAATTGGACCGAAAGGAAATCCTCTAGATGTTGCACACTCTGGCTCGCCGCGCTTTGAGTCATTCCGTGGTCGCTCGCAGCCATGGAAAAACTCCGGCGGCGAACGACGTCGTAGAAAACCTTCAACGAACGAATATGAACGGCACCGTGCGAGCTAACTGCTCTTTTATTATTTTTATTAATTTAGCGGCTCCTGTATTAACTTTGTCGATTCGAAGGATAACCTTGGATTCGGATGGAGTCAAGGATCAGAGCCAAAACTTTATGAGTGTACCCGTAGTACAGGCTGCTAGCGCTGCAGCCTGTGTTTTGGAGATCGAACCAGGCTGGCAGCGCTGGCAGCCTGTACTACGCGGTCGTTTTTGCGCTGCCGCTAGGCAAATGATTGCGAAAGTGATGCCCGCGCACCCGACGAACCCACCCGCAATTTTTGTGTCTGGACATCGTTCGCCTTTTGAGGCAATATAGGGACGACATGGATGTAGTCGAGCAAGCTTTACAAAAATTGGACACCCCTTGAATACGCGCAACCAATTGACGGAACGAACGGCTTCCGCGATTTTTTTTTCAGGCACAACTTATTTCGTCCATTTTTTGGCATTGGGATTCAGTTCGTTTCCCTTGCAAACGCATTTGCGCCGCGTTCTGACGCCATCCACAGCCAGTCTGGTTGCTAGCATTATTCCGATTGCAGCTTGCATGACGTATTTTCTGTTTCGCTTTGCGGAAACTCGTGGTTGGACTCGATCGCCACAATGGATGTTGTTTTGCACGGCGGTCGTTTTAGGTTGCATGCAATTGCTTCTCGGCTGGCGAATGCAAAATGCTTCCATTGGGAATTTTTTGGTGGGTCCGCTTGTCGATGTGTCGCTTTGTTTGCTGATGCTTGGCTGTGTTCAGTCGAGCGTGATGACATTGCTGAACCACATCGGGGTTTCGACGATGGGTGACTATGCCTACACGGTGAGGGCAGCGGGTTCCGCGGGTTACATGGCGGCATTACTCATTATGGGCGCATCCAGTGCGACCGAGAAACAAGTCGAAACCTATCATTTATTTATTGGCGCAACGATCAGTATTTGCCATGCTTCGATCGCGTTTCTTGCATGGCTGATGCTGCCATCGGAGTGTCGACTGCACGAACACCGCGATGGTGTTGCTCCGACTCGCGGAACACAAAACGCGGTGCCGTCTCGAAGCGAACAGCCAGGAATCGGGAGCAAGTGGGATTGGTATGGACTTTTGCTACTTGTCTGGATGGTTGGAATTTGCGAAATGTCGTATGGACTCTATGCGCATGAGTTTTTGACAAGTACTTATGGCAACTATGGCTACTTTGTGTTTGCGTTCGCGGTGGCGATCGAAATCTCGTTGCTTATTTCGATGCCCTTTTTTCCAAGATTTAAGAGAAAACTTTTATTCGTGGGGCCTGCAGGCTGGATCTTGCTGTTTGGTGGTTGTTTGTTGGCAACTCAAGGGATGACGTTATTTGGGATTTTTGGACTTGCCCTCGCCTTGAACTGCCCATTTCAAATATCGGCAAACGAGCACGCCCATCGGATGAATCCGAGCGTGATGGGAATCGCCTCGATGACACTCGCCCAATCGCTTGGGTATGTAACTGCAACGCTAATATCCTCGGTTGTATCAAGATACGGAACCGGACCAAGGTTGCTTTGGCTGACTGTTTTGCCGTTCGCCGTTTTAGCTCTGGTGCTGGCCATTCGAAAACTCACCCGACAAAACGCGTCGCTCAATATCCGCGATTTTTGCCAGCCGAGCGGCGTGTCTGGGGGACGGGCTGTATCGAGCATTCAGAAAAGCTCGCACGACTTCGAAAGCGAGCTCGGGGCCGATCACGCGAGCACCGATGCACAGAATATTCATGTCATCATGCTCGACGCCCTGCCTAGCCGAGTAGGTGTCGTGGCAGAGACTAGCGCGAATCCCGGGGAACTTGTTCGCCGCCACGCTCACGCCAACTCCTGAACCGCAAACGAGGATTCCGCGATCGACTTCTCTGGCGTGGATTTTCTTGGCTACCATTTCGGCAAAATCTGGGAAATCACACGATTCTGCCGTATGCGTGCCGCAGTCGATGACGTCGATAGCCTGCGATTGAACGAGTTTGAGGACATCATTCTTGAGCAGGAATCCTGCGTGATCGCCGCCGATTGCATAGCGAAGAGGAGCGGAGTTAGTCATGAAACGAATTCTTGCATGGAAAAAGGGATTGGGATGGTGGGTTTCAAGGGGACCAGCGTTGCCTCGGCTATCGGGCTGTTTTCTTCAAAACATCAGGGGAATCGGCTAGGCCGAGAGCCCATACGCTGTTGCCGTCGCGTCGAAACGTTGTTACACTCCGTGACCCAAGGTTGTATGAGTTTTCAACTGCGCTGGCATAGTTGCCACACACTCAGCCAATCAAAACCTCTTTTTTTAACGCTGCGTCGAGAGTCGGTCCCAAACTTTATCGCCAAGAAGGAATCACGTAAATCGATCTTTAAGTCGGTTGTTAACTCTTTCTGATGCGTCTAGCCGAATCTCCCGCTAGCTCTCCCAAGGACTTCTACGCATGGTTAACCGCACCCTAATTCGCTCCCTCGAGGACGATATTCTGGAGCAAGAACTCGCATTGATGTTCGGCGATACCGCTGAATCCATGTTTGACGAGTCGCTCTTAGACGCAAATAAGCAATTCGACGTCAATCAAATTGTCGAAGGCAAGATCGTTGAAATCAACGATGAATTTGTAGTCGTCGACGTCGGGTTCAAAAGCGAAGGTGCTATCCATAAGAACGAATGGGACGAAAACGAACCACCGCCTGAAATCGGGCAAACCGTTAAGGTGCTGATCGAAGAAGTCGAAGACCAGCACGGTGCACCGGAAGACGTCCGGGCCATGATCAGCTTGAGCAAGCGAAAAGCCGAAAAGATTCGCCAGTGGGAGGAGATGATGCTTTCGGTCCAGGAAGGCCAAGTGGTCACTGGAACGGTTACGCGAAAAATCAAGGGCGGATTGCTTGTCGACATCGGCGTGCCGGTCTTCTTGCCAGCTAGCCAAGTGGACATTCGTCGTCCAAACGACATCGGCGATTACATCGGACGAGTCGTGCAGTGCGAAGTGCTCAAAATCGACGAAACGCGCCGCAACATCGTTGTCAGCCGTCGTTCGCTTATCGAGAAGCAACGCGAAGAAGATCGCGAACACCTCATGGCCGAACTCGAAATTGGCCAAGTTCGAAAAGGTATTGTCAAGAACATCGCAGACTTCGGTGCCTTCGTCGACTTGGGCGGAATCGATGGTTTGCTGCACATTACCGACATGAGCTGGGAACGAATTGGACACCCAACCGAAATGGTTGCCATCGATCAAGAGATCGAAGTCAAGATTTTGCAGATCGATCGCGAAAAGCAAAAGATTGCTCTCGGACTCAAGCAAAAGCAAAACAACCCTTGGACCAACATCGCCGAGAAGTATCCTGTCGGCACAACGGTTCCGGGCGAAGTTGTCAACGTGATGAGCTACGGTGCGTTCGTCAAACTCGAGCCAGGTATCGAGGGACTTGTGCACATCAGCGAAATGTCTTGGACTCGACGCATCAATCATCCAAGCGAGATGGTACAAATCGGCGACAAGATCGATGTCAAGATTCTCGGTGTGGATGCTCAAGGCCAACAGCTTTCGCTGGGCATCAAGCAAACACAATCGAATCCTTGGGATATCGTCCTCGAGAAATACCCAGAGAACGCTCAGGTCACCGGCAAGGTTCGAAACCTCACCAACTATGGTGCCTTCATCGAACTCGAAGAAGGGATCGATGGATTGCTCCACGTTTCCGATATGTCGTGGACTCGCAAGATCAGCCATCCAAGCGAATTGCTGACCAAAGGTCAACAAGTTCATTGCCGAGTCTTGAGCGTCGATCAAACTCGTCGCCGTATTGCACTTGGTCTCAAGCAACTTGATGATGATCCATGGAATACCTCGATTCCTGCCAAGTATCAGCCCGGCCAATTGGTCAAGGGCAAGGTTACCAAGATCACCAATTTCGGTGTTTTTGTCGGACTTGAGGATTCCCTCGAGGGCTTGCTCCACATCTCCGAGTTGGCTGACCACAAAGTCGAAAACCCAGAAGATATCGTCAAGGTGGGCGATGAAATTGAGGTCAAGGTGTTGCGGGTCGACAGCGATGAGCGCAAGATCGGTCTATCTCGCAAGCGAGTCGATTGGTCCGAAGAACAAATTCTGGCTGAGGCTGAAAAAGAAAAAGAGCAAAATCAGCAACCAGCCAAGTCCGACAAGCCGCAAATGGAACTCAAGGGCGGTCTGGGAAGCGAAGGCTTGTTGATCCAGTCTCCGCCAACCGCCTAGAGCCACCTATCGATTGCTTTTCGAGCAAATGCAATAAATATTAAAAGGGTCAATCGAAGGATTGGCCCTTTTTTTATGCTTAATAGAGTGTTCCGCCCCACATTCGATTTTTGGTTGGCCGCTTACGCGAGCGGTAGGATGAGATACACCCGTAGTACAGGCTGCTAGCGCTGGCAGCCAATGTTTTGCATGTCGAACCAGGCTGGCAGCGCTGGCAGCCTGTACAACGTGGTAATCTTCGCGATACCGATCGCCTTAAAAGTAGGGTACGCCACACGCTCTGGAGAGGAGGTAGCGATAGGGATTCCCGCGAACGGATGATTTTCCTTACAATAAGCGTATCTTCTCATCCTGCCGTAATTGCCAATCACGTATCACATAGTCGGAAATCAAATGTCACACGCGCTTAGCTCCATCGGGAAACGCACCGAGAATAAAACGACCATCAGCCAACGACCGGGCCAGTTGGATTTGTCGATCGGGCAGTACATCATCAATCGTATGCAAGATTATGGGATACAAGATTGCTTCGGAATCCCAGGTGACTATGTCCTGAATTTTTATAGCATGTTGGAGAAAAGCCCGATCAACATGGTCGGATGTACACGCGAGGATTGCGCCGGGTTTGCTGCAGATGCTTACGCAAGGATCCGAGGCATGGGTGCCTTGTGCGTGACTTATTGCGTTGGAGGGCTGTCGGTTTGTAACAGTGTTGCGGGTGCTTTCGCAGAAAAATCACCGGTTGTTTTGATCACGGGTTCTCCAGGAATGAATGAACGCATCAACAATCCTTTGCTTCACCACAAAGTACGCGACTTCAGCACGCAACGCGAAGTATTCGAGAAACTGTGCATCGCGTCAACGGAATTGGTGGATCCGCTCGTGGCGTTTAGCGAAATCGATCGCGTTTTGGACGCTTGCTATCGATACAAGCGTCCGGTGTATATCGAATTACCCCGCGACATGGTCAATGTCGTCCCCTCGATAACGCACGCATTTCGACGCCCATCGATTGAGTACGATTCGCTCGCATTGGAGGAGGCCGTTCGCGAAGCCATCGAACGGATCAACCATGCAAAGAAGCCCATGATTATTGCAGGTGTTGAGATCCACCGATTCGGCTTGCAAGATCAATTGATCCAATTGGCCGAACGGGCGAAGATCCCAATCGCTGCTACGATTCTTGGGAAAAGTGTTGTCGATGAGACTCACCC
>Ga0194045_1000312_pt1 | contig 15757 bp, 11 predicted proteins | sample JunL6211m_MetaG_FD_161686 | JGI IMG/M metagenome (GOLD analysis project Ga0194045, IMG submission 161686) | Anoxic zone freshwater microbial communities from boreal shield lake in IISD Experimental Lakes Area, Ontario, Canada - Jun2016-L626-11m | ecosystem: Environmental > Aquatic > Freshwater >...
GTTTGAAACGCTCGGTAGGTGCAACGTCTTGCGCGAAGAGATTGCCGCAGGAGAAGACAAGGAGCAGTGGTACGATGGAGCGATGGAATCTTGTTTTCATGGGTTCGGTTTCGGATGGGCTTGGAAAAAATCCCAGACGGTATCGTTGGCGTTGAGGCGGCTTGTGGCCTTACCAAGGATGAAGGCTGGCAGGGGACTTTTTCCGCCTGGCCAGATGTGGCCGTGGCCTTCGATGGTAGTGAAGATGACTTTCGTGCCATCGCGTCCACCCGTGTGGACGACCGTCGTGATGCCCTCGATGCTGCTGGCAAGCGGCTTCGCTACCTCTTCGCAACCAAGAAGCTTCACCCACGCCTGAACCATCTCTCTCACTGGCGGCTTGGCTTTTTCAGGTACCCCATTGAAGTCGGCCCCGGACGCCATTGTCGGAGCGCCTCCTTCCATCGGGTTGATGGGGTCTGCGGTGCCGGTGATGTAAAGTAGAGACACGGGCCGTGCGATTTTCGGTTCAGCAATCCAAAGAGCGCCGGACACGGGTGCGATGGCGGCGATGCGATCCGAGAGTTCAAGTCCCACACGGAAAGCCATTGAAGCGCCGTTGGAAAATCCGGTCGCAAACACCCGTCGCTTGTCCACGACGAACTTCGCCTCAAGGTGGTCAAGCAGCGCGGCGATGAATGCCACGTCGGTAATGTTGCGCTCGCCTGCGTGGAAACGTCCAGAGCCGTCGTTCCATGCGGGATTGTTGCGGCCAAACTTTGGCGGCTGAGTCATGTCGGGACGCGTCGCGTCGGGGAAGACAACGATGAAACTCGATGCATCTGACTTCGCCACCCAACCGGTTTCCTTAACGACAGATTCCGCCGTGCCGCCATTGCCATGAAACATCAGCACCACGGGCAGCGCCACTTTGTCATCGTAGGCCGACGGCAGATGAACCAGCGCCCGCCGTTCAATTCCGTCCACCATCAGCGTCACGGTCTGCAAACTCGCCGCAGCGATGAACGCCGCGTCCGCTCGGGCGCGTGTCGTTCGCGCGACAGCGAATGAAACGAAGAGGACAACAAAAACGATGCCGATGACTGCAGTTGCACGACGGAGAGTTCTCAAGGCTTGGGTTCCTGCTTCAGGATGCATTCGAGTACAGGCAGGATTGCGAAGCCGGGAGTCGGTGCTCCATTCTTTCCACTCGCATTGAGGTTCACATTCAGCGCGTCGCGCCACACTTTGTTTTCACCGATCCACAATAAACCGCGAGCGAAGTTGTCGGTCCAAGTGCCTGTGAATCCGTGCGCGAGTGTTTCGTCCGCCGCTTGATTCAATCCACGTTTTACCGCGTCGAGCAGTATAGGACGGAAAACATGATCGGTCGGTAGAACGTGCAGCAATTCGAGCAGTTCTCGCAATAGGATGTTGTGATACACGGCGCAAGCATTGTGTGCGTCGAACCAACGCCCACCGGCCATCTGGCCGGGCAGCACGCCGACTTCGGCCTTCTTCACGGCGGCGGCGAGATACTTTTCCTTTTCTTCTTCGCGCGTGACTGCCGCCAGTCTCGCGAGCAGTCCGACGCTGAATGCGTTGTAATTCCAGTTCGTGACCAGCGGCCGAGTGATGGCCCAATCGCCCGATTTCCGCGCGGCGTCAAGATAATTCGGGTCCTTCGTCAGCTCCCATGCAGTGATGAGTGCGCGACCGCACAAGCCGTTGTCAAACTGCAAACCGCCATCGCTGAAGTCATCCGGAATCCAGTCATTGACGACAATCTCGGGCTTATCCTTGATCGCACGCGCGACGATCTGACCAACTTTATCTTGGGGATTCAGCCCCGGACCAATGGGAAATGGAAACACGCCGCTGGGATGTTGTAACTTGATGAGCCAGTCTGCACCTGCGCGGACTTGCTTGGTAAGTTCGTCGCGCTTTGCAGGAAAGAGTAAGGCGGTGCGAGCCAGCCCATCGAGCGGGAACGCCGCTTCGCGTTGGCCTGCAAGCATCCTGCGTGGATCGCCATTCGGATTTTTTACCCACGGCAGCCCGCGCTGTCCGCGCTCTATTTCACGCAGCCACCACTCCTGCGCCTTTGCCGCATCGAACGGCTCGGTCACGATTGGCGGATAGTAACGGGTAGCCGTTTCAGGATTCCCCGCCCACGGCCCTAGAACCGTGATGGCTTTCGCGACTGCTGCCCGCACAGCAACGGCGTCCTGAACTTCGAGCGCTCGTCTGCCTTCGTCCAACGCGGGCTTCGCAAGTTTACCTATTTCGGCGGGTGGTCGCTCACCTGGTACCTGTGCGTGAACATCGGCTACGCTCAGCATGCAATACAGCAAGGGCACGAGAATCAGGGCGGATTGTCGGAGTTTACTGTTAAGTCGCTTCATTTCTTGTGCCATTGGTCATCTTTGTCGAGAACGCTCCGCACGGCGTCGCTATCAAGCCATTGTCGAGCGTCTTTATTTTCGCGCAAATAAGCGTCCCAGAACGCCGTTGTGACGGCAAGAATCGCGCGATGATGATTCGGGTTCCGCCGCTCGGTCTCACCGGGCAGAGCGCGTTCGGTGAACGCGGAATGTTCGGCATTGTCAAGCACCAATTGGTACTTCGAGTTTGGTGACAGATCGGGGAAAACGATGAGCCGAGTCTTCGCATCGGCTCCGCTGATCGGGTTCGAGTCTTTGGTCCCGGTCAGCAACATCCAGGGAATTTTTATATTGCCGAAAGCCTGTTTCGTGTTGCCGTTGGCAGGGCCGCTTGGACTCATGATGGCTGCTGCTTGAATGCGGTCGTCTGTGAAACCCTTGCCTATCGGATATTTCTGACCACTGACGGCTTGGGTCGTCACTGCACCGAACGAATGGCCCGACATGCCGACATGTTTCGGATCGAGTCTGCCCGCCAGCGGGTGTGCGGTGTCTTTGTTCCAGACTTCAAGTTGATCCAAAACCACAGGAACGTCCTGCACTCGCAACAGAAAATCCTTCAACCCAGCCGCCTTCTTCAGGGCCTCCATGCGTTGGGCGACGGGCAGGTCCTTCCAGACGCTGTCATCGCTCCCCGGATGCTGCAGAAACACGGCCACATATCCGCGCATTGCCCAGTGCTTACCGAGAAACGCGGAGCCTTCGCGGTTGCCGCCGAGTCCATGGCTGAAGAGTACTACTGGCGCAGCCTTCTTGTCCGCAGTCAGATAGACACGAATCGGAATCTCACGCGAGCGTTTCCCGTCCTTGATCGTCAAATCCTCTTGCTCAGTTTTCACATCGGTTGTGAGCAGTGGGTCGTAGTCGGCCCACAGTCTTGACGACGTCGCTAGGATGAACATCAACAACGCGAATGATCGACTCACTGTATCACCTCAAAAGTGCTCATGGCTTCGGTATTTCCTGGTTACGACGGCCATCGCAATAAGCCTGGATCTCTTCTCGCGTTGCGAATCCGTCGCCATCCTTGTCAATGTCCTTGTGATTGTCCTTGAGAAAGCACAGTCAGGCGAACTGCGATTCTTGGTCGTAGCATGCTAACTTTCCAATACTGTCGGTTTGGTGGAGTCATCGCTACTTTGCTGCAACTTTGGGGTCGGTCAATGGCACAAAGTACTCGACGTATCCGATCATCATTTCGTCGATCGTTTGCGGCCCCCATTTCACACGCTTGCCAGGATCTGGATTGGCTGCGTTGCTTTCGCTGTTGTTGTAGACCGCCGTTACTTTGATCGTGCTACCGTGACGCACGAGCTTAGGGGTCTTATAGGCGTAGTTGAGCTGCCAGTTGAAGTCGTATCTCGGAATATCGAGAAGAACTTCGCTCTTGCCATTCGCATCAATCGCTTCGTACTTGAACGCAGCACCTCGAATGTGCATGTGCGGCATAAAGCTCATGATGGGAAGGTCGAACGGAACTCGTTGTGTCTTTGTTTCAACGTGCGTTGCTATGTGAGGCGGAATCGAGATTCCCATGTGAGCCACGCCGACTGTTCGAACTTCATATTGAGGCTTGTCCTTAGCAAAGACTAAGCCCATTCTCAGCCGCTCTTTTTTTGCCGTTCCGCTCGGGGTGTAATGGATCTGGAAACTGACCTTCGATCCGGCAGGTAAGAGTCTGGCAAATCCTCGGTTGTACTTCTGAGATCCATTGCCTGGGACATAAACAGCCCAGTAACCTCCTGCACCCTCACCAGCATCCCGTGCCGAGCTTCCCTGCTCATGAACTTTCACGATAACGTGGTGAACAACGTCTCGTTCGCTCGGCAGGATCTCGTAAGCGGTGACCCATTTGTCTTCGGTCAACTCCGTCTCAACGACGTCAAACTGGTACGGCATATAGCCGGTTGCTTTAATGTCGTAGGGCTTGCTCAACGTCAAAATCACATCCGGCTTGCCGATGCTCCATTCCGACGGATATTGCTTCGGCTCAGGTGCATCTGTTTGCTCGCCAAGCGGTCGGTCCTTCGATTCGATCCAGGACAATAAATCTGAGCTATCCCTTGACGAGAGGGAGCAATCATTGGCCCACGGATTCGATTTCGGATCTTGTTTATTCGCAGCGAACCAAGGTGGCATCGTTCCTTCTGTTACCACACGCTTGATAACGCTCACGTGATCTTGCACCGAATCCAAGTCAGCCAGCGAGAACGGTGCTATTCCACTATCACGATGACACGAGACGCAGTTCTGCTGAAGGATCCGAGCCACATCGCCGTAATAAGTTACTTCGGCCTTGGAATCGCGAGTCGCGGAATCAAGCCCCAGTTCGCATCCCGGTGCCGCAGTTGCTGAGATCGCTGGTGATTCGTTGCGACCATAGGCGTCGATTGCTTCTAGCAAATATTTGCGTCTAGGGGCGTCCAAGTTGTAGTTGATCCCATATTGATCATCGAGGGCGCCTCGGTAGACGAGTGTCCTTTTGCGATCGATCAAGAAAACCTCCGTTGTGGTCTTCGCAGCCAACGTCGTCGCGAATGATTTGGTTTTGTCATGCACGTAGATAGCGCTGATCAGTTGGGCAGCGAGTTGCGACCGGATGGCCGATTCCTTTTCACTCGGGAAAGGATTGATCAGAACAACAGGAAGCTGGGTTTTCGCGAATTCTGGTTGAAGCTTTGCAATCTCCGGCAGGTAACGTTTGCTGACAGGACAAGATGCGCTAGTCATGATAAGTATCGCACCATGGCCCGAAGCCAAGTTGCTCAACTTGTGGTTCTTGCCTTCAAGGTCGACGAATTCCACATCAGCAATCATTCTGCCAATACCAGCTTCGCCGGGATTGAGAACTTCAGGCCCGCTGGTGACTTTCTTGATGTCGTCGACAGTGACAGACGGCGCTGCTTGCAACAAGGATCCAGGTTTGCTGCTACTAGGCATTTTCGCAACAGTCCGTTTGATCGTTTCGACCTCGGACGTATCGACGACACCATCACCGTTATGATCGGCACGTTCGAACCACGGGGCATCGGCTGCCTCTTCGCGTGTGATTTTTCCGTCCCCATCCGCGTCGGCTGACTTGGCAATGGCCTCAATCTGCTTGACCATTGGATTGTCAGACGAACTACCGCCGGAAGACTTCATCAGGTCATTGAGTTTGCCGCGAACCAGGGCACGGGCCGCTTCGGACTTAGTGATCTCACCGTTACCATCGAGATCGAGTCGCTTAAAAAAATCGGAAGCTGGCAGTTCATCAGGCGTGACCTTGCCGTCCTTGTTTTGATCAAGCTGATCAAACTTTTTGTCCACAGCTTGCTGTGCCCACACGCGCTTGGCGACGCCAGTCAAAAATAGAAATCCTAAAACAACCGTGACGCTCACAGTCAGTCTGCGTATCCAATTTCTCATATTCCTATGACTCACTTCTTAATGGCGGAGGGCTCATTTTTGATCTGTTATTCATTTGGTAGAATCTCCTGAATCTTCATCCATTGTTCCGATGTTGGCCCAAACCAGTTAGTGACTAACTCTCGACGGCGAGTAGCGCTCATTTCGTTCGAGAAGATTCGATATGGTTCTGACAAGTGACCTTCAGGTCCGTAGAGTGACTCATCTGCTAATCTCGAATCGACGAGAGTGAAGGTCGAAATCGAGCTCGCATGTTCGAACTCGCGTTCGATGACAAGTTTGCGGATGGCCTTGGTTTCGCGATCAACTTCGATTGTGGCTCGTTGAAGTGGACGATTGCTCCATTGCCTTCGAGGTGTTGCCACAATGATCGTGGAGTCGGCTGGACCATCTGACATTTCCAGGCGACAGTGCTTCAAAAAGTTCTGAAGCAACGTTTCTAAGTTGAGAGTGTATAGATCACCGATGTATCGAAGCGGTAGGCCCATCTCATTCGGATTGACAACGACAGCCCGCTTCGGACCGAGCGTCATCCAAATGGCCCCTTGCTCATTGCGACCCCAAGCCCATTCTCGGTAACCTCGCATTTGCACCCAAAAGCGGTCCCCTTGAGTTGCGACGCGAACATTGCGAGGAAACTCGAATCGCGGGTCATTTGTTTCTCCACGCTTCACATCAACCACATAAATTCGTTCAATTGGTGCAGCATGGGCGTGCATCGCAGCCTGAACGATTTGCGTTGCCTTTGCATAAGCTTCTCGGTTGCCCCGCATTGAGAAGAAAGAAACCACGAATAACAGGCTTGCTGCCAACACAAGCCAGCCGGACATCCGTGGCCAACGCCTTGTTATGACAGTTTTCGATAATCCAGAATGCATTCGAATACTTGTCGGCACGGGTGCGGTCGGAATCAATGGATCAGATGACTCGCCAATGAGGTCGACCAACGCCGTTAAAGGCTCCTGGCCGAGGTTCTCGTCCAAGAGCGAGTCGAGCAATAAGTGGTCGACGAGTTGTGAACGAAGCGTAGGGTCGGCTTCCGCCAGCGTTTGAAGTTCGACAAGTTCTTCATCCGATATCGCATCGTCGAGCATCCTCGACATCAGTTCCACGAATCGAGTGTTTGCACTCATGTTGCCCCTCCCTCAAACTGAAGCTTTGCCTCGATGCAAGCCAGCAACGCTTGTCGAACTCGATAGAGCGTCTGGCGAATCGATGCTTGGGGCCTGCCGATGATTTCCGCGATCGACTCAATCGCGTGGCCGCCAGCATAACGAAGATCGATCAGTTGTCTCTGTGGCGGGGGAAGTTCGTTGAGACAACCCTCAAGAGCATCACGGCGATGATCAATCTGCGACAACCGCTCATGGGCCAGATCCGCCAGTTCGTTGAGGAGCTTGTCGTCGAAAACCAGCCGATCGCGGCTGAACTTTCGAATATGATTGAGGGCCTTGAAACGAGCGATCTGGCTGGCCCAAGCCCAAAAATCGGTACCCGTTTCAAAGTCGTTGGCTTTCTCCCACAAGACCGAGTTGACTTCCTGCAGTAAGTCGTCGACATCCGCTCCGCGCACCAACAAACACCTCACCAGCCCCCTCAAACGAGTTTGGTGGCGTGCAATCAGGGCGACGATTTCGGATGAATTGGAATTCTGCATAATTTTGGCTCCATTCTGCTAATGTCGCCAGGATCGCGAACGTCAACACGATTTGCCTAAATTGTTTCAGCATTCGAGAAATCTCCCGGCGGATGTTGCTGGGAAGGCTACGTCGACTACATGAGGGCCTTGAGTTCGCGTTCGAAACCCGCGTTGCATGAAAAACGTAAGGACTATAACGTGGAGCTCCCTAAAAACACATTCTCGTTCCGGAAAAGGTGAGCTAGGGTTTAGGATTCGCTAAGCGCGGCGCTTCGGGTCCTGGAAGGACTTTGGTTCTATTCGCCCAAGTTTCCCATTTCTCGGACCTGTCGGTCACTCGCTCTGGCTGCGCTGCGGCAAGGTCATTCATCTCTACGCGGTCGGCTTCGATGTCGTAAAGCTCCCACGGTGCGGCGCCGACGGAGACGAGTTTCCATTTGCCTTCGCGGATCGCGCGGTTACCCTCATGCTCCCAGGCGAGGAGACGGGGATACTGCGAAGCTGAGCGACCATCGGTTGGATCAAGCAACGGGCGGAGGCTCATGCCTTCCATGTAGATGCGTTGAGTTATTCTAGTTCGCGAAAACGACCTTGTCGTAGACTTCAGCTCCGACCAACTCGCTGTTGATCGCATCCAACATGATCTTCCCGTCGAGACCTTGGCAACTCGTCAAATTCCAACTTCCGTCGGTGGAGCGTGTAAAGCAATCGATCGAGTGTCGGTCTTGGGATATCAAGACGTAATGTTGTAAGCTGGGAATGGTTCGGTAATGTTCGAACTTCTTTCCACGATCGTATGCCTCTGTGGAATCCGAGAGGACTTCGACGATCACTACCGGGTTGAGCAGCACATCACCTGCATCCGATTCAAGCTGAGGTTCGCCGCAAACTACCGAAAGGTCTGGATAGGTGTACAAGCCAGTCGTTTCAATCCGAAGCTTTAAGTCGCTCGGGTAGACCCGGCAGGGCTTTTTCTTGAGCTGCTCCCGTAGATGGGAGCCTGCGTTAAGAACAATCAAGTTGTGATTGGCCGACGCACCCGCCATGGCAAACATTTCGCCACGAAAGTACTCGGACCGAAACTCGGCCATTCTCTCGCGGTGCAAATATTCTTCAGGGGTTATGTAATGCTTGGGGACTGTTGACATATTGCGTCTTCCTAAGAAATCCCAGATCCGTTCCGTTCGTCGAATTATAGACGATAACCGCGGTCCCGGCTCATTCTTCCGGATCATAATAAGGCGTAACTCGTCGGCGAAAGCACGAAAATGGGTTTGCAGCTTGAAAGCTCGAAGGCGCACAAGTTCAAAGTTGGTCCGTAATCAAATTCTTGACTCACTCCCCCCTCAGCTTGATCGAGGACCAGCATCCTGTTAACATGTCTTACAAGTTGACTTGATGACAAGAGGCCTCGCGCTGGGAGATGGTTGATGCAGTTGGAAGCAATTGAGCGACGGACCACGGTGGATTTGGTTGTCGACCGGATTGTCCGAGTGATCAAAGATCAGAAGCTCGCCGCCGGTTCGCGGCTTCCCGGCGAGCATGAACTGGTGGAACAGTTGCAAGTCAGCCGTCCAGTGCTTCGTGAGGGGTTGGCTCGACTTCAAAGCCTGGGTTTGGTCGACATTCAGCGCGGTCGCGGCACGTTCGTCGGGGATACGAACAGCTTGGCTAACTGTGTGCGATTGCTGCAGTCCGCAGTGACGATTTCGCCGCGGGAGTTGTTGTCGTATGCCGAATTGCGGTCGGCAATTGAAGTCCAGGCCGCTCGACTGGCTGCTGAGAAAGCAACGGCTAATGACATCGAACTACTCTCGGCGCTGCTCACTCAACTGGATGATGAGGAACTGCCTTATGCCGACGCGCTGGAAATTGACTTCCGCTTTCATCGAAAGTTGATCGAGATCGCTGACAACGTCTTGATGCAAAACCTGATGGAGGTGATTTACGAATTTGTGTTGACCCAGATGGTTCGCACGACACCGACTCAGCGTGAAAATCAACTTGGACGTAAGCTGCACAAGGCGATCTTGAAAGCGGTTCGCGATCATGATCCCGATGCAGCAGAACTTGCGATGCGCAAGCACATGCAAGCCGTTCTCGATCGACTTAAGTCACAGGAGTTTACGAATGCGAAATAGTCCTAAGGTAACCGGTACACTCCGTGTGCCGTCCGCTTGTATCGCCTTTTTCATAAACCATCGAGCATTCCAAGCGATCTTTCCGTTCTTGGCTCGATTAAGTACTTGGGGTCGCTTGGTTACGGCAAACGGAGTCTGCCTACTACTTTGTTTGACGGCCCACGGGAAAGAAGATCTTACACCGGAGCAATTGGAGTTCTTTGAGAAGAAGATACGACCGGTGCTTGTCGAACACTGTTACGAATGCCATGCGGCCGGCGCCAAGATCATACAAGCTGGATTGCGGGTTGATCATCGGGCCGGATTGCTGAAAGGCGGCGACAGCGGTGCTTCTATTGTCCCCAATGAGCCTGAACACAGTGCCATACTCAAGGCGATGCGATACGAGGATACGGAAATGCCTCCCAAGGGAAAGCTCGCGGATTCTATCATCGCCGATTTTCAAGCTTGGATTGCGATGGGGGCTCCTGATCCGCGTGTGGCCGATGAGCTACCGACCGCTCGAGTGATCGACCTCGACGAAGGTCGTAAATTTTGGGCCTTTCAACCGGTTTCAGATCCTCAGCCACCTTCCGTACGCAATGAATCGTGGCCGCTCGATCCGGTCGATCGATTTATTCTTGCCAAGCAAGAAGAGATTGGTATTCAACCCGTGGTCGATGCGGATCGTTACACCTGGCTAAGACGAGTAAGCCTCGATTTGACAGGTCTTCCACCGACGCATACCGAGATCGATGCGTTTATTCGAGACAACTCTCCGCATGCCTGCGCGACAGTGGTTGATCGATTGCTAGATTCACGAGCCTACGGTGAACGCTGGTCACGGCATTGGCTGGATCTGACTGGTTATGCCGACATGATCGGCACATCGAACAGTGTTTTCGCTCAGCACGCTTGGCGTTATCGCGATTACCTGATCGAAGCTTTCAACAACGATAAGCCATTCGATCGTTTTGTTCGCGAGCAGATCGCGGGCGATTTGATGGAGGCTTCTACACCTCAGGAAAAAGCCAACAACATTACTGCAACGGGTTTTTTGATGTTGGGTGATGTCGAGATTGTCGAGCCGGACAAACCGAAGATGGAGACCGATCATATCGATACGCAGGTCAGCAAAATCGGAACTGTATTCCTCGGCATGACCTTAGGCTGTGTACGATGTCACGATCACAAGTTTGACCCGATTGGAGTCGATGACTATTACGGGATCGCTGGGATGCTACGTAGTTCGCCGTCGACACACAAGATTCCGTTTGGAGTCTGGAGTACGCTTCACGCAACCGAGCTTCCTGAAACTCCTGAGCAGCTTGACCAGCGGAAAAAGCTCGAAGAAGAACATATGGAGAAGATCGCAAGCTTGAAGGCGGAGCAAATCGAGCTCAACGCCGAGAAGAAAGCGATCGTTTCTCAAATCGCCAATCTCGAAAAAGCATCTGCCGACGACAAGGTTGCAGGCACACTCCGTGTGCCGTCCGCCGACAACAGTGAAATCAAAAATGATAAAACCGATAGCGAAAAAAGTAAGGAAGCACAATCGAATCCTGAACGGTCTAGCCAAGGCACAGGGGGTGTGCCTGCATCTTTGGACTCGCTGACTAAGCAAAGGGATGAACTGACCGAAAAGCTCAAGAAACTTGATACTGAGATCCGGCATGCAGAGTTCTTCTCCTCCAAAGTTCCCAAAGCTTTCGCAATGCACGATGGCGAGAAGCCGGCTGACATGCCAGTCTACATTCGCGGAAATCCGTATGCTCCGGGCAAGATCGTTCCGCGAGGCGCGCTAAGAGTCGCGTCTTGGAAGAACTTTCCTGAAATCCCCAGTGGACAAAGCGGACGATTGCAACTGGCGGAATGGCTGGTCGACGCAAAGAATCCCCTTACAGCTCGCGTCACGGTCAATCGCATCTGGCAAAAGCTGTTCGGTGAAGGACTTGTGCGATCGATCGATTATTTCGGCGTTCGCGGCGAAGTGCCAAGTCATCCTGAGTTACTCGATCACCTTGCGACTCGCTTCATGAAGGATGGCTGGTCGCAAAAGACTTTGATTCGCTCGCTGGTCCTTAGTCGTACCTATCGACTCAGCAGCGCGAACCCCAAAGTAGCAGGCACACTCGGCGATCCGGACAATCGATTTCTTTGGCGAATGAATCGTCAGCGATTGGACGCTGAGGCGATCCGAGATTCGCTCCTTGCGGTCAGCGGTGAGCTACGAGAGAGTCATGGAGGGCCAGCATTGGTTCTCGAAGTTGTCGATAACACAGGGGATTTGGTACAAAAGGGAGTGAATCCGCCCAACTATAACCACCGCAAACCTCGGCCGTCTCAGGAATTTGAACGAACCGTTTATTTACCCGTCATGCGGAACGGCTTTACCAACGACGATCGCGTCAGGACTTACTTCGATTTTATTAATCCAGCACAGATCGCAGGTCAACGCAATCAAACGGTCGTTCCAACTCAATCGCTGTTCTTGATGAACAACGACCTGTTTCGCAAACGAGCAAAGTCGTTAGTCGATCAGTTGTTAGCTGGTTCGGCAGCACATGACGAACGACTAAACCAGCTTTGGATTCGCGTCTTAGGTCGGCCGATTACTGAGGTTGAACGCCAGGAGGCTATGGCCTTTCTTGACGACTCCAAGTCGCTTGTCACGAATGAACCGAATCAAGCTGCTGCTGACTCGATTGTCTGGCAGGAGCTATGTCACAGCTTAATGTCCTCGAATCATTTTGTATTTCGTCTTTGAGCAAGGCAATTGTTTTGAATTAGCGTCCACATTGGTAGGACGGCCTTTCCAGGCCGTCTCGATTTTACAGACGGCCTGGAAAGGCCGTCCTACGAAAGGTTTGTCCCACCATGAACAACAATTTCATTCCGAATCGTCGTCAGTGTCTGCAACATGCCGCATGCGGTTTTGGCGCACTGGCATTGCACGACATGCTTCATGCGGCGGATAAGGATTCGGGGGCCCGTGCATTGGACTTCACCCCGCGAGCCAAACGGGTCATCTTCCTTTTCATGGCCGGTGGCCCGTCGCAAATGGATCTGTTTGATCCAAAAGACTATATCAGCGGCAAGCATGGCGAAGCAATCAATTCTCCGCTGGACCGCAACGTGACCCAAATTGGGACGGAAAAGTTTCTTGCGCTGGGCGCGATGGCTCCGGTGAAACCACGAGGCCAGTCGGGGCTGATGATTTCTGACTTAATGCCGAATCTTGCTGAGATCGCCGATGAACTATGTTTGTTGCGAGGAATGAACGCGGACAATCCTCAACACGCAAGTGCTGAGAATCAGTTTCATACAGGCAGCTTCACAGAAGTCCGCCCGTCGATGGGGTCGTGGATCAGTTATGGACTGGGAAACGAGAATCAGAACTTACCTAGCTTCATCACGATTCATCCGAAGGGCGTTCGCACTTATGGTTCGGCATTTCTTCCTGCGATCCATCAAGGGACGGCCTTAACCATACCGCTCGATAGTAAGGGCTCTCCGATAGCGAACCTCAAAAATGCATCGATGAGCGAAGCTGTTCAACGCAAACGACTGGATCTTACTCGTCGGATGAACGAGCGTTTGGTCGATGAGCTTCACGGCGATACGAGCATGGAAGGGATGATCCAAAACATGGAGCTGGCATTTCGAATGCAGACTGAGACGCCAAGCCTGGTTGACGTTTCGAAGGAGAGTGAAGAGACGCTGAAGATGTACGGCGTCGGAGGCAAAGACACTGACAAGAATGCGCGGGCCTGCTTGTTGGCTCGCAGACTTAGCGAATCAGGCGTTCGTTTTGTGCAAGTCACGATGGATGGATGGGACCATCACGGCGACATTCGCGGCAATCTCCCCAAGCTCTGCAACCAGACCGACCAGCCGGTTGCCGCTCTCGTCAAAGATTTGAAACAGCGAGGAATGCTCGAAGACACGCTCGTACTCTGGTCTGGCGAATTCGGTCGCACACCATGGAGTCAGGATTTGAGCGGAACAGCTCCGATCGATACGCACGGTCGCGAGCATCAGCCACAAAGCTTCTGCGCTTGGATGGCCGGTGGCGGAATCAAGTCCGGGCATACTTACGGCGAGACCGACCACATGGGCTTTCAAGTCATCAACGGCAAGGTCCATATTCACGATTTGCACGCCACAATGCTGCACTTGTTAGGCCTCGATCACACGCGATTGACGTGGCGTAATGTCGGTCGCGACTTCCGACTCACCGATGTGTATGGCTCCGTAGTGAAGGAGATCCTGGCGTAATGACACTGGCAACGACCAAGTTCTATGTTCGAGAATTGTTACGTTCGAGCCTTGTCCTCAGCAGTATCTTCAGCCTCGTCGGTGCCGTCTGTGGGGCTGAACGGTTTGAGGCGTTTCTGGAGAAGCACTGCGTCCGCTGTCATGGCCCGCAGAAGGAAGAGGGAGATATCCGGCTCGACCGGTTGTCACGCGATTTCAAGGCGGGCGTAGACACGCACCAATGGGCGGAGGCGCTCGATAAGATCAACAGCGGCGAGATGCCCCCGAAGAAAGAGCCTCAACCGACTCAGGACGAGATTGCAACGTTCGTGGTGAATCTTGACGCACTGCTCAAGGATGGCCGAGCGGCACGGATGGCGGCGCGGCCGGCGGTGGCGCACTATCGGCTCAGTCGCAAGGAATATCAGAATACGGTCTATGACCTGCTCGGCGTGCGCTACGATCCGACCAAACCGGGCGAGCTGAACGAAGACACGTTATGGCACGGGTTTGAACGCATCGGGTCGCAGCTTTCGCTCTCGCCGTCACATGTGGACCGCTATTACCGCGCTGCGGACATCGTGGTCGACCGCGCTTTCCCCGCAATGCCCGGTGAGGCTCGCAAAATCCGCAAGACTGCGGCGGAGTTGCGTTACGGCGGCGGCAAGGATCAGCAGGTGGCGTTGGACCGGTTCGGCATTAAGCGGCCTCTGCGTTACCTGCTCTTTCCCGGTCGAGTCCAGAACGCGCTCTCGTCCAACTGGTTTGGAAATACAGGTCCGGAACATAGCGGGCTGTATCGCATGCGACTCCAGGCCAGTGGAATCCGTCCGCCTGGTGGCCAGCCAGCACACCTGAGCATCGGCAAGGAGACCAGTGAGGAGACCGTGGACGGACTCATCGAATTTGACATCACGGCGGACGAGGACAGTCCGCAGGTTTATGAGTTCGAGGTGTTTCTTGAGATGCCTGCGTCGCTGCATCTCTGCGTGGTGGCTACTGACGTTGTGGACAGACGAGGCGGCGCAGCCTTCCGCAATGCGCTCTCCGGCAGGTCGTATATTTTTACACACAGCAGCGAGAGCTCTCTCCTGAACCCGAACGCCCCACAGATGTTTGACGGCAAAGGAAACGGCATCTTCTCGACGGTGCTCCTCGATTGGATCGAGTGGGAGGGTCCGCTGGTCACGGAGGAGGAAAAATCCCGGCGCGTCGGTGTGCTGCCGCCCGACGACGCAACTCCCGAAGTGGTGAGGGAGCATTTGAATCGCTTGGCCCAGCGCGCTTGGAGACGGCCAGTGGAGAAGGATGAGTTGGAGGACTATCTGCAATCCTACCGCGACGAACGCGAGGCGGGCGAAAAGATGACCAATGCTTATCGGATCGCGATGCAGGGTGTGCTGACGTCTAGAAACTTTATCTATCTCGTCGAGGGCGATCCAGCGGCTCGCGAACGACTCACGGACTGGGAGCTCGGCTCGCGGCTCTCGTACTTCCTATGGAGTTCGATGCCCGACGATGATCTCTTCACCGCTGCCCAAAGTGGAAAGCTCAATGGCGAGGGCCTGAAGAATGAAGTAGACCGAATGTTGAAAGACAGCCGAACCAATCGCTTCATCGATGACTTTACGCGGCAGTGGCTGCAACTGCATCGCGTGGGCATGTTCCCGCCAGATAAGAAGCTGTACCCTGGCTACGACGACTGGCTTGAGACGAGCATGCGGGCCGAACCGGTCGAGTATTTCCGCGAGATGTTCGCGAAGAATTTGCCCATCGACGGCTTCCTCGATTCCGAATGGACCATGGCCAACGCTCGGCTCTGTGATTTCTATGGACTGCCGGAGCTGAAGACCGACGGCTTCCAGCGAGTCTCGCTTAAGCCCGAGGACCATCGAGGCGGTCTGCTCACC
>Ga0194045_1000314_pt1 | contig 15734 bp, 14 predicted proteins | sample JunL6211m_MetaG_FD_161686 | JGI IMG/M metagenome (GOLD analysis project Ga0194045, IMG submission 161686) | Anoxic zone freshwater microbial communities from boreal shield lake in IISD Experimental Lakes Area, Ontario, Canada - Jun2016-L626-11m | ecosystem: Environmental > Aquatic > Freshwater >...
GCACCACACTGATCGCGTCTGCAGTTTGGTTTAAGACCGCAAGTATCTCTTCATTGGAACTCGATCGCGTAAGTCGCATTAGCGATTATCGTTCGTCGCGCACGAACGGCGTACCCAACGCGCGCGGAGCACCAAGAAGGTTGCGACTTCCTGGTCGGCTTAAAGCAATGAGTGCGATCAGCGTGGCCAAGTATGGCAACATCTCAAGAAACGCCGAAGGAATAAACGTGATCTGTTCGGCTTGCAATGTAAACGGTAGTTGCAAGGTAAAACCGAACAGAACTGCACCAAAAATAATTCGCATTGGGCGCCAACCCGCAAACACCACAAGCGCGAGTGCGATCCACCCCAAACCATTTGTCGTTGCTGCTTGGTGCCAGCCCGCGCTTTGTGCAAGCATCAGCCAAGAACCACCGAGTCCTACAAGAGCTCCGCCAACCATCGTGTAGCGAATACGAATGCGCGCCACAGATAATCCCTGAGCATCAACTGTTGCTGGATCATCACCTGTTGCTCGCAACTCGAGACCTGGTCGAGTGCTGAACAAGTAGCGCGATGCGACGATGGCCAATGCAATCGCAAAATAGGTGATGATGTCTTGACCAAACACGATTGGACCGATAACAGGAATGTCGGACAACGGTCCAAATGACAGTGGATTGATCACTGTCGTCACTGTTTTGCCCTCTGCTGGTTTTCCCAAGAAATTCGCAAGTCCAGTTCCAAAAATGACGAGCGCCAAACCAGCAACAATTTGATTAGCGCGGAACACTACCGAGAGCACTGCATGAATTGAAGCCAGCAGTGCACCAATCACTGTTCCCACGATCAGACCGAGCCAAATGCTCCCCGAAGCATCAGCAGCCAAGAAAGAACTAATTGCAGAAGTCAGCAAAATGCCCTCAATACCAAGATTGAGAACACCAGAACGCTCAGTGAATAATGCTCCAAGCGCTGCCAATATCAATGTCGTTGCAATTGCGATTGCGTCTGCCGACATCAGGATCCAAATATTCTCGTTCATGCTGCGGCCTTCTTTGACGTTGGATCATGTACTCGCACGACATGAATGTGGTATCTGCGGAACGCTTCTCCACCAAGTGCGAACAGCAGAATGGCACCCTGCAACATCACACCTATATGGATTGGGGTACTCGTCGTTACTTGCAAGTTGTTGCCACCCACTCGTAAACCAGAAAACAGAATGCCGCTCACAATGATGACTCCGAGATTGTTGCGTGCCAGCGCAGCAACAACGATTCCCGCATAGCCGTAGCCAAGCGTGATGATGCTTGGTTCGATCTTGCCGTAAGGGCCAACGATCAGCATTGCTCCTGCCAAACCCGATAGCGCTCCAGAGATGAGCATGACCCACATAGTCGTGCGTCGTGCATTAATGCCCGCATAGTGTGCTGCTCGTGGCGAGTCAGAGATCACGTTAATTCGATAACCAAACTCAGTGCGCTTGACTACCCAATACAGTGCACCCGCGATCAACAGAGCAACAAAGAACGTTGGATAGAGCCGCGAGCTACCGAAACTATCTAGTGATGCTGAATCTGCGACCATTCGACCTTGAGGAAACGAAGTATTCGGGTTGCGGAAGAAACTGCCCGGTGTGTAAATCACATGCTTTATGAGACTTGCACCTATATAGGTGAGCAGCAATGTCGAAACAATTTCGCTCGTGCCGAGTCGTGATCGCACGAAGGCCGGAACAAAAATCCAAGCCGCACCCGCAAGCGCCCCACACAATAGAACGATGGGCACCATGATCAATGTTGGCAAATGGTCGCCAAGTGCGATACCGGCCCATGCGCCACCGATAAGACCAAGATACAACTGGCCTTCACCGCCGATGTTGTAGAGGTTCATTTGAAATGCAAACGCTGCGGAGATGCCCGTACAAATCAACACCGTCGAAAGTGCCAATGTGTCGGTAATGCCGTTAAACGAAGCAAATCCATCGCGGAACATATTGGTGTAGGTATCGATTGGTGAGTAGCCCGTTGCGAGCAAGAAGAGTGCTCCGAAAAACAACGCCGCAAATACCGAAGCGAGCGGAACCAGTAACGACAGTCGACGAGGGGTTTCTCCTCGCTGTTCGAAGACGACTCGGAATGGAATGCGCATTATGAACTACTTCCGCTCGAGAGGCCAGCCATCGCGGCGCCTACTTGTGAAAGCTGCGCTGTCTCACCTGGGGTTTCGTGCACCACTGCCCCGCGATACAACACAAGCACGCGATCGGACAGTGACAGCACTTCATCAAGATCTTCGGAAATAAGCAGGATTGCTTGGCCCGCACTTCGTGCATCATTGAGCAATCTGCGCACAGTTTCAATTGCACCAACGTCGAGACCGCGAGTTGGCGAACACACGACGAGCAGCTTTGTTGCACTTCGGCCACCAGAGAGTTCACGCGCCAAGAGTACTTTTTGAGCGTTGCCACCGGAAAGTTTGCGCGCAAGATGATCTGGCCCATTTGCCTTGATCTCAAACTGTTCAATCAATCTGGTTGCCTCCGGGCGCACGGACACTCGATCAACGACAAGTTGTCGGTCTCGAGTGAGCAACAAGTTGTCAAGAATCGACATCGATGGCACTAACCCCATACCCAAACGATCTTCTGGCACGTACGCCAAACCAACTTCGCGCGCCTGGATTGGTCCACAATCCGTTGTCATTGCACCAGAAATACCGACTGAGCCGCTCGTTGGAGAAACAAGACCCGCAATGGTGTCTGCGAGTTCGCGTTGGCCGTTGCCCGCTACGCCCGCAATGCCAACCATCTCGCCTGCGTGCACATTAAATGAAATGTCAGTGAGCACTGCAACATCATCAACAGTGAGAGACAAATTACGAATCTGCAAAACTTCATGACCTGTTGCATGGGTAGCGCGTTGCGCATTGAGTTCAATATCGCGGCCGACCATGAGGCGCGCTAGTTCTTTCGTATCAGTGGTTCCCTTGCCCGACACGTGTCCTGTTACCCGACCGTTACGTAGAACGGTTACTCGATCCGAGATTTCTACTACTTCGCCAAGTTTGTGACTGATGAAGACGATTGATTTTCCTGCTGCTGTCATTGCATGCACGTTTTCAAACAGCTTTTCAACTTCTGACGGCACCAACACGGCGGTTGGCTCGTCCAATAACAAAATTTCTGCTCCTTGATACAGCGCTTTAACAATCTCGACTCGTTGGCGTTGCCCAACCGACAAGTCGCCGACAGTTGCGTTTGGATCAATTGGCAGTCCATACGACTCTGCAACTGCAGCAACTTTTTCGTTTATTTCGCGACGATTCAACTTGAACGGCAAATCGCGACTACCCAAAATCACATTTTCTGAAACTGTAAATCTTTCGACCAAACGAAAGTGCTGATGCACCATCGCGATTCCGTGCTGCAAACCTGCGCGCGGTGACGACAAATTGATGCGCTTTCCATTGCGCATGAGATACCCGGCATCGGGTTGATACAGACCACAGAGCACTGCAGCGAGCGTGCTTTTTCCAGCACCGTTTTCGCCCAACAACGTGTGCACTTCACCTGCACGTACGTCAAAGTCGACTGAGTCGTTGGCAAGTACGCCGGGAAATTTCTTATCTATTGAATGTGCTGAGAGTGCAGTAGAGGCCGCACCACTGTTGTGGTGCGGCCCCTGTGCAACCTCGTGAGAGGTATTACTCATTTATTGATCAGCCCTTTGGAGAACCGATAACTCCCTTAACGAAATAGCTCATTCCGAGCAAGTCGAGCAACTCTGGCTTTGAGCCAGCTGCAACAACTTCCTTACCGTCCTGATCCACAACTGGACCCTGGAATGGTGCGAATGAACCATCGATGATTGCTGCTGCTTTGTCAGCGATCAACTTTTGCGTATCGGCATCTACTGATGTACCGAATGAAGCAAGCGTGACCATTCCGTCAGCCATCGAACCGTAGTACTCATCTGCTGGGCATTTGCCACCAGCAACGGCCTTTGCGGTCTGAATGTAATACGGAGCCCAGTTCCATGTTGGAGCGGTGAGCCATGCGTTTGGTGCTGCTTCAGCAACATCGCTGTTATAACCAACCCACTTGGCACCTTTTGCATCGGCTGCAAGGCCGGTTGCTGTGGTGTCTTGGTGCATTGCAAGTACGTCAGCGCCTGCTGCGAGAAGTGATTCTGCAGATTGCTTTTCAGTATCTGGTCCGAACCATGTCTTTGTCCAAGAAACTTGAACGGTTGCAGCTGGGTTCACCGACTGCGCGCCAAGTGTAAATGCATTGATTCCACGAATGACTTCTGGAATTGGGAACGCTGCAACATAACCGAGCTTGCCGGTCTTGCTTGCTTTGCCTGCTGCGATACCGCTGAGGTAACGAGCTTCTTCAGCAGCACCGAAGTACGTGCCCAAGTTTGCTGGAACATCACCAAATGTTGCGTACTCACCACCTGCATCTTTAGTGAGCAAGAACTTTGCGCCAGTTGCCCACTCGAAGCAACCTTCTGGGTGCTTAGCAGCAACGCGTGCCATTGGAGCTCCGTAACCAAACGAGGTTGCGAAAATCAAGTTGTAACCTTCGGCAGCGAGACCTTCCATAATTGCTTCGCCTTCGTCGCCTTCAGGAACGTTAGTTACACGCTTGACAGTGATACCGAGTTCGGCTTCGAGTGCAAGGATGCCCTGTTCGTGCTGGTAAGTCCAACCTTTGTCGTCTGGAACACCGAGGTAGACAACAGCAACTTTGAGCATGCTGTAGTCGGCTGCAGCGTCAGTTGTTACTGGTGCTGCTGTGGTGTCTGTTGACGAGCTGCTCCCACCACAAGCAAGAAGTCCGAAGACTGCTGCTGTAGCAAGGGCAAAACCCTTAATGTGATTTTTCCTCATCTGTTGTGCTCTCCCCTTTTATGCAAGTTGCATATGTCGTTGTGTTGCTCCGCGCCAAACGGCACGCAACAGACAATAACACGCTGAACGACATCATGATTACGTTGAAACACGATTAAACCCTTGTGCCACTTGACTTTACAAACCATAAAGTTGCGAGTTGTGAACTAGTCTGAAACCTCATGAAGTCGTCTTTAAGTGGCCTGATCGATGAGTCGGTCACCATCATCCGAGAAGTGGCTGCCGAGTTCGAGCGCCCAGTATTACTATTTTCCGGCGGCAAAGACTCTGTGGTCATGCTGCATTTAGCGGTACGGGCCTTTGCCCCTGCGCGAATTCCGTTTCCTGTTATGCATATCGACACCGGCCATAACTTTGATGAGGTCATCGAGTTCCGGGATCGTTGCGTTGCAGATATGGGCGTACAACTCATAGTCGGTTCGGTGCAAGCGTCAATTGACTCCGGACGTATTGCCGATGTGACAGGCCCTCGCGCAAGTCGCAACCCGTTACAAACTGTGACGTTGCTCGATTCAATTGCCGAGCACAAATTTGATGCCGTGTTTGGTGGTGCGCGCCGAGACGAAGAGCGTGCGCGTGCAAAAGAGCGTGTGTATTCCCACCGTGACTCGTTCGGCCAATGGGACCCAAAAAATCAGCGCCCAGAATTATGGGGCATCTACAACGGTCGTCACCGACAAGGTGAGCACTTCCGTATCTTCCCTATCTCCAACTGGACCGAGCTCGATATTTGGTCGTTTATTGCCGAGTACAACATTGACCTTCCAAGTATCTACTACGCACATCGTCGACCAGTCTTTCGTCGCGACAACATGTGGATGGCAGTGACTCCATTTTTGCGACCAGAAGCAAACGAGACCGTGGTTGAAGAAATGGTGCGCTTCCGCACCGTTGGTGATGCCACATGCACAGCAGCAATCGAGTCGGTTGCAACGACCGTTGAAGACATCATCGCCGAAACATCAGTTGCCCGAATCACTGAGCGTGGTGCTACTCGCGCAGATGACCGCATGTCTGAAGCCGGCATGGAAGATCGCAAGCGAACGGGCTACTTCTAATGGAGCGTCTGCGTTTTGCAACCGTCGGTTCGGTAGATGACGGCAAGTCAACGTTGATTGGCCGATTGCTCTATGACTCAAAGAGCATTTTTGAAGACCAACTCGAACACATCGAGGCAGTAAGCAAGCGACGAGGCGACGATTACGTTGACTTGTCATTGCTTACAGACGGATTGCGCGCCGAGCGTGAACAAGGCATCACCATCGACGTCGCATATCGATATTTTGCAACGCCTAAACGCTCGTTCATCATCGCTGACTGCCCAGGCCACATTCAGTACACGCGCAACATGATCACTGGTGCATCAAATGTCGACTTGGCAATTGTGCTCATTGACGCTCGCACGGGCGTGATCGAACAAACACGACGCCACAGTCTGCTCGTTTCACTTCTAGGTGTTCCCCATTTGGTCATCTGCGTCAACAAGATGGATCTGGTTGACTACGACCAAGCGGTTTTTGACCGTATTCGAACAGAGTTTGAAGAATTCGCATCACGTCTCGACTTACAAGACGTCACTTTCTTGCCGATAAGTGCACTCGCTGGAGACAATTGTGTAACTCGCTCGACCAACATGCCATGGTTCGAGGGCTCAACGCTGTTGCATCACCTCGAGAGCGTCTACACGGCATCCGACGACAACCGTATTGATACCCGCTTCCCAGTTCAGTTTGTGATTCGCCCACAACGCAGCGAGTTTCCTGACTATCGAGGCTTCGCAGGCAGAGTCGCTGGCGGCGTCTTGCATGTTGGCGATGACGTGATGGTTTTGCCGTCGGGTCTTACATCAACAATTACGGGCATCGACTCGCCACTTGGGCCTGTAGAAAAAGCCGAACCTGGCGATGCCGTGACACTTTTGCTTGCTGATGATTTATCAATCACTCGCGGCGACATGATTTGCAGACCGAATAACCGTCCACGGGTTTCGCAAGAACTCGAAGCAATGCTCTGCTGGATGGATGATGCTTCCCCACTGCAGCAAAACAAGATTTACTCAATCAAACACACCACCAATACGGCGCGAGCCAAGATCACCGATGTTCTCTACCGCCTCAATATTTCAACGCTGCATCGCGAAACCGGTGTGAACGAATTGAAGATGAATGAAATTGGTCGCGTTACATTGCACACAACTGCGCCAATCATGTTTGACGATTACCACCAAAACCGTTCCACGGGCTGTTTTATCATTGTGGACGAAGCGACAGGACAAACAGCGGGCGCCGGCATGTTGCTGTCGCCGCGAACATAAGGTTGCACAGGTCAAGGTCAGCAATACGAACCACTAGATAGGAGTCGTTATGAACCAGGCAATTTGGCACGAACCAACAGTCGGACGTAACGAAAGATGGGCGGCACATCATTTGCACGGAATGACCGTTTGGCTCACCGGGCTATCTGGTTCTGGCAAGTCGACAATCGCCCACGCTCTCGCCGACAGGCTTACGAGTGGTGGCGTGTACAACTATGTCCTCGACGCAGACAACGTGCGTCATGGACTCAATAGCGATCTCGGTTTCAGCGATCATGAACGTTGGGAAAATGTACGCCGTATTGCCGAAGTTGCTCGCTTATTTGCAGACTCAGGAGCAGTAACACTTGTTCCGATTATCAGCCCGTTTCGCGACAGTAGGTCTCGAGCTCGCCGAATTCACGAAGTAGATCACCTCACGTTTCTTGAGGTTTATGTTTCCACTGATGTTGAGGAATGCGAGCGTCGTGACCCGAAAGGCTTGTATGCCAAAGTACGTGCAGGTGAAATGAGCGGCCTCACTGGCGTCGATGCTCCATACGAAGCGCCTCAATCTCCAGACCTCACTGTCGGTGTCACTGGTGAATCGATTGATGAGGCCGTCAATGCTGTACACCGATTGGTGATTGACCGAATCAATAGCGCGCATTAAACACTTGAACACTCAGACAAACGAGTAAAATTATTCAATGGATTTTTTAGCGCAACCAAATCTTCCCGATTTGATTAATTACTCGTTGGTTGCGCCACGCATCAAGGTTTTGTACGTCCCAACAACCAAGGTTGCTTGCAGCACTCTCAAATTGTTCATTTCGCAGGCCGAGGGCTCATACAACGCACAGGCTGCACAAGAAATCATTACGCCAAACATCTCCCAGGAACAAACCATTCACAACTACCGCGTGCATGGTCTCACTCGCCTTTTTGACTTGCCGCGCAAAAAGCAGTGGGAAGTTATTGAGTCGTCCGAATGGCTGCGGGTTGCGGCACTGCGCGACCCAATCAAACGCGCATATTCATCGTGGGAAAATCGTGTTTTCTTGCATGCACCAGGCACCCCCCAATCGATCCTTGATATGTGTAGTGATGTGATTGTCGACGGTCATGTAGACGTAGCAGCAACATTCAAAAAGTTTGCTCGCGCAATTCATAATGACCGAGTCGCATTTGCCATTGACGATCATTTTCGGCCGCAATTTAATACGTTGTACGCAAACCAACTCGAGTATCACCACCGCATCTACATTGATCGCCCTGGCGAAATGCAGAAACTTGCCGATGTAATTAATCAACGCGCAGGAACCAGCGTCAAGTTGCAACGCCTCAACAGCGGACTCGGCATCAAAGCCGACCAAATTTTTGACAAAGAAACCGCCGACTTGATTGCCGACACGTATCACGAAGACTATGAATGGTTTGGTTTCGAGCGCCACAACTTCTCGGCACCATCAACCTCATTGGTGCTTAACCCAATACAACAAGCGCTACTCAACAACTTGCGCGAGACCACAGAGCGATTGACCATCGTTTCTCGTGCTGCCTTTCACCGTGTCGGTTTCCGTTATGGGCTCTCACAAATACGCAAGTCGCTGTGGATTCGAATCACGAATCCAAAAGGCAAGGGCGACACTCGTTTGTTGCAGTGGTAGGTTCAGCCGCGATGAATAACCAAGTTGCCAAGATCGGTGTCGTTACGGTTTCTGATCGTGCGTCTGCTGGCGTATACGAAGACTTGGGTGGACCAGCAATCAAAGAGTTCTTAAGCAAACACCTCACTAATGAGTGGGTCGCAGTGGGTCGCGTTGTGCCCGACGAAGTTGCCGCAGTTTCTGGCGCACTTATCGAGCTTGCCGACATCGAGAACTGTTGTCTCATCGTTACCACTGGCGGCACGGGCCCAGCGCTTCGCGACATCACGCCAGAAGCAACTGAGGCAGTTTGCACCAAAATGATGCCGGGCTTCGGTGAACTGATGCGTCAAGTGAGTTTGCAAGTAGTGCCTACTGCAATTTTGTCGCGTCAAACTGCCGGCATTCGGGGCCAATCGTTAATTGTCAATCTGCCAGGTAAGCCAAGCTCGATAGCTGAGTGTCTTACTGCAGTAATGCCCGCCATTCCCTATTGCATCGACCTTATTGGTGGAGCGCATATTGAGGTCGGTGGCGGTTTGAATGCATTCAGACCAAATCAAAAGTAGTTACTGACTTTTTATTGAGCGTCGTACGGCTGTCCAGCCGCTTTTGGTCCGCGACTTCGACCAACAAAACCAGCGACCACTATCAGTGTCACCAAATACGGGGCCATCAGCAAAAACTCTGACGGAATACCTGTATTCAAATTAGACATCTTCAATTGCATAGCTTCAGCGAGACCGAATACGAGTGCAGCACTTAATGCACCTAAAGGCTTCCATCTACCAAAGATCACTGCTGCCAATGCGATAAAGCCACGACCATTTGTGATGTTTTGGTCGAATCGACCGACAATACCAATAGGCCACCACGCGCCACCGACGCCCGCAACTGCGCCGGCAATCAACACATTGCGATAGCGCAATTTGATTACATCAACCCCAAGTGTTCCGGCTGCCTTTGGATACTCGCCGATCGCACGAGTGCGCAAGCCCCACTTGGTGTGATACAGACTCCACGTCGCTATTCCCACCGCGATAAACGCAAAATACACAAACAAGGTTTGTGTAAAGAGTGCGACACCCAAAACCGGAATGTCACTAAGCAAAGGCAATGCGATCGGTTTGAATGGCGTAAGAATGTTGTACTCAGGGTGCGTAGTCAATACACGCGATGCCAAGAAACTGGTAAGACCAAGTGCAAAGAAATTGATTGCGAATCCAACAATTACTTGATCAACTCTGTATTTAATTGCAAACACGGCAAGAATCGCCGAGAGAGCTACACCCATTGCCATTGCTGCAAGGATCCCCATCCAAGGTCCAAGAATCGAACCAACGACCGCCCCAGCAAATGCAGCCCCCAGCAACTGCCCCTCAATTGCAATATTGATTACGCCACTTCTCTCACACAAGATTCCAGCGATTGCGCCAAGAATAATCGGCACACTTCGCGTCACCGTATCTTGCAACATTCCTGTGAAACTGAACGAACCACCCGAAGCAGCCCACGCTAGAAAACCAATCACAAACGATGCGGTGGCAATACCAAGTACCACGTTTGTCCAATCCCCGAAACCCTTGACCAATTGGGCTGCACCAAGCGCGATAAGAACCACAGCAAGTGCCCGTGCAAATGGCTGGGAGGGAATCACAAATGTAAACGAATCAAGCAATTTGAAACCAGCGTCACCTGGACGACCGGCAAGGAATACTCCAGACACAATGCCAAGAAAGACAAATGTCAAACCTACGTTCCGCGAACGCTTCTTTTGCTCCGCCGAAATCAAAGGAACAACAACTGTGTCAACTGCGCTCATGATCCCCAACCCCTAAAAGTCTGCCCAGTAGATGACGGTGCAACTTTGATTCGCCAAATTGCTTTAATCAACAACGGTGCAGCGATAAACATGACGATGAGCGCGCGCAGCACAACGATCAGATCGATTGGAACGTCGGTGTTTGCCTGCATCTGTCGCCCACCAGCTTGAAGAGCGCCAAAAAGTAATGCAGCAAACAAAGTTCCAAGCGGCGTAGAGCGACCAAGGAGCGCAATTGCAATTGCATCAAAACCGATATTTCCTGCAAAGTTTTGCGAGGCGTAGCCGTACGTACCCAAGACTTCAGCTGCTCCCGCAAGACCAGCGAATGCACCCGCAAACATCATCGCCATCACCGTCAAACGCTTGATGTGCATTCCTGCATATTGAGACGCATCGGCATTTAAACCAAGAGAACGAAATTCGAACCCGGCTGTCGTTCGTTGTAAGAACCACCAATAAATGATCACTGCAAGAATGGCAACCACGAAACCAGCGTGCGCGATGAGGTCTGGACGATCACTGATAAAACCAAAAAGCCGAGGCAAGTGCCCGCTCGCAGTTACTACTTTTGAAATTGGGTCTGTCCGTTCGGCACGCTGAAATAAATTTGTTTTGAGCAACCACAACACCATGAACGCAGCCATGTTGTTGAGCATGATCGTCGTAATCACTTCGTGCGCACCAGTGCGAGCTTTGAGTATTCCCGGAATTGCACCAAAGACAGCCCCGCCAATTGCCCCAGCCAAAATTGCGAGCGGTACTTGAATAATTCCTGGGCCATTCATTGAAAAACCAACCCACAAAGAAGTCATGCCGCCGGCGAGCATTTGTCCGGTCGCACCGATGTTGAACAAGCCGGCCTTAAATGCAATCGCTACCGACACTCCACAAAGGATGAGTGGTGTTGCACTGTTGATCGTTGCCGAAATTGCTCGGAGTGAACCCACAGAACCAATCACTAAAGCCCAATATGCACTTCCAACTGTTTGAATAGCGCCAACGATGTCACCACTTTTTAGTTTGTCAACATCCGACAGAATGATGATGAATGCACCGACCACCATTGCAGAAAGCACTGCAAGAATCGTGAGTCGAAAAGAACTTGTTCGTGCAATACGCGCAGCGAGATTGCGGGATTTACCGACGATGTTCATGCATTCACCGATGCCGACGGTCGCGAACCTGCCATATACAAACCAATATCCATTGCCGAAGTTACTTTCGGATCGAGTTCAGCAACGATTTTTCCGCGAAACATTACTAAGAGACGATCAGACAACGACATCACTTCCTCAAGCTCCGTGCTCACAATCAACACGGCTGTTCCCGCATCTCGCTCTTTGATGATGCGCGAGTGAATGTATTCAATCGATCCGACGTCCACCCCTCGAGTTGGTTGCGACGCAATTGACAGTCGAAGCGTCCTGCTCAACTCGCGAGCAACGATTACTTTTTGTTGATTGCCACCCGACAAGGTACTCACTGCGATATCTGCGCTAGGTGTCCGAATGTCATACTCAGAAATCAAAATTTCAGCGGCTTTGTGAGCCGCAGGCCAGTCCATGACAACACCATGGCTGAACTCATCATCGTGATAGCGGGTAAGCACCAAATTTTCCGCAACACTTAATCCACCCACAAGACCTTGTCGTTGTCGATCTTCTGGAATATGCGCGATGCCGCTCGAATGACGCTCACGAGGTGTTGCGGAAGTGATGTCTTTGCGGTCGAGCAGAATTTGTCCCCGAGTACTGTGCCTAAGACCTGTCAGTGCCTCGACAAGCTCGGTCTGACCATTGCCCTGGACACCCGCGATCCCCACAACCTCACCAGCACGCACAGAGAACGAAACCGAATCCACCATCGTTCTCCCCTCTGCATCCACGACCGACATATTTTTCACTTCAAGCACGACATCGCCAGGAGCATGAGGCTTCTTATCGACAACGAGTTGTACTGGTCTGCCGACCATCATCTCCGCAATTTGAGACTCAGTTGCCAATTTGGGGTCGACTTCTCCTACAACTTGACCCCTGCGCAAAACGGCAATGCGATCAGCGATATTCAGCGCTTCCTTAAGTTTGTGAGTGATAAACACCACACCTCTGCCCGCGGCAATCAGTGTCTTAACAATTTCAAAAAATTCGATAATCTCCTTGGGTGTGAGAACTGCGGTTGGTTCGTCAAACACCACTACCTTGGCATCGCGCAATAACACCTTGACAATCTCCACACGCTGCTGCACACCAACCGGCAGATCTTCAACAATTGCATCAGGATCCAAATTGAGGTTATAACGATCAGAAACCTCGCGCACCATCTCTCGAGCCTTGTCAATATCCAAACTGCCGAGTCGGCCTGTTGGTTCGACACCAAGCACCACATTTTCGGCGACCGTAAAAACTGGTACCAGCATGAAGTGCTGATGAACCATTCCAATCCCTGCATCGATTGCATCCGCTGGCGAAGTGAATACGACAGGAGAATCATCAACAAGTATCTGCCCTTCGTCAGCCTTGTACATGCCGTACAGCACGTTCATCAGGGTTGACTTACCGGCACCATTTTCACCAATCAAAGAAAGTACTTCACCTGTATTCAACGTGAGATTAACATTGTCGTTCGCGACGACACCAGGAAAACGCTTGGTGATTCCGCGAAGTTCTAATTGCATGTGGCGCCCATCCCCATGCGACAAACACTAATACAAAACGAAACGGGGGCCGCTTTCGCGGCCCCCGTTCCTTACTACTTACTCCGCTCGATTGAGCGAAAAATTACTTGGTGACGATTGAACCGTCGATGATGCCTGCCGTGATTGCATCCAACTCAGCCTGCAATTCAGGAGTGATGGTAGCTGTCACTGCAAGACCCACACCACCATTTTCAAGTGTGCCGAGGTAATCAGTGCCGCCGCCTTCGCCCTTGAGCGCGCTGCCAACAGCTGCAAGAACAGCTGCGTCAATCTTCTTCAAAACCGAACCAGCATAAACTTCTGCTTGCGTTGGGTTTGAAACGCTCATGTCAACGTCAACACCGATGATCTTGACCTTGCCGCCTGATGCCATCGCGAATGCGGAAGCACCTAGACCCACTGGGCCAGCAACTGGGAAGATGATGTCAGCGCCTTCGTCTGACTGGCTCTTTGCAATGCTCGTGCCCTTTGTCTGGTCACTGAAGTCACCCGAGAAAGTTCCGTCTTGCTTTGCGATGTCCCAGCCGAGAAGCTTAACTTTTCCGCCCTTTTGTGCGTTGTAGTACTCAACACCCTTAGCAAAACCTTGCATGAAGATGGCTACTGGTGGAATGTTGATTCCGCCGAATGTGCCAACGATGCCAGTTTTGGTTGTTGCTGCTGCCATATAACCAGCCAAGAATGATGGCTGATCTGTTGCGAAGGTAAGACCCTGAACGTTTGCAGCTGAAGTGCTTGAGTCAACAATTGCGAAGTTCACTGTTGGGTTTGCTTCTGCAGCTGCCTTGGTTGCGTCTGCGAGCAAGTAGCCCACTGTCACAATGACATTGCAACCCTTGTCAACGAATGACTGCAAGTTAGGTGCGTAGTCAGCATCGGTTGCTGATTCCAGCAAGTCCGTGGTGACACCCAATGAAGCTTCTGCTTGGAGAAGACCTTCGTGTGCGATCTGGTTAAAACCCTTGTCGTCCACGCCACCGGTGTCGGTGACTTCACAGGCCAAGCCTGTTGGAGCGGCAGCGGTTGTGTCTGCTGGTGCTGTGTCTGAAGAAGAGCTCGAGCTACCGCATGCGGCAAGCGCGAACACTGCTACCAAACCAACAGCAAGACCCTTAATTGTCTGCTTTCTCATTTTTATTTTCTCCCTCTCACGGATCCATGTAGACACGTGTGTTTGTTGGTAGCAAGAGAATAGTCCAAATTTATGGAGCCGTGTTTATCCAAAGGCCCATAAAAATCGGCTTTTTAGCGATAAATCAAGAGTCACAGTCGACGGTATTGAGTAACCCGGTAGCGACGTCGTAGATAGCGCCAACCACCACGAGATCCTTTGGCAGGATCGAAAAGTTACGAATACTTCTGACATCGCTGATTAACGCCGCCCGCTGGTCGTCAACGGTGCGGAACTCAATACTTCGGGTGTCGACACCATGTTGTTTGTCGATCATTGCATGAATTTCGGCTTCGTTATTGTTGGCCATTCGGCAATCCGTATGTGGCATTACCAACACTCGCTTAACGCCAAGTAGGTAGGTTGCAAGCACAAGTGTGCGCAAGACGTCATCGGTTACGCGTGCGCCAGCGTTGCGCAAAATCTTTGCGTCTCCAGCCTGCATACCCACCACCGCTAATGGGCTAATTCGCGAATCCATGCAAGTCACAATCGCTAGACCTCGAGTTGCAGTGCCGGTGAGATGCGAGTGCTCAAACGAACTCGCAAAAGAATGATTTGCCGCGAAGATATCGTCAAACTCGGCTGGCAGATTGCTGCTTGGCACTTGGATCACCTTTCAGTCGAAAATTGCCTGTGGGCCAGGTAGGGATCGAACCTACGACCAAGGGATTATGAGTCCCCTGCTCTGACCACTGAGCTACTGGCCCGTTTAACCTTGCGCTCCGAGGGTGGGGATCGAACCCACGACCCACGGATTAACAGTCCGTTGCTCTGCCAGCTGAGCTACCTCGGAAAGGAAGTCGGAGCAATCCTAGCGTTGTGATTTGAGCAATTCGACAATTTGCCAAATGCACTCTGGGTTGGCAATTGCTTCACTATTGCGCACAGGTCTGCCATTGACCGCATCGGCTAGAGCCAGTTCGACAAGTTTGTTGCTACGTGTTCGCGGCAAATCAGACACCTGAACCACGAGCGCAGGAACGTGTCTGGGAGTGCATGCCGCCCTGATTCGCGACTTGATGTCGTTAACCAAATCGTCGGTCAAAGTATCGCCTTCGGCTAACCGCACGAGTAACACGATGCGCACATCGTTGTCAATCTCCTGACCAAACACAAGACTTTCCAGCACACCTGGATGCTGTTCAACTACTCGAGTGATCTCTGCCGTACCGATACGTACGCCACCGGGATTCAGCGTG
>Ga0194045_1000315_pt1 | contig 15729 bp, 10 predicted proteins | sample JunL6211m_MetaG_FD_161686 | JGI IMG/M metagenome (GOLD analysis project Ga0194045, IMG submission 161686) | Anoxic zone freshwater microbial communities from boreal shield lake in IISD Experimental Lakes Area, Ontario, Canada - Jun2016-L626-11m | ecosystem: Environmental > Aquatic > Freshwater >...
TCATAAAGCCACATCCCTGCTGCCGCGCCAAACATTCCACCGAGAAGTGAGCCGAACATACCGCCCCCACCAGCGCTTGGCATCATTCCTCCTTGGCCGTCTGCTGCACGACGGCCCCCCATGAACGAACGAAGCAAGCCGACAATGAGCCACATCGCACCGATGCCGATAACTGCCGTGATAATCCAGCCCCAAGACGTGGCGCGTTCCGTCTGGAAAGCTCTTGGGCTAACATCCGACGGAGCTGCTGCGTTACTGACTCTTGTGCTTGGCTGTACATGACCCGCCATTGTGGTGGACACGAATTGAACGCATTCCAATAATGCCTCGTCGTTCTTTTTCGTGCGAAGCTTATTCAGCATGACGCCAGCAAGCTTTTCGCGATCCTTGGCTGTAAATGCCTTGTTTTGTGTATCGTTACCGACCACGATTTGAAGGTGGGCCGGCTCTTTCGAAATGAGGATGTAGATCCCGTTGACTCTGGACTGCTTGGCCTCCTTTACCGTCCATTGCTCGAACATCTTGTTCAATGCGGGTTTGTCGGTCAGGTCCACGCCCCGCTTTACCTCTTCCGGAATATCCACGAATGTCTCAACCACCAGTTCTTTTTTGAACTGCGACTCGATCTCGAAGATCTTACGGGTTGCTTCCTTGATGCATGCTTCGGAGAAAAAGTCACCGCTGTCCCGAACACCGCCACTACCGGCCGCGATGATGGCAGTGCCAAAAAAGGTTGCAAACAAAAAACTTAGAGTGATGACGGTGGGACGTTTCAACATTGTTTTCTCCTGATTTGTAGACAAAACACCAGAGCCGACCATGGATGCCGTCCTGAAAATCAACCAAATCCTATGCGAAAGATCCGAGTTGAGATTCTTGGGCTAAATCTGTTTTTTTGACAGTCATTCGCGCTAGTGACTAGCGATCGCAACCATAGAGCATATCATGCGCCGTTAAACGCGAATGATGGCGAGATTTCGAGATTCGCACCTGTTAGATTGGTTTGTCCGATGTTTCATTCGCCAACGGCGATATTTATCGTAGCCTAGGGCAACGCCCTAGGACATGGATTTCGTTCCGTTGCCGTTTGGCCAACGGCCATATTCAAATGTTGATTATGGCCGTTGGCCAAATGGGTTTGCGTGGATCGTGTTCCAGGGGCGTTACCCCTGGCTATGTTGATTATGGCCGTTGGCCAATCGGATCATCAAATGGTCAATGGTATTTGTCTGTTGTTTCATTCGCCAACGGCGATATTTATCGTAGCCTAGGGCAACGCCCTAGGACATGGATTTCGTTCCGTTGCCGTTTGGCCAACGGCCATATTCAAATGTTGATTATGGCCGTTGGCCAAATGGGTTTGCGTGGATCGTGTTCCAGGGGCGTCATCTTCGGGGACTTTTTGAGCAGCATTCCTGCGCAAGCCGCGAAGAATCTGCTTATGCCCTCATTCGGCCGGCACAGGTTCCGGCGGTGCATTGGTAGGGCGCAAGGTCTGGAATTGACGAGAAGAGCGGATGACCGCAAAGTGCAAAAAAAAACCCGACTTAGTTTGCACTAAGCCGGGCTTCTCTATTTTGAAATCTGGTGTATTTCACTGACACTGTTTGACACAGTACCAGATAGATGAGTTTTACTCTTCGAACAATTGTGGTCACTTAATTGTGCCTACGTCTGGCAGAGCCATCGTAGACTGTAATTATCCTTAGAAAGGAGGTGATCCAGCCGCAGGTTCCCCTACGGCTACCTTGTTACGACTTAGTCCCAATCATCAAGCTGACCTTCGGCGCCTGCGTCCTTGCGGTTCGCTCAGCGACTTCGGGCCCTCCCAATTCTCGTGGCTTGACGGGCGGTGTGTACAAGGCTCAGGAACACATTCACCGCGGTATGCTGACCCGCGATTACTAGCGATTCCAGCTTCATGCAGGCGAGTTGCAGCCTGCAATCCGAACTGAGCAACACTTTTTGAGATTTCCTTGATCTCGCGATTTTGGTTCCCTTTGTATGTTGCATTGTAGGACGTGTGCAGCCCTAATCATAAAGGCCATGAGGACTTGACGTCATCCCCACCTTCCTCCGGTTTAACACCGGCAGTCTCTCTAGAGTCCCCGGCATGACCCGCTGGCAACTAGAGATAAGGGTTTCGCTCGTTAAGGGACTTAACCCGACATCTCACGACACGAGCTGACGACAGCCATGCAGCACCTGTGCAAAAGCTCCCTTGCGGGCACCCCAACCTTTCAGTCAGGTTCTTAAGCATGTCAAGACTAGGATAAGGTTCTTCGCGTAGCCTCGAATTAAGCCACATCCTCCACCGCTTGTGTGAGCCCCCGTCAATTCCTTTGAGTTTCAGCCTTGCGACCATACTCCCCAGGCGGAGCACTTAACACTTTCGCTACGTCCGAGAATCTGTGACAGATCCTCAGACTAGTGCTCATCGTTTACGGCTAGGACTACCGGGGTATCTAATCCCGTTCGCTACCCTAGCTTTCGTTCCTCAGCGTCAGAAAGTATCCAGTAAGCCGCCTTCGCCACCGGTGTTCCAGATGATATCAATGCATTTCACCGCTCCACCATCTGTTCCGCTTACCCCTATACCCCTCAAGCCTTGTGGTTTGGGGCGCAGTTCCTCGGTTAAGCCGAGGGCTTTCACACCCCACCTACAAAGCCGCCTACGAACTCTTTAAGCCCAGTAATACCGAATAACGTTTGGAGAGCTCGTCTTACCGCGGCTGCTGGCACGAGCTTAGCCTCTCCTTCCTCCTAGGATCTCTCAAATACAGGGGAGAACCCCCGTACATTTGATTCCCTACGACAGCGGTTTACAACCCGAAGGCCTTCATCCCGCACGCGGCGTCGCTTGGTCAGACTTTCGTCCATTGCCAAAGATTCTCGACTGCAGCCACCCGTAGGTGTCTGGCCAGTGTCTCAGTGCCAGTGAGGCTGGTCGTGCTCTCACACCAGCTACCCATCATAGCCTTGGTAGGCCATTACCCTGCCAACTAGCTAATGGGGCACGGGCTCATCTTGGGGCGGAATCACACCTTTGGTCCGCAAACATTATCGAGTATTACTGTCAGTTTCCCGACGCTATCCTCGTCCCCAAGGCAGATTCCCGTGTTGTCCTCTCCCTTTCGCCGCTGTCCTGTATTGCTACATTCTCGCGCGACTCGCATGCCTAATCCACGCCGCCAACGTTCATTCTGAGCCAGGATCAAACCCTTCACTTTTGTATGCTTAGACCAACATCGAGATTGCTCTCAACATCAGCCATAACTAACTTGGTTGGTTTTTTGAAACCGGTTGGTGACCTTGGTCAATTGGTCACCGAAATTCATCTACACAAAAATTCTCAAAGTTATTGACGTTTGCTAAAAACATCAACATTAAAACTCATCCACCAGATTGTCAAAGATCAAATTGACTCAACTCGCATTTCGCTCAGCCAAACTACCTTTCCAGGTTGCTTGTCTCGCCAACACTCGTTTCGTCGGGCCCAACAGTGTAACCGAGTTTGTCGGTTCGTGTCAAGCATCAGTTCGCTTTTATTTTCTTCGCATCGGCTAGTTTGCCGAGTCAGAAAACTCAACCAACCGGAGTTGGTCTCAGCGAGGAGGCGAAAAGATAGTGGCACCTCGCCGCGGCTGCAAGGGGCAAAGCAACTATTGTTGTTCTTTTTTTTCCGACTCCCTTCCATCTCGGCAATACTCCAGGTTTTGAGTGTGATTTTGATGCCAGTTGCTTGTCATCGCCGCTAGCAAAAGGAACCTTCGAACTGTTTGCGACGGATTATCTCGCATTTATCACCCCGTATTTGTCGTGACGATTCGGAAAGGGTGCGGGCCCGGCAGCGCATGAACTTCGATGAATTGCGCAACCGTTGGATCGTCCCGTTGGAAAAACGCTTCGATTACCTGGAGGCCAATAAGCGGCAAAAAAGTCCAGGTCCCGTTCGAACAACTTGTTATTTTCAGATCCGTCCCTATCGAGCGAAAAAAGAATACCTAGATTTCGCTGTAGAGAATTATTTCTCGATCATGTAGGGTTTGTACTAGTTGTTCAACAAGCTTTTGCCACAATCGAGGGTCTTTTTCAGGGAGACTCGATTAAGGTCAACGCCCGTTGACGGTTAAACGGTAGTACGAAATAAACGGTAGTACGAAACTTGAATGGATAAATTACTATGCTCAAACGGAGCTCAGTCAATATGGCTCTAGAAATCCCAGCGGCAGTCGTAAAGCCGCTCACGCTAAACCGTCTCTACCTCGGAACAATCGTTGGGATGCACTTGCTTGGCTTGTTGGCTCTCCACCCGTACTTTTTCTCGTGGGTCGGCCTGTTTACCATGCTGCTGGGAGTCCACATTTTCGGACAAGGCATCACGATTGGCTACCACCGACTTCTGACCCACCGAAGTTTCAAAACCCCTCGCTGGGTTGAGCATTCCTTTGCCGTTTTGGGTATTTGTTGCTTCGAGGACTCACCTGCCCGTTGGGTCGCCATTCACCGCATGCACCATGTCCACTCCGATCATCAACCGGATCCCCATACGCCGCTCGTCAATTTCTTTTGGTCGCATATGGGCTGGCTAATGTTCAAGAACCGAGAAACGCATTCTCTAGCAGCCATCGAAAAATTCTCGAAAGACCTGCTCCGCGATCCGTTTTACATGTACTTGGAGAAGCGTCCTCTGACGCACCTTTACATTGCATTGGCCCAATTGCCTGTCTTTTTCCTCTTAGGGTTCATCGTAGGATGGATTGGTTGGGGATCTGCGAGCGCATTGCAGCTTGGACTGAGCATGATCGTCTGGGGCGTCTATGTTCGCATCATTGCCGTCTGGCACATCACTTGGTCCGTCAATTCACTGAGCCACTTGTTCGGCTATCAAAACTACGAAACCGAAGAACATAGTCGCAACAACTGGTTTGTCGCCCTTTTAACCGTTGGTGAGGGCTGGCATAACAATCATCACGAAGACCCCTCCACGGCTTGCCTCCAACATCGATGGTGGGAAATTGACATCAGCTACTACGAAATCAAGTTTTTGGAATGGATCGGCCTTGCATCAGAGATCATCGAGCCACGACATCTGCGTCGGGCTGCACGCAAAGCGGCTTAGCGGGTGAATTGTCAGGGATTTTGCCCCGAATGGCCCGTCGGAGTCTCTACTCGTTCTCAGTGCAGTGGACCTGTCGTTGCCCAAAACTCAAATGCGCGACGATAGACGTCGACACCTTTCTCGAGTTGGTCGAAGCTGATCCATTCATCGCTTCGATGTGCTTGTTGAATATCGCCAGGCCCACAGATCAATAGCCTTTCTAGGCGTTGTAGGATGCCGGCATCGGTAGCAAAGCAGACGCTATGTGATTCGGCTTGCCCCACGATTCGCAACATGTCTTGAATCCACGGGCCATCGCTCGCAACTTGCCATGGATCAACGCAATCCCTTACGTCGAATTCCAACGCGTGTTGGGTACATAGTTTTCGGGTAGCTTCGAGCAATGGCTGATGATTTACGTTTGGCATGGCCCTGAAGAAGATGTTCACCTGAGCTAGCGATGGAGTGACATTGACGGCTTCTGGTTCATTGGTGATGGTCATGTTCCATGACAGAGTGGGTGGATCGAACAAGCTGTTGCGATAGATAGGATTGGTTTCGCTTTCTTGCCGGATGGCCAATAACTCTTGTAGGGCGGGTATAAGTTGATAGTTTGCGTTAATCCCTTCGTTGGTGCTGGTATGAGCGCTGCGACCACGCGACCTGACCGCTAAGCGTTGTCCACCTTTGTGCGCGTGAACGACGTTCAGGCAAGTTGGTTCCCCAACGATCCCGACGGTTCCGGAGTCCACCATTTCTTGAAAATAAATCGATTGCGAATTGACTTGTTTAGCACCAAACATGCCGACCTCTTCATCGCTCGTCACGACGAAATAGATGGGGCCTGATTGTTGTTCGGCATCGATTTGGCTCGCTGCCACGATTGCGCAGGCCAGCGAGCCTTTCATGTCACACGAACCGCGACCATATAGCCGAGCGCAATGTTCTTTGGGTTCAAAGGGACCGCTGAGATCAAACGACCAATCTTCTGCAGGCACAACGTCCGTGTGGGCCAAATAGGCGACGCCGCCTCGCCCTCCCCCACGCTTTCCTACGACACTCACCTTGTTTTTTCCCTTTTCGTCGACATAGTGGTGCCATTCGATATCGAAATTCTGGGCCGATAATTGATTGGAAACGAATTGGCTGACCGACTCATTGCTTTCATGGCTGACCGACGGGTAAGCAACCAAATCCTTGGTTAGTTGCAACGTCTTTTCGAATATGCGTCCATTCATTGCAGGCTCTTCTGAGAGGTAAACTGTCCGGCTTTTGCGGTTTCGAGTATTCTAGGTAGACTTAGTAATCCCTCCCATGCGTATTTTGGTTGAAAGGTAGCGTTTTTTCGATGCTCAATGATATGCGTCAAGTGATTTCGTTGATTCTAGGGGGTGGTCGAGGTACTCGGCTATTCCCTCTGACCAAGATCCGTGCGAAACCTGCTGTCCCGTTGGCTGGGAAATACCGGCTGATCGACATTCCGATCAGCAATTGCATTCATAGCGGTGTCAATCGAATCTACGTGGTCACGCAATTCCTCAGTGTCTCGCTTCACCAACACATTCGACAAACCTATCGATTTGATAACTTCAGTGGTGGGTTCGTCGAGTTGCTAGCGGCTCAACAAACGATGGAGGGAGGTACCGAATGGTATGAAGGAACGGCAGACGCCGTTCGAAAAAACCTTCGCTACTTCGATGAAAACGATTGCAAATACGTTTTAATCTTGAGCGGTGATCAATTGTATCACATGGACTATGGCCATATGTTAGACACCCATATCAAGTCCAATGCCGACGTCACGATTGCAGCGATCCCAGTTAATCGCTCAGAAGCTCATGCTTTGGGGATTATGCGGTGCGATGACTCGGGACGCGTGACTGGTTTCCTAGAAAAACCAAAGACCGAGGAAGAGATCAATATGGTAGCGACCAGTCCGGCCTGGATTGATGCACGCGGTATTCCGTCTCAAGGTCGTGATTGCTTGGCAAGCATGGGGCTGTATATTTTCAACAAGCAGCTGCTTTTCGATGTCCTCAACAAAACCAACTACAGCGACTTCGGCAAAGAAGTATTCCCGGCTGCCATCCGATCGAGGAAAGTCCAAGTCCATTTGTTCGATGACTATTGGGAAGATATCGGAACGATTCGCGCATTCTACAATGCCAATTTGTCACTGACTAAAAACAACCCGCCTTTCGATTTGTTCTCAGCCGATCGACCGGTCTACTCGCGGGCAAGATTTTTGCCGCCAAGCGTGGTGGAGGGCGCAACGATTTCGAGTTCTTTGATCGCGGACGGGTGCCGCATCGGCAAGGGGGCTCGGATCGAGAACAGCGTTATCGGGCTTCGCTGCGTTATTGGGGAAGGTGTGACGATCAAGAATAGCGTCGTTATGGGCGCGGACTACATTGAATCCGAGCAAGTGCTTGCAACCCTTGCAGCCAGCGGCGAAGTGCCGGTCGGAATTGGAGCAGGTTCGTTGATCGAAGGTGCGATCCTCGACAAGAATTGCAGAATAGGTCGCCACGTTCAAGTCATCAACCGATTGGGCACGACCGAATCGGATCAGTTCGAGCCCGTCTACATTCGCGATGGGATCCCGATTGTGACCAAGGACGCGACTTTAAAGGACGGTTGGACCATGTGACCAAGCTGCCCCAACAACCTTGAGTCGTTGGCCGGGCTAAAAAGTGGGGTAAGCTTCCAGCTTGCCATCCGTGATTCATCGCAAGCGGAAAGTTTACGCCACGTTCGCATAAAGCCGTACGGCCTCCTTTAAAGCCATACGGCCTCCTGGGTCGCTGGGGGCTAAAACCAACTCGCGCGACGGTGTTTAGCCGAGCAAATGTTCGATTTGCTCCCAGGTGCGTTGGCTTGCACCACGTTGAGATTGACACGTTTCCCTTGCTGCCTTTGACATGCGTTGTCTTTCGTTGGGATCGACAATCATGCTCTCAATCCATGGCCTCAATTCACTCGCCACCTGGAGTTCCTTGGCGGCATCTGCGTCGAGCAAGAGCTTTACAATATCGGCGAAATTCTTCGTGTTTGGGCCGAAGCAAGTCGCGACACCATAAGCGCACGGTTCGATCATGTTTTGACCGCCTCGATCTCCGAAACTCCCGCCAACGAAACCGATATCGGCCAATCCCCACCACCAACGAAGTTCGCCCACTGAGTCACCAAGAAAAATCTTCCACGTTGGGTCAAGGACGGTTGCAGGAAGTTCGCTGCGGCGCGCCCATCGAAGTGTCGTTGACTCAATGAGTTTGGCGACCTCCAAAAACCTCTCCGGGTGTCGAGGGACCATAATGAGTTTTAGGTTTGGAAATGGGTGACTCAACTCGACAAAGGTTTTCAGTATTAGATCTTCTTCGGGAGCCTGAGTGCTTCCGGCGACCCAGACCAAATCGGTATCGGATATCCGCAACAACGTTTTTCGTTCAAGGACTTCCATGGCCTTTCGATTTCCCGAAGCACCATCGAACTTGGTGTTTCCGGTTACCATGACTTTCGTGGCGGAAACGCCCAGCGATTCAAAGCGTTTCGCATAGGTTTCGGATTGGGCTCCCACCCAGTCAATACTTTGCATGCATTTCCGAACAAGAAAAGGGATACGAACGTAACCTTGAAAGCTGCGTTGACTGAGTCTTCCATTCATAATTGCGACGGGGCAGTTAACGCGTTCGGCAGTCAGCAACCAATTGGGCCACAACTCCAGCTCAGCCAGAATGATGAGTTTTGGCTGAAGTTGTTGAATTGCTCGACGGATGGCCCAACTGAAATCCAATGGAGCGTAGAAAACAGTATGTTTTGGGAAGAGTCTTTTGGCGAGTTCGATTCCGCTATCCGTTGAAACGGAAATGGCCAGATCGTGGTCTGGCCGTTCGTTTTCAAGTCGTTCGACTAACGTTCGGATCACTTGTACTTCGCCTACGCTTACTGCGTGAAGCCAGACAACAGACGAATGTGAATGGGTGAATGTGGGTCCAAATATTTTTTCATTCCATCCGTTGCGGTAACGTCCGAACCTCAATCTGCGCCACACGATCCATGGGCTGGCGCAAAGTAGGATGAACAAGTACAATAAATCTAGAAAACGCGACATAAGTGGAGTTGGTAGGAGCCTATTTTGAACACTCTGATTTCCTGACTAGTTGTAGTTTGTTTTTCCCAAGATAATCTATGCAAGAAAAAGAAAATGAACCATCGCCATGATAAGCGCAGTACCAGTCTCAGCCATAACGATCGAAATGGAAGATCGAGACGACGCGAATAGGAGCGGTCCGACCCATTGGTCTAGTTATTGGATCGAGCTTGTGTCGTTTGGTTTGATATTGGGATCGGCATTGGTCTCGCACCGGTTTTGGCAAACTTTGTTTTCGACGGCGGATAGAACTGTATTGTCAGTCTGTATCGCGGCTGGGCTCATCATTGCGATTGCTCAAGCGTCTTGGCGGGGCAATCCAAGCAAATGGCGGATCGTGTCGGCGGTACTTCTTTGGATTTCCGCATTGGTTGTGATCGGGCTGAGTTTTGGCGGAGAGCAATTAGAGCTCTTTCAACAACCATTTGTCGCAATCGCTTTGGCTTTCGCTGGTTGGTGTGCCTTGCGAGTCAGGGGAGAAAGCCTGGCGTTCGCGTTGTCATTGGGTGGAGCAATCACGTTTCCTGCTGGGATCGAATGGATGAACAGGACTGGTTGGGATACGTTGATTGAGTCGTTTGCCGCGAACTTGACTGCGGGCCTCGCGGACGCTTCACATTTTTTCAATATTCGCGAGGGAAGCAACATTTTTTTTGTGAATGGGGTTGCGAGTCGCTTTTCAAGTATTGGAGAGCTTGACAGCGTGGTGAGTTTCATCGCCGTCGGAGTTTTCTTTTTGCTAGTCCGCCGTCGGAACCTTTTGTCGGCCGTCGTTACCATAGCTGTCTCGATTCTCGTTTGGCTTGCAGTGCGTGCGGCTGCATGGGTCATTTTATTACAATTGGGAGCAAGGAACGGATCATGGTACGAATGGAGCCTCCCAATGGAGGTAGGATGTTTGATTTTAGGGTGCCTACTGATTGTTAGTTTGCAGGAGTTTTTCTCGGAATTGCTTCAGCCCATACCGCTAGAATTCTCCAATACCGAGTTCCCATTATTTGCGATGGGTTGGAACTGGCTTTGTGGACTCCCGAAGTTGACCGTTTCGGTGCCGCATCGAGATTCTGATTTTGGTCCGATGGACGAGGATTCCTGATATGAGTTGGAACTCAGTTTCGTTTTTTTCCAATTTCAAGTGGTTTGTGAAAGAGATCTCTAAGGTTGTTCGTAGTCCGATCGAAGTGTTGGGTGGATTATTGGATGCTGTGCGAGGCTGGAAATTCTCTCGCAGTTGGCGATCTCTTTTGCTGAATTTGCCCGCTGCAGTTTTCGTTGCAGGTGTTTACATCGTTTATGGCTTCTCGCGATTCCACACTGTGGACGGCGAGATGCAACGTTTCCTTGTGGAAAGCGAGAAGATTTGCTCCACCAGCACGCTGGAGAAAGCTTGCGATCAGCTGATCGAGCCGGATTTCTGCAGGGAAATTGGACTTGCTCCACCTGAGGCAGATTCCAAATCCGCGATCGTTACTACCGAGCTGACCAAAAAACAGGTTGAGTTGCTTTGCAAGCGGATTCTTTCGATCGAGGCAGATAACCAAACCGCTCACTATCGTTTGGGACTGATCTATTTCATCAATGGCAATCCTCAAGCCGCGACCGATGAAATGCGTTTGTTAGCAGAAGGCAAGAATTATGATTTTCCGAAAGCGAACGCTTGGTTGGCAAAAAGCTCGATTTCTTCAGGGGCATATCTTGACGAGAAATTGTTGCCACAATGGACAGCGAACATGGCGAAAGCCGTTGCTTGGAAAAATGGTGATGTTCGACTCATGCAGATCTACTCACGACGGCTTGAGCAGGCAGGGGAAACTCAGAACGCCATTGTGGTCGCCCAGAAAGCTGCGATCATCAAGCCAGAATTGAATCTAGATTTAGCGAGACTTTATGCCCGAGTTGGCAATCAGCAAGGGCTTCGCGATTGCGCCTATGTAGTGGAAGAATACTTTGGTCGCAAACTGAACACATCGCAAGAAGAAGACACGGATCGTCTCGCCATGGCCGAAGTTTGGAAGCTGATGGGGAAACTGGATCTGGCATCCACCGTTTTGACTGAAGGTCTGCTCAATAAACCGGACCGACCACTTCTTAGTCGCGAACTCTCGGAAATACAACTCATGCGCTACGTCGAATCGATTGCGCAGCAACCAGACGGCAAGTTTCGAGCCGATCTTGCGTTGCTCGAAAAGGCGGCCGAAACAGCTCCGGATAACCCAAGCCTTTCAGTTGAAATTGCAAAGCTGTTGCCGATGGGGATCAAATCGACCAAGAAACTGGTCGATGTCTTGAAAAAGCAAATTCAGCAAGACATCATGGGCGCTCAACCACACATGTTTCTGGCGGATGGATATTCTGGTTTAGGAAATAGCAAGGAAGCCATTCGAAATTGGGAAATGGCATTGCAGAAGGACTCTCGCAACACCACGGCAATGAATAACTTGGCGGTAGCATTGGCACGTTCCAATCCCGCTAACCTCGATCGCCCATTCGAACTACTCAGCATAGCCTTGAGTTTAGCACCTGGCAGTCCGGAACTCCTTGATTCGCTAGGTGACGTTTTGATGATAGCCAACCGTCCCAAAGAGGCGATCAATAAATATGAATTGGCCATCCGTCAGGACAAAAGTCGATTGTCTACACGAAAAAAAATGGTCGACGTGTACAAAGCGATTGGGATGGCAGACGAGGCGGTGGCACAGTCCAAAGTGATTCAGTCCATGATCGAAGCAGTCGAAATCGAGAAATCGAAAGATGGCTTGGAAAAAGACCAAGCAAAAACTCCCCCGAAGTAGGGATCATCTGTAAGGACTGCCGCCCGCTTCAAGCCTATCGCATTGGCTACATTCTGGCGAAAGTCTTTATTTCGACGCGATTATCGCACTTCATCGCCCCAAAGTTCCTAAGCTATAGGATGGAGCAGCATTCTAAAGACGGAGGCGCGGGTCATGACGTTCGAATTGATGCGGAAGCAATCGTTTAATGTTCGGCGAATCAGCGGCATGTCGCTCGTCGAATTGCTGGTTGTGATTGCAATCATCGTTATTTTGGTCTCTCTGCTATTTCCCGCTGTCCAAGCTGCTCGCGAAACCGCCAGAAGGTTCCAATGCGCCAACAACTTGAAGCAGATTGGACTTGCAGCGCTCCTTTACGAGGATGTCAATAGAAAACTTCCGACAGGATGTTCGACGTCAAAGGCCTTACCCGACTCGCATCGTTTCTTTTGGAGCGGGCAATTGTTGCCCTTTCTAGAACAAACAAACCTGCGAAATTCCATTGATCCAGATCAACCATGGGACAGCTACTTGCCGAATGTCAAAGCCTTGCAAAGCAATCTCCCGATGTTTCGATGCCCTTCTTCCAATGCTCCCGAAAAGTACACTCAAATTGTCGACGATCGGGCTACCTGCACCTATTTGGGCTGCGCAACCGGGCTTGTCCGAAACGAGACCGGTTCAGGCAAACTAATGGGAGATTTGAACTTAGATGGATCGCTCTATACCAACAGTCAAACACGTCATCGCGATTTCGCGGACGGCCTGAGCCAAACGGTCTTGGTCGGGGAATCGCTTTTCCTACCGGGTGTCACAGGTCCAGACAATGACGGTATTCCTCAGATCATCGACCATTGGTGCATCGGTTCGCCGGGCATGGGGAGTAGTGAGTTGTCGGAAGCTCTTGGGTCAACCGCCATCAAAATCAATTCATGGAAATTGGGCCCGCTCAAATTCATCGAAGACATCGAGCTTGGGTACAGCTCTCGTCACACTGGCCTGATTCAATCGATGTTTGCAGATGGTCATGTTCAAGTGATCTCGGATGCTATCGAACTGTCTATTTGGAGCGCAGCCGGCACACGTTCTGGTTCGGAGATTTTTTCGTTGAAAGACTAGTTGGGGTCTCATTCAGGACTTAGTAGCACGGCATTGGCCAAGTTCAAAATCTCAGCTGCGACGTCTTCGTCGAATTGCGTAACATTCTCTGTCAGGAACTGCATCAAGCCTGCACCGGACTCCGTCTTTCGCGTTTGTAACATCGCCAACCCTGTTACAAAGTTCGATTGTTCGTTCACGGTCTCTTCGGTTTTCAATGATTCGAGATCGTAGAAGACGGCGTCCGCGCTCTGATGCGGAACATTGACGTAGTGAAGCCACTGTCCATCCGATCCAATGTCCATTCTCAATACGGCTGGAACATGACCGCGAATGGAATCTGTTCGAGATCGGCGGGCAATGTTGCCCGGATTGACCCAAGTTGTTTGCCCTCGAACAACGTTTGCAGAAGCCCTTCGATGAATGTGACCGTTGATAATGTAGTCGATGCCAAGCAGTTCATTCATCTGCGTGACGACCGCTTCATGGGGGTTGGGGAACGTCAAGTCATGGTGCGTTAGCCATACCGTTAATCCAGGTTTGGTCAGAGAGCGAATCCAATCTGCTTGGTCTGGTTCGGAGAGTTGGGTGCGAGTCTGGTTCGTGAGTACAACATTCTGATTTTGGAGTGACCAGGCGCTGGGAATGGGGTGTCGATACGGCGATCCGCCGACCACCACGGTTCGGCCTTCGATAGTACACGCCCAGAGATGATGCGAGTCGAGCAATTGAACGACACCTGCTTTTGCCAAAAGTGTTAATGTATCGTTTTCATCCATCTGCGGATTCGCGCAGTCGTGGTTGCCAAAGATCGTTGGAATCGTGCAGTCCGCCAAAATGTCCAGCAAACGCGAAATGATCCAGTTTGGGTTGTCGCGTGGTTTGTCAAAAATGTCACCTAGTAGAATCGGCTGCAAGTCGTGCTCTATGGCATATTCAACGCACCATTGCAATTTGTTTAGAATCGTTTCGGGGTAGTTGTCCTTCCGAAACCCCGGCGTGCGCCCTTCGATGTGAGGGTCACCAATAAACAACAATCCTGACAATCTTTTTTGATTGACCGTAACATAAATGCTGTCGGCTTGATTCGATTCCGCTAAGTGCTTCGAGTCGTTTTGATCCACTGCATTTTTCATCGTGCTTCCTCATGCTCATGGGAAGAAAATCGGATTGAGTCCGAAGTGATCTTAGCTCCGCAAGTACTGCAAACGGGATCTGTCTCGAGCCAAGCGGACGCTTCGGAATCGAGTTGCTCGATCGTCCGGCGAACTTGCTCAAGCGTCGAAGAAGTGTCTGAAAGATGCATTTGGATTTCGGAACATCGCTTGATGGTATCTGCAAGTGGCTCAATCGTTGTCGCAGGTGCCGCCGGCGAAAGTGGCCCAAGAAGCGTTACAAGCAAGTTGTATTTTTCGAAGTCGCGAGCAGTCTCGACCATCACGTTAATCCGCTCCTCCAGTTCTTCCATACGAGAATCAAGACAAGGAGGCGAACCCAGTTCGGATTGCAATTGGAAGCAATCGCTCCAGAATGCGACGTCGCGATCGAAATGCTCAATTTGGTAGGTTGCCTTTGCGAGTGGAGCAATGTCCTCTATGGTCGGTACGGGCCCAATATCAATCAAAACGTTCTGAGTTTCGGAAAAGCAGGCTTCGTTGATGGAACTCGCGTGCCAACCAGCGACGATGCTCGCCAAATACTCGGTCGGGTGTAGAGCCGGAACGACCTCCAAATCTTGAAGGCATGAAATACGATGAGCCTCCAGTCGTTGTTCAATCATGAGTCCCGCAAAGCGTTGAACGTGAGCTTCCAGCTGAGCGATCTCCCGCTCAAATTGGTTAAGCAATTCTCCGTCGCGTTCCAAACCCCCGAGTTGCTGTTCAAGAAAAGGAACATCCACCAGCACATCGATCGATTTCTGAATCGATTCGTTCTGTTCTGCCAATAGTTTGGCTTGAGTTTGAGCCTCGGAACGCTTGCGTTGATGCAGGCGCTGCATGGCAACGAGTCGCTCGGCATCCGAAGTTGTCGAAAAGAACTGAGCGATCTGGCTTGGCGACCGATTGAGTAAGAAAATAGGGGATTTTTGGTCCCCAAAATGCGGCTCGAAATCTTTGTCTTCAAATTCGACCGGGGCAAGTCGTAGGGTTTCGTCGAGTTCCGGCGGCGTTCCACCTCTCCCAAGTCGATCTTTGGTTTGACCGTTGATAACGTAGCTAGGGCTTTTGCGTTTAATCCACTGAATGGAGTGACCCTCGCTCGTCTCTACGGAAATCGAGCATTCCTTTTGATCGTGCTGCAGGACAAAGTTTGAGTTTGTATTGCGAGCTAAAATTTTCAGAGCGACTGCGATTGTGCTCTTCCCAATATTGTTGGGGCCGACAAGCACCGTGAGTCCTTCCGCCAGATCAAGCTCGGTGCGAGCATGAGCCATAAAATTGGAAAGCACAATTTTGCGGATCATCGAGCAACACTTCTAGAAAGTTGGAAAAGGTGTCTGGCTGGCAACTCCTCGCATTGTACCGATTGTGCTCCAATCGCTTAACAAAACGACAAAATAGGATCAACAAATCAATTGATTTTAGCGACCAATCCTCATTCCAATCCAC
>Ga0194045_1000316_pt1 | contig 15703 bp, 16 predicted proteins | sample JunL6211m_MetaG_FD_161686 | JGI IMG/M metagenome (GOLD analysis project Ga0194045, IMG submission 161686) | Anoxic zone freshwater microbial communities from boreal shield lake in IISD Experimental Lakes Area, Ontario, Canada - Jun2016-L626-11m | ecosystem: Environmental > Aquatic > Freshwater >...
GATAATGGCTGCCAGGCAATGAAATTCGTGAAATCGTGCGATAAGCAACGTCCCGGGCTTCGGTTAAATCGCTTCCTAAACCTGTCACGGCAAGAACACGGCCACCAGCAGAGTGCAGAACGCCGTCGCGAATTTGCGTACCGGCATGAAATACAAATGAGTTTGGAATTGCAGTGATACCAGTAATCGCTTCGCCAATGATTGGTGCACTTGGATATCCCTGCGATGCCAACACAACAGTGACTGCAGAATCATTGGACCAATCTAGTTGTCCGAAATTTTCTAAGTTCTTTGTCGCTGCAGCAAATAATAATTGGGCAAGTGGAGTTCTTAACCTTGGCAATAAGACTTCGGTTTCAGGATCACCAAAGCGGGCATTGAATTCGATAACTTTTGTGCCGCGAGATGTAAGTGCAAGTCCGGCATATAACAATCCGACAAATGGCGTACCGCGCGCTGCCATCTCTTTAATAGTTGGATTTAAAACTTGATCTAAAGTTTCTTGAATAATTTCATCTGGCGCCCAAGGCAACGGTGAATATGCGCCCATGCCACCGGTGTTTGGTCCAAGGTCACCATCAAATGCACGTTTGAAATCTTGTGCGGGTTGCATCGGGATAACTGTTGTACCGTCACTGATACCAAACAGTGAAACTTCAGGGCCATCTAAAAATTCTTCAATAACAACCTGGCTTGATTGCAGTGCATGTGCGATTGCTTCATCGCGATCATCTGTAACAACAACACCTTTGCCGGCTGCAAGTCCATCGTGTTTCACAACGTATGGCGCACCGAAAGTATCTAACGCTTTCTCGATTTCACTTCTATTTGTGCAGGTAAAACTCTTTGCAGTGGGAACACCTGCATCTCGCATGACTTGTTTTGCAAAATCTTTAGAACCTTCTAATTGTGCAGCAGCTTTGGATGGGCCAAAACAGGCGATATTGGCTCTGTTAAGCGCATCGGCCACGCCATTTACTAAAGGTTTCTCTGGGCCAACAACGACTAAATCAATTGCTAACTTCTTTGCAAGTTCGACAATCGCGGCGTTTTCATTGATATCTATTTCGTGACAGAGCGCAATTTCTGCGATGCCGGGATTTCCTGGTGCTACGTGTAGTTCTTCTAAAGTTGTATCGCGATTTAGTGCTGCGGCTAAAGCGTGTTCACGCCCGCCGGAACCAATCAGCAATACTTTCAAATGAACTCCGTAATTGAAATGGTTTCATCGCGGCCAGGTCCGACTCCGATTGCACTTATTGGTGCTTCCGAAATCTTCTCTAGGAATTTCACATAGGCCTGAGCGTTTGCCGGTAGATCGCTAAATTTGCGGGCACCTGAAATATCTTCAGTCCAACCAGGTAGATATTCATAAATTGGTTTTGCGTGGTGGAAATCAGTTTGTGAAGCTGGAAGTTCTTCTACGCGCTGGCCATCGATTTCATAAGCAACGCATACCGGAATTTTTTCCCAACCAGTTAAAACATCTAACTTGGTTAAGAAGAAATCGGTAAGACCGTTGACACGAACTGCGTAACGAGCAATCGGTGCGTCATACCAACCACAACGACGGGCACGACCGGTAGTAACACCAACTTCGCCACCGATGCGACGTAGCGCTTCGCCATCTTCATCGAACAACTCGGTTGGGAATGGACCGGAACCAACCCGAGTTGTGTATGCCTTAACAATTCCAATAACGCGAGTGATCTTTGTTGGTCCGATTCCAGAACCAGTAGATGCGCCACCTGCAGTTGGATTTGATGATGTTACGAATGGATATGTTCCGTGATCAACATCGAGCAAAGTTCCTTGGGAACCTTCCAAGAGTACGGTTTTACCTGCCTTTAGCGCTTTATCCAAAAGCAACGCAGTGTCGGTTACATATGGACGCAAAATTTCGGCGTAGGCCAAATATTCGGACAAGACTTCTTCAACTTCGATTCCTTTGCGATTGAAAACCTTAATAAGTACTTGGTTTTTATCGCGAAGTGCGCCTTCAATTTTTTGACGCAAGATTGATGGATCAAATAAATCTTGAACTCGGATTCCGATGCGATTTATTTTGTCGGCATATGCAGGTCCGATTCCGCGACCAGTTGTGCCGATCTTTGAATTTCCTAGAAAGCGTTCTGACACTTTGTCGATGGTGCGGTGGTAAGGCGTAATCAAATGTGCGTTTGTGCTGATCTTTAACTTTGAAGTATCGATGCCGCGTTCGTTAAGGCCTTTGATTTCTTCAAGTAGAACTGAGGGATCAATAACAACACCGTTGCCAATTACAGGAACCACATTTGGTGAAAGGATTCCGGATGGCAAAAGGTGCAACGCATATTTCTGATCACCGATAACAACTGTGTGGCCCGCATTGTTTCCGCCTTGATAGCGAACAACATAATCAACGCGGTCGCCAAGTAGATCGGTGGCTTTACCTTTACCTTCATCGCCCCATTGGGCACCGAGCAGAACTAGTGCTGGCATTTATGCGCGTAACGAAGTGCCGGTAGAACGAAGATCTTCGCAAGCAAGTACAACGCGTGCTGCGATGCCGGCTTCTGCAGCCTTGCCCCATGCACGTGGGTCGTAAGCTTTTTTATTTCCAACTTCGCCATCAATCTTTAGAACACCGTCGTAATTTTTCATCATGTGATCAACGATTGGGCGAGTAAATGCGTATTGGGTATCGGTATCGATATTCATCTTAATTACACCGTAATCAAGGGCTTCACGAATTTCAGAAAGTAGTGAGCCAGAACCACCGTGGAATACCAAGTCCATTGGCTTTGATCCAGCAGCAAGACCATGCTTTGCTGAAACTGCATCTTGAAGTGTCTTAAGGATTGCTGGTTGTAGAACAACGTTGCCTGGCTTGTAAACACCATGAACGTTTCCAAATGTTGCGGCAACCATGTAACGACCGCGTTCGCCCATTCCCAAAGTTTCAACTGTCATCAGTGCATCTTCAGGTGTGGAATACAACTTTGCATCGTGCTTTGCTTCGACGCCATCTTCTTCGCCACCGACAACGCCGATTTCGATTTCAAGAAGAGTGCGGGCCGCTGCAGATTTTGTAATTAGTTCATCAGCGATTGACATGTTCTCGGGCATTGAAACTGCTGAGCCATCCCACATGTGTGAGTTAAACAATGGGCCCTTGCCAGATTTAATTCTTTCGGCGCCAAGATCAAGTAGTGGACGCATGAAGCCATCCAACTTTTCTACTGGGCAGTGGTCGGTATGTATTGCAATATTAACGTTGTAATTCTTCGCAACAATGTGTGCGTATTCGGCGAGGGCTACTGCGCCATCAACCATATTCTTAACTGTGGATCCTGAAAGGTATTCCGCTCCGCCCCAAGAAATTTGGACGATGCCATCAGATTTTGCTTCTGCAAAACCACGAATTGCTCCGATTAACGTTTGTGATGATGAGACGTTGATTGCCGGATATGCAAAAGCTTTTGCCTTCGCGCGATCCAACATTTCGGCATAAATTTCCGGGGTTGCAATTGGCATTTTCTTCTCCCAAATCGAGTGGTAACTGGCGTAAATCTCTGGCCGGGCACTTCGATGGGCTGCGGTGAGGCTTACGGCATATCCCACCACATTTTCGGGCGGATTGGAAAACCGTGCGTGTAACGACGCGAATTAGCGGCTCTTAATTCACCCCGAAAAAGCTGAGTAGGTGGGTCAGGCCGATTGAACCGATATTGCTATGCAGGGCCAACTTGCCGACTCGTCCGAGCGCCTTGATTGCGATGGTTAAAACGTGAAGATTTGTAATCAGATTTATTATGGATCCCAAGTTAGTTCTCCTTATTAATTAATTGTTGCTTGCTTGGGAAAGATAGAGAGATTGCGCTCAATATTTTTGGGGCGATGGAAAAAACTTGGACAAAGTTATGGTGTGCAAAACTCTTGGCTGGTAACCTTCAAAACATGACGACCCTGGAAAATCTCGGCTCTGAAGATCGCAAATTTCCACCTTCACCCGAATTCGCTGCGCAAGCAAATGCCAAAGCTGAGATGTATGACCGCGCAAAGGCCGATCGCTTAAAGTTTTGGGAAGATGCTGCGAGCGAGCTGCATTGGGAGAAGAAGTGGGACACAGTTTTAGATTGGCAGATTCCATTTGCGAAGTGGTTTGTCGGCGGAAAAATTAATGCTTGCTATAACGCGGTGGATAGAAATGTTTTAGAGGGTCGCGGAGATCGTGTCGCTTTCTATTTTGAAGGCGAACCTGGCGATACTAGAAAGATTACTTACTCAGATTTGCTTAGCGAAGTTTCAAAACTTGCTAATGCGTTAATTGAAATCGGAATTACCTCTGGCGATCGCGTTGCGATTTATATGCCGATGATTCCCGAAGCCGCGATTGCGATGCTTGCATGTGCGCGAATTGGTGCGATGCACTCAGTTATTTTTGGTGGCTTCTCTGCTGATGCGGTGACAGTTCGAAATAACGATGCACAAGCCAAGTTAGTAATTACCGCTGACGGCGGATTTAGAAAAGGTGCACCATTCGCCTTGAAACCAACGGTTGATGCCGCTTTGGCTGGATCGCCAACAGTTAAAAACGTTTTAGTTGTAAAGCGCACTGGCCAAGAAACCGCAATGGTAGAAGGTCGCGATATTTGGTGGAATGACATTGTCGATCGCCAATCAGATAAGCATGTGGCAGAAGGCTTTGACAGTGAACATGGTTTATTCATTCTTTATACATCTGGCACAACTGCAAAGCCAAAAGGTATTTATCACACGACCGGTGGGTATTTAACGCAGGCCGCATTTACTCACAAGATGGTCTTCGATTTAAAACCAGAGAGCGATGTTTATTGGTGCACCGCTGATATCGGCTGGGTAACTGGGCATTCATATGTTGTTTATGGACCACTAACAAATGGCGCAACCCAAGTTATGTATGAGGGCACACCAGATACCCCAAGTAAATCGCGAATGTTTGAAATCATTGAGAAATATAAAGTTTCAATTCTTTATACCGCACCAACTTTGATTCGTACTTGGATGAAGTGGGGCGATGAATATCCAAAGGGAAGTGATTTATCTTCACTTCGTTTACTTGGATCAGTTGGTGAACCAATCAATCCAGAAGCTTGGATGTGGTACCGCGAAGTTATCGGTGGAAATCGTTGTCCAATTGTTGATACTTGGTGGCAGACTGAAACTGGTTCAATCATGATTTCACCACTACCTGGTGTCACTGAAACCAAACCTGGTTCTGCAATGCGTGCACTTCCCGGCATCAGCGCACGTGTAATTGATGAGGGTGGAAAAGATGTTGCACTCGGTGGTGGCGGTTATCTTGCGCTGACTGAACCTTGGCCTTCAATGCTTCGCGGAATTTGGGGCGAGGAAGAGCGTTATAAGGAAACTTATTGGTCGCGCTTTAACGGAAAATATTTTGCCGGCGACGGTGCCAAGATTGATGAAGATGGTGCAGTCTGGTTGCTTGGTCGCGTAGATGATGTAATGAATATTTCTGGTCACCGCATTTCAACTACTGAAGTTGAATCCGCACTTGTTTCACATGAAGTCGTTGCAGAAGCAGCAGTTGTCGGTGCGAAAGATGAAATGACTGGGCAAGCGATTGTTGCCTTCGTAATTTTGCGTGGTGGCATCGATCATTTAGATGGTGAAGCTTTGGTAAAACAATTGCGTGATCACGTCGCAAAAGAGATTGGTGCGCTTGCAAAGCCACGTCAGATTGTTGTCGTAGCCGAACTTCCAAAGACTCGAAGTGGAAAGATTATGCGCCGATTGCTTCAGGATGTCGCTGAAAATCGCGCAGTTGGTGATTCGACCACCCTTGCTGATCCAAATATCATGAAGTTAATTAGTGATGGTTTGAAATCTGGAAAGAGCGAAGATTAATTTAAAGCTTTAATTTTCGCAGTTACGTTCTTAATTATCACAGGCGTGTATTTATCAATCTCTTGATAGATCCCGCTGACCGGAATGTTTTTGTCGGCCCATTGCCAAGGTGTCGCAAGACAAATCGTTGCCACTAGATAAGCCATAAGAGCGGTACGAATTACTGAAAAGGCTGCGCCAAGCAATGAATCTAGCCACTTAAATGGACCAAAGAGAATGCGGTTGTGAAAGAACTCGGCAAATTTAGCTAAGAACCACTGGCCAATTGTTGAACCAATTGAAATAGCAAGAAGTAGAAGCGCGAATTTTCCGAAGACACCCTGCCAATCTTTTAAGTAATTCCAAGCAATCGCCAGGCCTGCGACACCACCGCCAACATAACCGACCATTGAGAAAACTGATTTTAGAAAGCCTGCACGATAACCACGAATGAAAGAGCCAAGAATTAATAGGGCTAAGAAAATATCTACCCAGTTGTATTTCATAGAGAAATTCCCAAATACTTCTTAACTTCGGAAAATAACTGCTTTTCAGATTTGAATACTCCAACATGCTTATATGCGACTTCACTCTTGGAATTTAGAAACCAAGTTACAGGTACTCCCATACCGAACGCGCTTTTAGTAGAACCATCCTTGTCGTAAAGATTTGGCCAACTCATTCCTTGTTCGATTACAAACTTTCTTGCTGATCCCATATCTGCTTCTTCGACATCGATGCCAATTATTTGAATTTTCTTGGTTGCGGCAAGTGCGCGTAAGAATGGAATCTCTTGTCGGCATGGGATACACCAAGATCCCCAAACATTTATTACCGCTGGGCCTTTAATAGATTCTAAAAGTACTTTCGAGTTTCCATCTAAACAAGTAAGTGAAGTTCCACTTGTTTTACTTGCGTTAGTTGGGATTGCAGAACATGAAATTACTTTGCCGTTACCTACGCTCTTTGGAATTGTGGCGCCACAAGATGTAAGAAATAGCGTTGAAATTAGTAACGCCGAGATAAGTTTCATCGGAAATCTGCATCCGTTTTTACTAGCGCCATGGCTTTAACTTTATCCATTTCTCCGATTCCAAATGATGGACATAACTTAGCCAATGGACAGGCGCCGCATGCAGGTTTGCGGGAATGACAGATGCGTCGTCCGTGCCAGATCATTCGTTGTGAGAGATTGGTCCACTCTTTTTGGAGAATTAACTTTCCTACTTCATGTTCCACCTTCACTGGATCCATGGAATTACTCCAACCAAATCGCCGGCTAAGGCGCCCAAAGTGGGTATCAACTGTTATGCCTGGAATGTCGAAGGCATGACCTAAAACAACATTTGCGGTCTTGCGCCCAACACCTGGCAGCTTTACTAATTCAATTAATTCACCAGGAACTTCCCCGCCATATTCATTCATGATTTTTACAGACAAACCTTTTAGGTTTCGCGCCTTGCCGCGAAAGAATCCAGTTGAATGAATTAGCTCTTCGATGATTGCAACATCAGCCCCAGCCATTTTTTTCGGGGTTCCATATTTTTTAAATAGCTTTGGTGTAACCATGTTTACGCGCTTATCTGTGCATTGCGCGGACAGAACTGTTGCACAGAGAAGTTGGAATGGGCTTTGAAAATCTAATTCGCATCGCACATCTGGATAAGTCTTCGTGAGAACCCGATAGATCGCGCGGGCCTCGGTGCTCATATGGGGAAGGTTAACCCGATTGGAGTTACCAGCGCCATTACGGGTATCCTTCGAAAATGCCTACCCCCAAGGAAATTAACGACGAAGCTGTCGTTCGTAAGGCCCCACTATTTAGCGCGCTTGATGACGCGGCCGCAGCCACACTTCGCGAATCAATGACGCCAGTAAAGGTTTCAAAGGGGAACACACTCTTTAAAGAGGGCGATGCTGGTGATCGCTTGTTCGTAGTCGTTGAAGGAAAGTTAAAGCTTGGAACAACATCTGCCGATGGTCGCGAAAATTTACTTTCGATTCTGGGACCTGGTGAAATGTTCGGCGAACTTTCACTCTTTGATCCAGGCCCACGCACTGCAACTGCAACTGCAGTAACAGATGCCAGATTGCTTTCACTTTCAAATGACAAAGTAATCGGTTGGGTTACCCAACATCCAAAAGTTTCACTTCAACTTCTTGGTCGCTTGGCGCAACGTCTTCGTCGCAGCAATGAAGTACTTGCTGATTTAGTTTTCTCTGATGTTCCTGGCCGAGTTGCGAAAGCAATCATGGATTTGGGAAGTCGCTTCGGAGTGCAAAAAGATGATGGTTTACATGTAAACCACGATCTAACTCAAGAAGAGCTCGCACAACTTGTTGGCGCATCTCGCGAAACTGTAAATAAGGCTTTGGCTGATTTCGCAGGCCGTGGCTGGGTTCGCTTAGAACCACGCGCAGTTGTTGTACTTGATATCGACCGCCTATCAAAGCGCGGTCGTTAATTACTTCTTTTTAAGTTCGAAGGTTAATTCAACTTCAACTGGTGAGTTAAGTGGAAGTTCTGCAACACCAAGTGCTGAGCGCGCATGCTTTCCATTTACATCGCCCCAAAGTGCAAGAAGCAATTCAGATGCACCATTGATAACTGCAGGTTGATTTACGAAACCTGGTGCGCCATTTACATAACCAACAACGCGAACTATGCGAGCAACATCATCGACATCGGCGACTAAGTTCAGAGCAGCAAGTGCGTTTAGTGCACAAATTTGCGCAAGTTCTTTTGCTTGTTCAACAGTAACTTCAGCGCCAACTTTTCCAGTAATTGGAATTGCGCCATTGACCATCGGAAGTTGGCCAGCAGTGAAAACCAATTTACCGGTCTTAACTGCAGGAACGTAAGCAGCTAGTGGAATTGCTGCGACCGGAAGTTCTAGGCCCATCTCTTTTAATTTCTTACGGATATTCATTAGTCTTAATTTCCTAACTCTCTCTTCATATAAGCAACGAGTTGTTCGCCGCTTCCTGGTGCAGGAATAACTTGGACAAGTTCCCAACCATCAGAACCCCAAGTATCTAAAATTTGTTTTGTTGCATGTGAAAGAAGTGGCACGGTTGCATATTCATATTTATTCATTAGTTTCCTCCGGTAAGTGCAGCTTTTACTAAACCTGAAACCAAGCCACCATCTGCTTTGCCGGCAACTTTAGGTTGAATTGCTTTCATTACAACACCCATACCTGCAGGGCCAGATGCGCCAGTTTCGGCAATCGCATCAGCAATAATTTTCTTAACATCATCTTCAGATAACTGCTCTGGTAAATATTCAGTAATTACTTTGCCTTCACTTGTTTCGCGCTCGGATCGATCAGTATGTCCAGCATCTCTAAATGCATCGGCTGCTTCGCGACGCTTCTTAGATTCGCGCGAGAGTACGGTGATGATTTCAGCATCGGTCAGAACGCGGGCGCTCTTTCCAGAAACCTCTTCATTTGTAATCGCAGTTAAAACCATGCGAATAGTTCCGGAACGAAGCTCGTCTCGTGAACGGATAGCCTCGGTTAAATCGCCCTGAAGTCGTTCTTTTAGTCCCATAGCGGTATCTTCTCACGCCTATGAGTTACAAACTACGCGAGGTCACGGTCCCGGTTCTTCCTGCTGGCCACCGTTCAATTCGGGTGCTGCATTTTTCTGATCTTCACCTGACGTCGAAACGTAAAACTGAAATTGCGGATATCAAATCCTTTGCTGATTTAAAGCCAGACCTAGTTATAAGTACCGGTGATTTCATGGCGCATAAAGGTGCGGTACCAGTTGTTCTAGATGCGCTTCATCCACTGTTTGATATTCCTGGACTCTTTGTTTTCGGATCTAATGATTATTACGGGCCACAACCGAAGAATCCGTTCTCATATCTATTTAAAGATAAAGGTAAGCGAAAATTGGGGCCAGATTTAGATTGGGAAGGTCTGCAAAAATCTTTAACTGGAATTGGCTGGATTGATTTAAATCATTCGCGGGAAATTTTAAAGATCAATGACACAACTATTGAAGCTCGTGGAACTGATGATGCACATTTAAATTTAGATTATTATCCCGAAGTTGCAGGTGCTCCGGATAGAAAAGCTCAATTGGCAATCGGTGTTACACATGCACCGTACTTGCGAGTCTTAGATGCGATGAATAAAGATAATTTAGATTTAATTTTTGCGGGACATACACATGGTGGACAAGTTCGTCTTCCATGGTTTGGTGAAAGTAAAGCTCTTACAACTAATTGTGATTTACCAAATTGGCGGGCTCGGGGTTTAACTCGCGAACCAAATGAACCTTGGTTACATGTTTCAGCTGGAATGGGAACAAGTCCATTTGCACGAATTCGAGTGGCATCACCACCAGAAGTTTCGCTAGTGACGCTTGAAGCCGGGTTTTAAATAGTTTGTAAATTGTGCAATCTCAATCATCCCAGCCTTTTGGTAAGCCTTGATTGCTGCAATATTTTTATGTGCAACCCCAAGTGAAAGTGTTTCAATCCCAAGTTGGTTTGCTTTAGAAATAAAGCGTTGTACAAGTTGTGTGGCATAACCTTTTCCGCGCATCGATTCAACTGTTGCTACCGAAGATAGAACATGTGAACCTGAAGACCATTTAACTAGCGCCCCGATTGCACTTACATCGCCCAATTCATTTCGCACACAACCCCATTGAATAACCTCTGGATTACCGGGATATACCGATGATTCGGGTGCATTTTCATTAAGAATCTTCGTGATCAAATCTTCATCAGTTAGCTCTTCGATCTCTTCAAATCCTGAAATTATTTTTGTATCAATGCCATAAGTATCGAATTGATTTGCGATTTCCAGATGACCGAAAGTTGGGCCAAAACTAGTGAATGCCACTGCGCATTTATCCCAACGGGGATCAATATGTGGATTTGGGCCGTAGGCATGACCGTAGATAAAGCCTGATTGCATCGTAAAAGAGAATGAATCTTCGCTCTTAAATGCTTCGATGAAATCTTTGGCATTCACTTCAGAAACAAAGATGCCAGGTCCGTTTATTTCGCCAAGATGTTCGCGAGCCCAACCAAGTGCGACTATTAAATCGCTGGTCTGCTTAAAACTCTTTGGCAACGAGTTCTGCAATCTGCGCAGTATTTAAGGCTGCACCTTTGCGTAAGTTATCGCCGCACAAAAAGAGATCAAGTGCGTGTTTGTCATCAAGGCTGCGACGAACGCGACCAACCCAAGTTGGATCAGTGCCAACAACTTCGGCAGGTGTCGGAAATTCATAATTCTCTGGATCATCAACAAGTTTTACGCCAGCGGCGTTACGCAGAACTTCTTGCGCATCTTTTCGCGAAACTTTCTTCTTAAAGATCGCGTGAACGGCTAGTGAGTGGGTTGTTAATACTGGAACCCGAACACAAGTTGCAGAAACTTTTAGATCTGGCATTCCGAGAATCTTGCGAGATTCGTTGCGCACTTTAAGTTCTTCAGAAGAGTAACCCTCTTCCTTTAGCGAACCAGCCCACGGAACAACATTGAGTGCAAGTGGCTTTGGGAATGGCCCGTTATCTTTTATGTAAGCCTTTGAATCATTTGCAACATCACCAGAATTTGTTCCAGCAACTGCAGAAATTTGGGCGCGCAAAGTATCGATACCTGATTGGCCGGCACCAGATGCTGCTTGATATGAGGCGACAACAAGTTCTTCTAAGCCATATGCCTTATTGAGTGCTCCCATCGCAACAATCATTGAAAGTGTTGTGCAATTTGGATTTGAAATAATTCCCTTTGGACGTTTCTTAGCCGCCTTTGGATTTACTTCTGGAACAACAAGTGGAACTTCTGGATCCATGCGAAACGCACCGGAGTTATCTACAACAACTGCGCCACGTGCCGCAGCGATTGGTGCCCACTCTGCTGAAATTTCATCTGGGACATCGAACATTGCAATATCAATTCCATCGAATGCTTCTGGTGAAAGTGCAACAACAGTAAGTTCTTCACCGCGACACATAAGTTTCTTACCAGCACTTCGTGCAGATGCGATTAAACGAATCTCGGCATAAACATTTTCGCGCTTGCTCAAGATATCGAGCATTACTGTGCCAACGGCGCCAGTCGCACCAACAACTGCTAGAGATGGTTTTCTGCTCATCGACCTGTTCCCCCGTATACAACAGCTTCGATTTGTGCCGCATCTAATTCAAATGCGGTGTGCGCTGCGCGGACGCCATTTTCAAGATCTGTTGCGCGACAGACAATTGAGATCCGAATTTCAGAAGTTGAAATCATTTCAATATTTACGCCAGCATCAGCAAGACAGGCAAAGAATGTTGCAGTTACACCTGGATGCGAACGCATACCGGCGCCGATAAGTGAAAGCTTTCCGATTTGATCATCGTATTGAATTGATTGAAAACCAATTTCGCCTTGAATGCGTTGCAAAATTGCAGTTGCAGATGCGCCTTCGGTCTTAGGTAGAGTAAATGAAATATCAGTTAACCCGGTTGCGGCAGCGGAAACATTCTGCACAATCATGTCGATGTTGATGTCAGCATCAGCGATTGACTGAAAGATGCGTGCTGCAGTTCCGGTGCGATCAGGAACTCCAACCACAGTTATCTTTGCTTCGCTCTTATCATGGGCGATGCCCGCGATGATTGCTTGTTCCATATCGGTTCCTCCTTCAGGATGATCTTTGACCACCCAGGTTCCTTCGTTATTTGAAAATGATGAACGTACGTGAATTGGCATGTCATAACGTCGCGCATATTCAACGCAACGCAGATGCAGAACTTTTGCGCCAGATGCCGCAAGTTCTAACATTTCGTCATATGTAACTGTCTTTAATTTCTTTGCTGCAGGAACAACTCGTGGATCTGCAGAGAAAATTCCATCAACATCGGTATAAATCTCGCAGACATCTGCTTCAAGTGCCGCAGCAAGTGCAACTGCAGTTGTGTCAGAACCACCACGACCGAGTGTTGTTACATCTTTTGTATCTTGGCTAATTCCTTGAAAGCCGGCAACAATTGCAATTGCGCCTTCGTTCAGCGCTTCCGTAATTCGAGATGGTGTTACATCGATAATGCGAGCGCGACCATGTGCTGAAGTTGTTATTACTCCGGCTTGTGATCCAGTGAAAGATCTTGCTTCATTTCCCAGATTTCCAATTGCCATTGCAAGAAGTGCCATTGAAATTCGTTCGCCTGCAGTTAAAAGCATGTCGAGTTCGCGACCATTTGGCAGCGGAGTTACTTGATTTGCTAGGTCGATCAATTCATCAGTTGTATCGCCCATTGCAGATACGACCACAACAACTTGGTGGCCAGCTCGTTTGGTGGCCACGATGCGATTGGCGACCCGCTTAAGCCCTTCGGCATCAGCAACGGAGGAGCCGCCGTATTTCTGGACTATTAATCCCATGTGCTAAATATCCACTATGGGTGTCGCCTCGCGAAACTCTATTTCGGAATATCTCAAATAATGAAACACCTAGGCGTATCAAATAATGAGAAATATCTAGAACTTAGTTCTCGACCGTTCTTCTGCCTTCAAATGCTCGGCCAAGAGTTACTTCATCTGCATATTCCAGATCTCCACCAACAGGCAGACCTGATGCCAATCGGCTGACCTTCATGCCAAGTGGTTTTAGCAATCTGGATAAATATGTCGCAGTTGCTTCGCCTTCAAGGTTTGGGTCGGTCGCAATAATTATTTCTTGAATCTCGGTTGCAGCTAGGCGAACCATTAATTCGCGAATGCGCAGGTTCTCTGGACCAATGCCATCGATTGGCGAGATTGCGCCACCAAGCACGTGATACTTACCGCGAAATTCTCGAGTCTTTTCAATTGCGATTACATCTTTGCTCTCTTCAACCACGCAGATTAGTGATTGATCGCGACGGGGGTCGCGACAGATTCGACAGAGTTCCTCTTCAGAAATATTTCCGCATTCGGTACAGAACTTAACTTTCTCTTTGACTGTGCGCAAAACATCTGCAAGTCGTGAAATATCTACTCGCTCAGATTGAATAATATGGAATGCAATTCGTTGTGCAGACTTTGGGCCTATGCCTGGCAGACGACCGAGTTCATCAATTAAATCTTGGATGGCACCTTCATACATACGAAATTAATCCTTCTTGGTTTCGCTAATTATTTGAGCACCGAGTTCGCGCATCAAGAGTTCTTGGCCGGACATTTGGTCGGCATCACTTGGATCTTCAGCCACACGAGTTGATGGCGATGAAGTGTTTGCAGTGGCATCAACTACACATTCGATTTTCAAATCTAGTCCAGTTACATCAACAAATGCGGCACGCAATATTTCATCGCTGCCAGATCTTGTGAATGAATCACGTGCACCAGCATTAACAATTCCGATTGTGATCGCCTTGTCATCAACGGCTAATACATGTGCGCTTGAACTTAGAAGTGACCAAGTTAATCGTCGACGCTTCTTCACATTTTCAATTACTTCAGGCCAGAATCTGCGAAGTGCTGCAGCATCAATTGGGCCAGTTGGTTTGTTTGCATTTGGAGTTGGCGCAGCTGCACGAATCGGTGCTTTAACTTCTTCTTTCACAACTTCTTTTGCAGGCGCTTCCTTTTTAACTTCTTTTACTTCTGTTTTTACTTCCGCCTTAGGTGCCACTGGTTGCGGCACTGAAATATTTTCACGAAGCTCTAACCGCTCGATTCTAGAAATTAAGCCGATGTCATCGCTGCCGGGCAGAAGTATGCGGCCGCAAATGAGTTCAAGCATCAAACGGGGCGCTGTTGCACCGCGCATCTGAGTTAACCCAGCCGCCACAATATCTGCGGCGCGAATTAAATTAGCGGTCCCAATAATCGTTGCTTGCGCGCGCATGCGTTGTAACTGATCTTCAGGTGTTTCACGAAGTATCTGTGATGCGCTCTCTTCAACGGCGCCGACAATAATTAAATCGCGCAAACGTTCTAGGAAATCTTGCGTGAAGCGACGGGGATCATGTCCAGATTCAATTACGCGGTCGATTGCTTTAAACAAAGTAGCGCCATCGCGAGCCGCAATCGCATCGATAGCTTCATCGAGCAGAGCCCCATCGGTATAACCAAGCAGTTGAATTGCAATTTCATATGTGACGCCCGCTTTGCCAGCACCAGCAAGTAGTTGGCCGAGAACGGATAACGCATCTCGAACTGAACCACCAGATGCCCGAACCACAAGTGGAATAACACCTTTAGCAACTTTGATTCCTTCGGAGTTACAAACTTTTTCAAGATGCGCGGCAAGAATTCCAGGTGGCACTAAACGGAATGGATAGTGGTGAGTACGAGATCTAATTGTTGAAATAAGTTTCTCTGGTTCAGTTGTTGCAAAGATAAAGAGAACGTGAGGCGGTGGCTCTTCCACAACTTTTAATAACGCATTTGCAGCGCCGGTTCCAAGTTGGTGGGCCTCATCGATTATGTAAATCTTGTATCTAGAACTTACTGGTGCGAAGAATGCTTTGTCGCGAAGTTCGCGGGCATCATCAACTAAACCATGGGTTGCAGCATCAATTTCAATTACATCGATTGAACCCGGTCCATTAGCAACTAGATCTTTACAGGATTGACATTCGCCACATGGATTAGGTGTTGGGCCTTTTTCGCAATTAAGTGAGCGCGCCATAATGCGAGCGCTTGAAGTTTTTCCGCAACCACGTGGACCAGAAAATAAATATGCGTGATGAATTTTTCCAGATTCAAGTGCATTTGAAAGTGGTTCGGTTACATGTTCTTGACCGATAACTTCGCTAAAAGTTGAGGGGCGATATTTACGATACAAAGCTAGTGACATCGCGCTTCCTCTCTACTTTTCGTTTCCAAAACTT
>Ga0194045_1000318_pt1 | contig 15683 bp, 26 predicted proteins | sample JunL6211m_MetaG_FD_161686 | JGI IMG/M metagenome (GOLD analysis project Ga0194045, IMG submission 161686) | Anoxic zone freshwater microbial communities from boreal shield lake in IISD Experimental Lakes Area, Ontario, Canada - Jun2016-L626-11m | ecosystem: Environmental > Aquatic > Freshwater >...
TTAATAAAGAAATTTGGAGAATTGGTCAACCCTGGGGTAAATTTCATCCTGATTACGCATATCAATATTATGGTGATAAATCAGTTTTTATACAAAACGATTGTTTAATTTTAAATCAAGAATATTCCCCCAAACAATTTAGATTAGAAGGTGGTAAAGTATACGATATTCCTCAATCTGTTGGGTTAGTAACATCTTATAAAAGTTATGGTTATGGATTTTTTGAGTTTGAAATTGAACTTCCATATGGTTCTGGATTATGGCCGGCCGTTTGGTTAAGTTGTGTTGATTCATGGCCACCAGAAATTGATATTCTTGAAGCATATTCAAATGATAATTCAAATTATAAAAATAATTTACAAACAAATTTTCATTTCAACTTGGGCAATACAAAAGAATCATCTGGAGCTAGAAATCATCCGGTTAATAATACATATGAAAAATTAAATTTGGGTTGTTGGTGGACAAAAGATTTTATTAAAATCTATTATAATGGGATTTTAGTTAGACAGATTACATCAGATAATATTTTAAAATGGTTTAGAGATGAACAAATGTTAGTTATTTTAAACAACGCTATCAGACCAGAATATATTAATAAAGTACAAACTCAAATTTCAGAATTTAAAATTCATAGTGTAAAAATATGGAAATAATTTTATTTACAAACAATTTGTATATATTAAAATTATTTATTATTTTTACATCATGGAAATAGACTTATCAGATTATAGTATCGAAACCCTTATTGAATTAAAAGATAAGATTAGTGGTATAATTTATAATCATAATGATGGTTATTTATACATCTGTAATGTTCGTTCATATGGTCGTAATTGGACTGAAAGTGGTATTAGTAATCTTTACACCCTTCAAGAACTTTGTCATCAATATGGCGGAGATGATGGTATTGTAGATGTTTATAGTACTAACCCAAACCTTTCTAGTATTCATAACTATGGTGACCTTATGTTTATTAAATCTAAGGAAGATTACGATAAGTGGAAAAAATATGAGTATCTTACTTATACAATTAGAACTGTTGAAAAAGAACTTAAACAATGGGATAATCGTGATAATATGCCATTTAAAAATCATCAAATGTTTAAACCTTTTGATACTCAAGAAGACCTTACCAATTATCAAAAAGAACTTGCAGAATATGACATGTCTTTTATTCCCCCTCAAAATTATAGAAGTCAAGAAAATTAAAAATTAATTATCGCTACATATTTTTTTTATAATTATTATTTTTTTTAAAACAAATATTATGATAAACACAAGAATAGATTTAATAAGACATATTGGTCAAGAGTTTACTGAAGGTAAAGGGGTTGAAGTTGGTACTTTTAAAGGTCAATTTTCAAAAGAAATAATGAATAACTGGTCTGGAACTTTATATATGGTTGACGTTTGGAGACCTTTAGAATCTGGATATGACGCCGCTGATAATCATAGTGGATACGATGGTGGTGTTTATAATAACGCTATGGAAAATATTAAAGGATTTGAAGATAGAGCCATAATGATAAGAGCGACTTCAGAAATATCCTCAGATATATTTAGTGATGAATCATTAGACTTTGTTTATATAGATGCTAATCACGCATATGATTATATAGTTCAAGATATAAAACTTTGGTTTCCTAAGGTTAAAAAAGGAGGGTATTTGTGCGGACATGATTATTTAAGTCTTAACTGGAATGAAGGCCCATATTGTCCCGAAAACAAAAAAAATAAATTTATTTGGGGTAATGATGGACTTTATAGGGGGGTTTTTGGAGTTAATCCAGCAGTAGACGAATTTTGTCAAAAATACGGTTACACTTTAAATTTAACTAAGGAATGGTTTGGAAGTTGGTATATTAAAAAATAAAAAATTATAACACAACGTTAATAATTTTCCAATTACCGTTATAATCTTCAACAAGACAAGTAGAATTTTCACAAAAATCCCCAGAGTTCATATACTCCTCATCTATTTTTGGGTTATGTATATGTCCACATACTGCAACATCATACCCTTTTTGTTTGGTTAATCCTTTTGCGTTTTCTTCAAAATCAGAAACAAAATTTATCGCCCCTTTAACGCTTTGTTTTATTGTGTTTGCTAACGAATGATATGGTAACTTAAATAACTTTCTTATTTTATTATATAAAGTGTTAAATCTAATAATAAGGTCGTATGACACTCCTCCAATTATTGCTAACCACCTTGCTTCCATTATAACAAAATCAAGAACATCCCCATGAAAACAAAAATATGTTTTGTTATCAACTCCAGTATGTACGTATTTTCTTACAATTTTTATATTATTTAACGTAAAAGGTATGAATGGTTTTAAGAAATCATCGTGATTTCCCCTTATATAAATTACTTCAACACCTTTGTCAGATAACTTCATTAATTTTTTTAATATCTTTGTACAATCTTTTGTCCATTTCCCTCCATGTTTTAATGCCCACCCATCAATAATATCCCCATTTAAAATTATTTTTTCTGAAGAATTTTCTTTTAAAAATTTTATAATTTTATCTGTTTGAGAATGTCTTGCCCCTAAATGTAAATCACTCATTATTATTGTTTTCCATTTAATCATGTCCAATATGTTTTGTGATTAGAGAAAAATTTATTATTATTCCTGTTAAAAAATGATTGAATCATTAACACTACCATATATAAAACCCCCTTTTTTTCAAATCTTCTTGGTAATGTGAATATAGTTTTATTAGTTATTTTAAATTTATTACTTGAAACTTTTTTAGATAATAAATAATCTTCAGCAACTGTTGCTAATTCATCAAACCTTCCTAAGTTATCAAAAGTTTTTTTATTAAACATCATAAACCCTCCAATACAAAAAGGACTAAATGGTTTTATTAATCTTTGTATAACATCAAAAGTTTTAAATACATAATTATATTTTCCATTAGTAGTTCTTAATTTTGTTGTGATTAAATCTAAATCATTTTTTATCATGGTACTTAATAATTCGGTAATTAAATTTTGGTCCAATATAAACATGTCCGAATCCATAAATAAAATATATGGAGTTTTTGAAATGTTAGCCCCATTATTCCTGGCCGTACTTGGTAACCCACCTTGGATTATTTCCAGTTCAAATTTATCATTACTTCTTATTTTTAATTCATAGTTAGTTTTTACATCATCAGATGAATCTGCAACTATAACTTTTACTCCATTAATATTATTTTGATTATTTAAAAGAGATAAAGCTAAATCAATAACTTTTGATTCGTTTTTACAAGGAATAACAATAGTAATTAAATTATTTAATTTCATATACATAATTATCTTTTAACTATTATTATGGTTATTATTTTATTGTTATTAATTGTTGTATATTTATAGATAATGAAAAAATCTAATTTTCAATCTAAAGTTTATTTAATAGAAAGTGATAAATTAAAAAAAGTAATAACACTTTTTTTAGACAATTACATTGATTATAAAGTTTATGGAGATGATGATGAGGTATCTGTTGGACCTAATGAATATTATTCAATATTCCTATGGCATAAAGATGGAAATCATTTACTGATTGACATAGATTTAATTGAATCAGTTTGTAAAACTTTTAGCCTTAAAACTCACACAGACGCTATGCGTTATATATATAAATGGTTTAAAAATAAATTTAATCTTCAAGTATATACTGCAAATATTTTAGATTGGTAATTCTAATTTATAGTCAGACTCAATTTTTATTCGAGTTGTTTTAATTTAATAATAGTATCAGAATTAATTTTAAGATTGTTTTTTGTCAAATAAGACACATATGAAACATTTTTTATTTCCTCATTACTAGATATTGAAATTTCACCATTTAAATTAGAGTAATAAACCCCATAGTTAGTTTCTATCTTTACGCCAGGTAAAGTTTCATTCGTTTGAACATCAAAAAAAAATATTTTAAATAATAACGGTAGTAATATTGAATTCATATTACATACATAGGTTAAGTTTTTAATAAAGATGTAAAACTTAACATTGTTAACGTTTTCTTAATATATTTATAATATAATATTAATATATGAAACTCAAATTATTATTTTTTTTATTCTTACCTTTAATGGTTTTACCACAATTAAAACAAAAAGTTGTTAATTATCCTGATAATAAAATTCAACAAATAGGTTATTTTAATAATCAAAACAAAAAAGATTCTTGTTGGACATCTTATTTTGAAGATGGTTCGGTATCAAGTAAAGCTTATTATTTTAACGGGATTAAAAATGGAATTTGGTTTGTGTACAACAAAAAAGGTAATAAATTATTTGAATTGCATTATTTTGATGGGACTTTAATTTTAGGTAAAAATTGGAATGAAAATGGGGATTTGATTGAAGAAAGAAAAAATAATTAAATTATTTATTAAAATCTGTTGTATAACCTTTTAAATTTAATGTTTCTTTAATCCAGAATACCATTTAGTAATTGCCCTTGGTGGTTGCATAACCCGTTATATCTAATGTTTCTTCCAACCAGTCTTTTGTAATGGCTTGCAGTTCTTCATTTTTAAGTGAAAACACGGATTCTAAAAATAACCAAATTTTATCATAATCAAACCAAAACACCTTTTTTTCTTTATTCTGAAAAGCAATTGCTCCTCCGTTTTTAACATAATAAGAATTACCAGAATAAGTATTTTTTATTTCAGCATCAGAAAACATATCGTTTAACCAATCCTTAACCAATTTTGCTCTTTGTGTTTTTGTTATGTTAATTTTCATTTATTATACAATACCAAATTTATGATTTCCAATAACGGTGGTTTGTTTCCAATTATTTGTAAAACTTGGAGGCTTAATTCTATTAACACCTTTAAAGGCATAATAATGTGTTGCCCCTTTTGTTATATCATTTTTAGGGTTTTCTACTATGTTTAACGCTTGATTCCATTTAGGATGTAACTTTTTTTCATTAATGAGTTTTATAATTAGATTAACATTATAATCTTTTTTTGTAGATACATTAGAGATAATATTATTCCACATTGAAAATTGGTATGGTCTTAATGACTCACCAGCCATTGAAGAACCTTTTTTTGTTGCTCGATTATAAATAGTATTACAAACAGCTATCATTCCTTTTTCATCTTCACCTCCAGCTTCACCTATAAGTGTTGCTGCAACAATATCATTATCTTTTACCCCATTTAAGTAAGATTCAACAATAAGTCCTATCATTTCTTTTATTCTCTGTATGTTCTCTTGTAGAGTCATTTAATACTTTTATTTTATTATTCTATATCTTAATAAAGGTTTACCATTAATTGTAATATCCCCCTTATCATTTTTTTCAATACGTTTAACAATAATTTTTTTATTTTTAAATTTACCCCCCAAAATAGTATCTCCGACTTTAATATCAATTGTTATCATTTCATTTAATAAAAAATATTGTTCTTCAGTAATTATTATTTTCATTTTATATAAATATCTTTAATTTAATATCTTCCCCCAATCAACCTTAATGTTGATGATGAATTGTATAACCTTTTAAATTTAACGACTCTTCCAACCAGTCTTCTGAAATAGCCATTAGTTCTTCATATTCAAGTGAAAACATAGATGTTAAAAATGACCAAATGTCATCAGTAAACCAAAACATTTTATTTCCATTGTTTTGATAACCAATAGGTTCCGGGTTTCCTTTTTTATAGTAAGACACAAACATTTTATCTTCTCTACTCATTTTAGCATCAGAAAACATATCGTTTAACCATTCCTTAACCAATCTTGCTCTTTGCGTTTTTGTTATGTTAATTTTCATTTTATATAAATACTTTTAAATTTAATGTTTCTTTCAACATCTCTCACTAATCAAATGTTTGATTGAGAGTTGTATATCCTTTTAAATTTAATGTTTCTTTTAACCAGTCTTCAGTAATAGCTCTTAGTTCTTCACCTTCAAGTGAAAACATGGATTCTAAAAATGACCAAATTTCATCATAATCAAACCTAACCTCCTTATTTGTTTTATCCTGGAAAGCTAGTCTTTTTCCATTTTTAACATAATAAGAACCACCAAACTTATTTGAAAATAATTTCTCTCCCTCAGGCCCTACACCATAATAAGTATCTTTTATTTCAGCACCAGAAAACATATCGTTTAGCCAATCCTTAACCAATCTTGCTCTTTGTGTTTTTGTTATGTTAATTTTCATTTTATATAAATAACTTAAAATTTAATGTCTATAACAACGTATTAATATCAAATATTTTTAGTTTTCCAATTGTATACCCCTTCAAATTTAATGTTTCTTTCGCCCAGTCTTCTGCAATGGCTTGAAGTTCTTTATATTCAAGTGAAAACATAGATTCTAAAAATGACCAAATTGTGTCATAATCAAACCAAAACCCTTTAATTCTTTTATCGTAGTAAGCAAGTCTTTTTTTATTTTTAACATAATAAGAACCAATAATTTCAACATCAGAAAACTTATCATTTAACCAATCCTTAACCAATCTCGCTCTTTGTGTTTTTGTTATGTTAATTTTCATTTATCTTAATTAATCTTATAATCCCAAAAAACATTTTTTATTGGTTTTATATTTTCAAAGTAAAATTTATATGTTTTTTTTGATTTTAATAAAAAAATTGATTTTTCAAATGCAAAAGGTACTGTTGCTCCTGTTGGTAATACCACTGATTCATTGTTAAAAATTAATTTAATTTTCACAATGACAATATCAATTTTAGACCATTCTCTTTCTTGACCTTCTAAAATTTTCCAAACACCTCTATTAAGGTATTGGTTTTGAAGTGAACAATTTAAATAACTAAATGTTTTATACAACTTTTCTTTATCACAATTAAAATCAGCCGCTGGCGCTAAATGTCCTTTATCCCAAACGTTATTAACATAATCTTTATTATCTGAAGTATGGATTGAATCATTAGTATAAAAATCCATTCCGGCTCTTGATTCTGTTCCGTTAAAACATTGTACTGTGTATTGAACAGAAATTGGTTGTTCTAATTTTTCTGAATATTCAATTTCAAATATATTTGTTATGATTTTTACATTATCCCGTAATTTTTGAGAAGATAAATTTAAATAAGTTGTTAATAACGCTAAAATAAAAATTATTTTTTTCATAATAATAAATAGTCGTTATTTAATAATAACAATTAATTATTTTAAGAAACTACATTTCCTGGGTCGGAGTCATCCAAATTTTCTATATAATCAAAATTAACTTGAGTTAAATCAATCCCAAAATCAATTTCTAAATCCCGTATATTATCCATCCAAGTTGGGCCATTATCCATGTCTATATAATAAGTAATATTTGGATGTGCCTTTTCTGCTAATAATTTAAAAATAATATTGTTAAGCTCTAAATATTCATTTATTATACGATAAGTTTTTTTAATATTTATATGTGTAAAAATTACATTAACTTCATTAATATCCACACCAGTTAATTCAACCATTTTACTTAATTCAGACGTATTACCAATATGTTTCCGACCATAATCATAAGCCTCTTCAATGAACTCTACGTATTTTTCATCGTAATCAGGAGATTCTTTCCAATATTTACTATGGTCTAATGTTATACTAATAACTAACCAACCACCAATGTATATACAATTAATATCAACCAAATTTTTATAATACATTACGGTTAAAAATTTAGCTATACTTTTCGCCGTCTTATTATCATCTAAATTTTTCATAATTTTAAAATTCTAATTTAACTCTTTGGTCTAACTTAATTTCATTCATCATATTTTGACCAAATTCAAAAATAATTTTTTCCGCGTCAATATCTATTTTAAACCGTCCTTGAGACCCCTCATTTATTTCCCAACCGCCATAATCATTTAATAATGAATAAAAATAATCTAACACACTTGCCGGCAATTCAATCCAATTATTTTTTTTTGCCTCCCAACAATATATTTTTTCATCAATATATCCACTGTCACCACTTCCTTCAAATTCAACAATCCCATTATTGGTTTCGTTTCCTATCATTTCATCTATTAAAACGTAAAACGATGTTTGGTCATAAACCTCACTAAAATTATATGTTTTTTCAGAATAATGAATCTCTTTAACAGATTCAAATCCAAAAATTTCAAGGTTATTATCTTTAGTGTCTAAATTAATAGTTATTTTTGTTTCATTATCATCACTAGTTCCCCAGTCAACAACGTTAAGAATATTTAAAATACGCTCCATTAAATCGTTAATTTTTTCATACATTTCTATAGGTCGACCATAGTTATCATAAAACACATTATCATTCCACTCCATAGCCCCAGCCCTATAATAATAATTTATATTACATTCATCACTACCATGAGAATTTACATAATAACTAAAAAGTTTTAATGTTTTTTTATCTGATTCCGTTAAATCCACAATAATGTTTTACTTATAAATATAATATTAATTAAAATTTAAAAAAATACCTTATTCAATATTAATATCTAAAGTCCTCATCATCCACATAGGTTTTTCTTTAGACTCTAAAGCTTGAATCCACTCACGTGGAGTTGGAACATAATTATAACAATCTTCTTTTATATGGTCAGTTATAATATATCTAGTGTACACAACCTTTCCATCTGAATTGTTAAAATGAGTTCCAAATTTTTGTTCGGCTTCATGTATACCCATTGTGTGATGTCGAAACATTCTATGATAAGAATGCGGCATCCAAAGTTTTGATTCGTCTAACCATTCATGTAAATGTATATAGTCGGTATAAAGACCCCCATATTTTTTTGAGGAAGATTTTGCGTGAATTACTGCGTGCGCCATTTGTTTAATTAATTATATTATATAATAATATAATATATAATTTTGTGAATCACCTAATTAAATTAAACTAAAATCACCAATAGTATGTTTTGGAGAATATTTAGGGGGTTGACTAATTTTTTTTAGTAAATAATCATTCTCTTTATAAATACCACCTTTATAAAGTTCTTCTTTTACTAATATATGGTCAACATAAGAATTAATTACTAATGATTCTTTAGATTTATAAAATTTATCTAATAATTCTTCCGGAAAAATATCCATAGGTTTAATGTCATCAATGTCAATTTCGGCTAATAAATTACTATCATAACTTAATATGTAATAATTATGAACTCCATAAGCGTAATCGTCATCAACGTTACCCTGTCCAAGACATTTTTCACACATTATTTCTCCATCACCATTACAATCTCCACAAGACTGTTGTCCATCCCCATCACATTGATTGCAATTAAGTTCTCCCGTTCCCTCACATTTACTACACGTCTCTTCATTTTCTTCTCCTGGGTTAATTATCCCATTTTCACATTTATCACAATCTTCCTTGAAATCATCAGCTTCAGTACATCTTTCACAAGTTACTGCACCATTTCCATCACATTCATAACAAGGATTAAAACCATTACCACCACATTCATTACATGTTATATTTACGGTGTCTTCATCAATGTGTAATAAAGATATCCCTTCTAACACATCAACAGTTTTAATTATAGTTTTTGGATTTTCATTTGACGATAGTAAAAACACAAAATAAACAGTATCTTTAGGTTCCATTTTTTCCAATAAAACACTTATTGCTTTATCGTTTATAATTGCATTATAAATTTGAGTTGGATTTAAATGTTCATAATAAGGCCTTAACTTTGTTGTTATTTTAATTAATCTTTCTTGAGTTATCATTATTTTTTAATAAAGTTTTATATCAAAATCATCAGTAATATACATATCATTACTATTAAATATAGTTGGCGTGTTTATTATTAAATCGTTTATAGGTGAAGAATAATCATATGAAAAATTAGTACTAAAATATTCATCGTCACTATTTGAAAGCTCCCTTAAAAAATCGTCAAATTCTAAATAGTTATCAAATTGTTTTATTAATTCATTTTTTGTGGTTAATAATTTTGGTTCGGATAAATAAATTCTAAATTCTACAGTAATTTCCCTAAAAAATCTATTTTTAATAGAAATATTAGTAAATGTAACATTATCGCTATATAATTTAATATCACCAGTGATGTTTTTAAACATACCTTTAAAATCAAACATATCCGTAGGAAATGTATAATTAAAATTAGTTGATTTTTTGGTTTCTTTATAAACTTGTTTTATAAAATTTTCACTAAAATAACTTTTATTTTCAACTTCTAATATTGTTAATGTATCAAGTTCATTTATAGTTTTAGATAATGAAACTAATTCCCCTGAAACAAGTTTATTAAACTGTTGTATTTTATTTGTAATAAATAATTTAATTGCGGAGTTAGACCATGGCAAATCTTTTGGATTATCTATTGACCATATTAAATGATTTTCAATTGTTTTTTTAGGAATTAATAAAATACCATAAAAATTTAAACTTCCTTCAATGAAATTTGTTAAAAAAATATCAATTAATTTTTTGTTATACATAATTTAAAATACCCATATATAAATACCAACTAAAGTTAAAATTAAAGTATTTATTAATAATATGAACCTTAATGAGGAGATAAAAAAAATTAGACAAATAATAAATTCGTCTATCTTAATTAAAGAATCTTCTAAAGTTAAAATTTTAACAGATAAAATAGGTTTTACTGAAAACTTTGCAAAAGATTTATACCATATTTGTGGCACATTTTCCGTTATAATGGGTAATAAAATTATAGATTGGGCTACTATCGCATTAAAAAAACCAGACTCGTCAACCCCAGAAAAATTAACCGTTGTTAAGTATTTAAACGATGTTGGGTTAACTAGACCTTGGAAAGAAAAGTTACAAGAAATTATTGATTTTGTTCGTGTCGGTTTAAATGGAAATTTTTCAAGTTTAAAAAATGACTCTTTTGATGAAATGATAACAAAGGCCCAAAAATGGCATGAATCATTAGGTGGTGGCACAGCAAAAATAAATTATGTTGAAACTCATCCAATACTTTTAGATTTTAGAGACAAAAATGGTTTAGGTTTTTATTGGGCTAATTTAGAAACAAACGATTCTAGAGAAGAATGTGAAAGAATGGGTCATTGTGGTAGGACAGCAAGTGGAAATATAATCTATTCTTTAAGGGAAGTTATTAAAATACCCGGTTCAAAATATTCAATTAATAAAAGTCATTTATCCGCATCAATAAGTAAAGGAGGTACTTTATTTCAATTAAAAGGACCTACAAATTCAAAACCTAAAGATGTTTATCAAAAATTTATTACTCCTCTTTTTTACGCATTAAATGATACTGAAGATGAAAACGATTTTTTAATACAAGATTTTGGTACAGAATATGCAAGCGATAGAGATTTTAAATTACAAGATTTACCAAATGACACTTTAATTAATTTATATAAAAATAGACCGGAATTATTTGAATCAAGAAGATTACAAAGATTATTAAATAAACTTGGAGTTATTGACACACCAAAAATTAATTTTAATATAAAAATTGAACTTGACCCATCAAAAATTGACGATTACGTAACTGGTGGTTGGATTGTTTCTAGACCAAGAAAAAATAAAGAAGGTAAAACTGTAGGAAGGACTGTTGACATTTTTGAAACTATATTATCAGGAGATATTTGGGACATATATGATGGTTATAATGATAATAACAGATGGTCAGATATTTTGGATTATTACATTGATAACAATAATGAAAAATTAATTTGGGAAAAAGTAAAAATATTATCAGAAAAAAACGACATTGAAATAACCAATGATATGAATTTAGAAGACTCTATTAAATTAGTCGATGATAATTGGGACATTAGAAACGTTTTAACAAGCTCATCGTCAGACGCGGAAATGGATAGTTATTACAATCATTTATATAAAACTTTAAAAGACGCCTTATCCGAATATGGTGAGATAACTAAAATGGACGATACTGGAGTTGATATTGAAGTTAATGTAGAACCTTTCCTTAATGCAATAGGAGATAATGAATTAGAAGACGATGTGTTAGAAAGATGTAATGATGATATCTCTTGTGTTTTTGCCGAACTTGTATATGACGGAACTATCGATAAACCAAAATTTGACATTGACGATAGATGGACACCAGATATTGACGATAATTATTTTAACTCAATGGTTAAAGACAGATTATCTGAGTTTTAATGTAAAAACCTTAATTTATATAAAGTCGCATTAATTAATTTAACAATCGTATCAATTTCATTTTGTAAATAAGAATCTTCAACACTTTTACGATTTTCTTCTATTATATCTAATAATTCTACAAAATAATCAACTGAAGTTTGAATATCCACAAATTGATTAACTCCCTCACAAGTAAAATGTTCAATTATACCATATTTTCCTTGATAAGCTTCCACAAGACCATCAATTAAGTCAACAATCCCTTCATAATATTTTTGAAATGCTTTGTGGGCTGCGTATGAACCTGTTCCTTTTACTTGCCAATGATAAATGTGTACTTGGATTGAGGAAGTATTAAGTTTAGAAATCATAACCTCAAAACTTTTGTCGTTAGTTTCCATTTCAATAGCATCTTGTTCTTTCATTAAACCTCTTTTTTTAACTTCATTATAAAGTTTTTTTCTCAAATCTTGTTCCATGTTTTTTTATTTATAAATAGTTAGTTTATTAAAAAAGGTGAAGAAAATTTCTTCACCTTAGGTCCGCCAATTATTAATCCGCGTCCACCACCTTATTTATTTAAACAAGGAAACTTCATTTAAACTAAAGTTTCTATTTTACTTCTAGTGTATTCATTTAAATCAAATTCACCCACTTTACTAATTATGATTGAATTTTTTAAATGTTTAATTGGAATATGTATTAAAAAATCTGAACCATTAAAAAAAGTTAAATCATTATTTAATTCAATTGACGATTGTATCATTTTAAGAAATAATTTAAATTGAATTGAATCAATAAACATTTCGTTAAGTAACTCTCCAAATGTTTCATGTTGGATTTTTATGTGATGGTTTATTTTTATCATATTATTTTTGTTTTACAGAATGTTTATAATTTTCAGTATAATGTTTTCCATTTGAATCGACAACTTTAAATTCACCTTCTTCACTATTCTCAACAAACGTACCTGTTTTAATATAAACCATTTTTTTAATCTCATCAAATTCAACTATTTTAAATATTCCATTTTTATAACAATCATCAAAAAACCCCGTATATGTTTTCCATTTTTTTGTTTCAACTCCAAAACCATGTTGTCGGCCATTTTTAAAAAAACCTATATATGAAATCATTCCACAAGCATCCGCTGAAAAAACTCTTACCCCATACCCATCAAATTTACCATCTTTAAAACTTCCTTCATAATAATTACCTTCTAACATATCATAAAAACCCGGACCGTTATACTTACCGTTTTTAAAATAACCAGTATAGGTATAACCCGACCATGTTTTATAAACACCCCTACCATTTTTACAATCACCACTAATACATTCACCATTATTTTGGGCAAAAAATGATTTTACAATAAAAACCAATAATATAATTAACGTTATCTTTTTCATACATCAAAGATACATAATTTAATTTAATTGGCCAAATTTTTTTTAAAATTAAAATCCCCAACAAATTTTACCATTGTTAGGGATTTATATTTTTACCAACGAAATGAAAGGGGGTTTTCGGTGGAGTTATATAAATATAGGTTTTTTTAAAAAAAATCAAGTTTTACTTAAAATATTTTTAATTAATAGGTAAAGTTGGTCATTTTTGTCTTTAATTGGGTTGTTTTTTAATGTAAAATAATCACATTCTGAGTGTTCGTTTCCGTCTTTTGCATTGGTTAAATCTGGGTATATTTTTTCATCAACTTCCATAAGATAAACATACATTAACCCTTTGTTTTTAAGATTATCTTTAGTTTTTCTATTAATGACCCCGCAAAGTTTTATTTTTTCTAATGGAACAATATTTGTTTCTTCAAAAAATTCTCTTTTTGCTCCCAAAAAAGGTAATTCATTTTTATTTAATTTACCCGCAGGTATTGACCAGCTTCCAAGATTTGACCCAAATTTATTTCTTTTACATAACAAAACCTCATTTTTACACTTTACTAAAATCCCACCATATCTTTTTGTTTCTTTCATACTTTAAAGGTATTTATGTTTATGATATTAAATATAAATAATAATAAATTTAAAGTCAAAACATTACATACTTCTAAAGATAAATCTGAAGGTATGATGAATAAAAATTTTGATGAATCTTTCAATGGTTTATTATTTACAATGACTCCTGGTAAACATTGTTTTTGGATGAAAAGTTGTATTGTTAATCTAGACATTATTTTTATTAAAGACGATATTATAACAAAAATACATCACAATTGTTTACCTTGTACATCAGAAGAATGTGAAAATTACTGTGGTATTGGTGATTTAATTTTAGAAATTAAGGGCGGTCATTGTAAAAAATTAAATATTAATGTTGGAGATGAAATTATTTATAAAAGTTAAATATAATCTTTAAAAAATTCATTTATATATTTTTTAGTTAAAGTATAATCAGCGTATTCAGGAACTTGAAAAGTTAATAATCCTTCACCATTTTTAAAATTTGATTTAAGTAACTCTTCAAAACTTCCATAATAATCAAGGTTTGCATGATAACCAATATTATTCAATAAATAAGATTCTATAACATTTTCAAAAACATTTGATTTAACTTCAATTTTAAATCGATATCTCTCACCGTATTTGTATTCCTCTTTATTTTCCCAAACAAAAAAATCATTCAACTCATTAACAATATTTTTATATAACTCACTTTCAACCGCCGATTGGTAAGCGTTATTTTGAACACTATATAAATCAGCTTTAATATCTTCTAGACCATCCCCAAATAACCAATTCATTGTATCTTCATCTTTTATAACATTATCAATATTTAAACTGTTAATCATTATATATTCTTTATGTCCTTGTTTTTCAAATTCTTCTTCCATCCAATTGGAGCTGGAACTATCTAATTCTATTTGTACCCCATCCAACTTTTTTAAAATAATATTTTTTAAATAATTTAAATTATCGGAGTTTAATACTTCAACAACATCACGATAAACATTGTCTGTTGTATCATAAAAATCATAACCATTATCTCCCTCACCAAATATGTTTTTAACTATTGTATTATAGTTATAAGAACGCATCGATTGGCCAAAAAATTCAGACAAATCAGACATCCTTTGAAAATCACACATTATTTTGCCATTTTCAATAGTTATATCACTTAAATATCTACGAATTATTTCATTTAATATTTCTTCTTTATTAGATGTTTGTAGCAGATAATGTAATAATTCATTTTGTTCTTCTTCTAAGTCATGTGAAAAAGGGTCAATCATTTTAATTAACCCAGTTTTTTTTACTATATTTAAAAAATTTTCTATTGTACCAAAATGTTGTTCAAGGGATTCTCCCCATTCACCGTCATTAAACATTTGAACAACTTTTTTAAATTTTTCACTCATATCTTTTTAATAATTAAAAAAATTATTCGTTTTTAATTTTATTTTGTAATACTTTTACAAATTCATTTTGAATCATCTTAACAAATTTTATATATGGAGAATCTTCAGAATCTGGATTATATTTATATTTTCCTTTTGGTGGTCGTGTATTTCTACCCATAAAATTTAATCCTGAGATATTTGTAATACATTTATGTCC
>Ga0194045_1000321_pt1 | contig 15621 bp, 5 predicted proteins | sample JunL6211m_MetaG_FD_161686 | JGI IMG/M metagenome (GOLD analysis project Ga0194045, IMG submission 161686) | Anoxic zone freshwater microbial communities from boreal shield lake in IISD Experimental Lakes Area, Ontario, Canada - Jun2016-L626-11m | ecosystem: Environmental > Aquatic > Freshwater >...
TTGTCTTCAGAAGGCTGGCAGATCCCCTGCGTATCTTTTCTAAAGAACTTCCTCCCTCGGTTTGGCTGGTGGTTCTTACTTTTGTTCTTCTGCTCGCCTTTGTTTTCGTGGGCTGGATGTACCTTCGCGATAGTCGTTCGATTGGTATTCTCTGGGCCATGGTTCTTGGTTTATCGCGGGCCATGGTATATGGCTTGCTCGCCTTTGCGTTCCTTCTGCCTGCAGAACAAACTTGGGAACAAAGCACCTCAAGATCCAAGGTCGTAATTGCATTCGATGCCTCAAGCAGCATGATCACAACCATCGATGATATTCCCTCTGAATCAGTTCCTTTGAACAAGTTGCCCACCCGTCAAGAAAAAGTGATCAAGTTCTTAGGCGATTCCACCATCGACTTCTTAGGTGCACTCGAAAAAACCAACCCAGTGTTCGCTTACCGTTTTGGTCGATCTCTGGATGAAAATTTCCTGCAGTTCCAAGAAGGGACATGCCTTACCAAGGAAGATCGCGAGAAACTCAAGGAAGCTTTGAAAGATAATCTCACATTCAAAACAGAAATGCTTGGGGCTGAAGCTTGGCAGGCTTGGCTGCAACCAGGCAAGTTAATCCCTGCAAAAGAAGGCGCAGCAGAATCCGAACTAAACAGACTGCAAACCATGATCACCGCAGGCCGTAATAAAGTCGAAGCGGGTGATTTCAACGCAACCAATGTGGTTGATAGCGTGGTTGGTATTCTACAACGCGAAATGAACCAGATGACTCAGGGCATAGTGGTGTTTTCTGATGGTCGCAGTACCGAAGGAACTTTGCAGGCGCTGAAGGATCTCGAAGAAAGGGCGACCGCTGCACGAATCCCCATTTTTGTTGTCGCAGTTGGCGAAGACCGCCCTAAGGTTAAAACCGAAATTGTTGACTTGCGGGTTCCAGGTCGTGTGCAACCTGATGATCGATTTCGTGTCGCAGTTGAAGTTGTGGGTGAAGGCCTTGCAGAGAAAGAGTTCCAAGCATTCCTTGATATTACCAATGTAAGAAAAAATCAAACAGGTAAAGAAGAGCTGCTGGATGTTGCGATTGAAGAAGCTGGCTCTAAAGGATCAAAAGATAAGCTAAAAATTAACCTTGGAAATAAAATCACCCTCGTTGCGCCTGTTGCAACTTACGACAAGGGCAACCCCCCTAGGGCCGAAGTCGAGTTTCAGGTGGATGCACAAGCCCTCGCAAAAGCAGCAGGTCGCGAAGCGGATCTTACAGGCAAGAAGTGGGTGCTTGCAGAAACCCCCGATAGCGAAATTAGATTTGTAGCAAGAGTCCCTCGTGATAAATCAGAGATTGCATTAGATAAAGAACACAAACGCGGGCCTGTGGAAATGCGCGTGATGGATAAACCATTGCGAGTTCTTTTGGTGGCTAGCGGACCCATGCGTGATTATCAATTTGTTCGTACTCTTTTTGTTAGAGAGACCGAAAGAAAGCGCGCTGAACTTGCAATCTTGTTGCAGAACCCTCCCGGGAAAACCGAAAGGCGACCAGGCGTGGTTCAAGATATCCCACCTGAAAAGCTTCTCACCCGATTTCCTGATCTCTTTGATTCCGCCACGGTTGACCCTAACGAAAAGATTTACGACCTCGCCTCTTATGATGTCATCGTTGCTTTCGATCCTGATTGGAAACAAGTCAACGATCTTTCAATGAATCTGCTGCGTACCTGGGTAGATAAAGGTGGCGGTTTGATTGTGATTGCAGGCCCGCTGCATACTTTAGAGCTGGCACGACCTGGTGCTGAAAAGGAAAAACTCAAACCCATCCTTGATCTGTATCCCGTTGTTCTAAAGGATATCCGCATCGAGGAAATGGATCGAAAGCCCGATTCACCAAAACCATTGCGCTTTGATGGTGCTACTCCTGAAATGGAATTCCTGCGCCTTGATGAAGATGATCAACTCCCCTTCCTGAAAGATTGGGAGCAGTTCTTTAATGTTGATGCTAAAGATGGCCAACCTAAACGCGGCTTCTATAACTTCTACCCAATCGAGCAAGCAAAGACGGGCTCGATTGTTGTGGCTCGCTTTGATGACCCTCTCGTAAAAGGCAAGGATGGCAAAGAGCAACCATTTATTGTGATCAGCGATCCTGCAAGTGGTAAACGGGTTGTCTGGATTGGATCGGGTGAAGTTTGGCGCATCAGGCAATACCGCGAACAATACTTCGAACGCTTCTGGATGAAACTAGCCCGCTATGCAAGCGCTGCAGCAACAGGCAAAGAGAATCGCAGGATTTCGCCCTACCTTGGTGGGCCATATCTTGCTAACCGCTTCATCGAATTTGAAGCGCGCATTGATGATAAAGGTGGCAAGCCTTTGGGTTCAGCGGGTAGGCCCCCCAGAGTTTTAATCAATCCACCGGCGGGCGTTGCTCAGTCTGAAATCCCCAAAGAAATCCTAATGACCCCAAGGCCGGGAAGTGAAGGCGTTTTCAGAGCTCGGTTTATGCTGCGTAGCGCAGGCAGGTACGAAGTTGTTTTTGATGTACCCGAAACAGGCGATAAACTTTCAGGCAACTACATTGTTGTGGAACAACCAGACCCCGAAAAAGAAAACACCCGCCCAGACTTCGCAAGCCTCTATAAACTTGCAAGCCCCGCTGAGATGGTGCTGCCTAGGCTTTCTGATGCAGATCGCGATACCCTAAAACAACGCCTGCAATCCCCTGTTGCTAATGCAGGGTCGGAACCTTCGAAGGGTGCGGAAGAACCTCCAAGATTATTCTTCGATCTTCGTTCTGCAAGCCTTATTCCACTTTGCATGAAAACCGATATCAAGGAACAACGCAATCGTGGCCCGGTTCGCGATCTATGGGATAATGGCGTCACCATGTGGGTTGGCAAAGATAATAAACCAGTCATCCTGCCTTGGTTGCTTCTTGCAGTGGTGGGGTTACTTTCGTTTGAATGGCTCACTCGCAAACTGTTGCGCATAGCTTGATTTTTACACGGAGTTAAAGTTTCAATGGCTGATCAATCGCCGCATCTGAACCAGCAACCTGCCCTTTCGGGCCCGCTTGTGTTTCTACGCGGTCGCATTCGCCAATACGTCATCATCGAAGCCTTGCTTGGTATCATCATCTTTGCATCGGCTTGGATGTGGCTTGATCTTTTCGTTGATTACGGTTCCTACAGACTTTTCGGAATCGACTGGGTTCAATCCCTACCCCGCTTCATTCGTATCTTTCTGCTTGGCATTCTAGCGTTTGGTGTGATTGTTCTTACTGCAACCCGCATCGCTCTTAGGTTGAATAAAGATTTTCGGGATGATGCATTGGCATTGGTACTGGAAAACAAATTCCCCGAGCGGCTGAATGATCGCTTGATCACTGCGATCGAATTAAGTTCCCCGAAGATTCTGAAGGAAAGAGGCGCATCGCCTCAAATGCTTCAACAAATGCTTCTTGAAACTGAAGAACGCATGAAGGGCCTTCCTGTAGATGAAGTCTTCGATTGGAAAAGACTTAAAAACATGGGTTATAAGGCATTAGGTCTTACCCTTGGAATGTATTTGTTTGCGCTGGTGCTATCCATTGCAGGTGCGGGGATACCAAACATTGGGGCAGATGAAATCACCCTTTCCAGCACGCAATCGCTTCATGAAGTGTTGCTTACCTGGGTGGATCGAAATGTTGTTTTAAGAAATGTCATTTGGCCCCGACATACTTATCTTGAGTTTGTGGGATTTCCTGAATCAGGGCAGGTGCGGGTTGGTCGCGATGCGCCACCATTCCCTGTTAAGGTGCGGGCTGTCAAATATCTTGTAGCAGGCCGACCCTCTGAAAAAGCAGTATCTAATTTCCGAGCCTACCTTGCCCTCAAAAATATTGATCAAGCACCCGCTATGATTCGTTTTGATCGCAGGCCCATAGAAGGCTGGCGCGCACTTTCCTTCTTTGATCTTGAAGACTGGATCTCGGTGAAAATTCCCACCTTTGATTCTCTCCCTCCAGAACTTAAACCTGCAAGGCCTGAAGATCCACTCTCCTTCGATGAGATCGAGCATTTTCTTGAAAAACAATCCAGCGATGCAAGTTCCGAGGTGATTGATTCTTTGAAAGCCTGCCACGATGCTCTCAAGCAATTGGGTAGCAATGCAGTTTATCGCAGGAAATTTAGAGTGATGGCTGTTCCCGAAAATGTCGTTCTTCGATCTTGGGGTAATTCTTCTAACAACACCATGACCCTGCAACGGGGCGCTAGCAATGAATACAGCGGCCAAATTGCAGACCTCCGTGAAACCATTGATTTTACCGCACAAGCACTTGATTACCGTACCGCAAATAAACGCCTGGTTCTTGTACCACCACCCATGCTTCTTAAGCTGATGGTGGAAGAAAGTCACCCCGCTTATCTTTATTATCGTTCCGCTGTTGGTGAAAATGCTTCTGGGCTCAAAGGTTTGAAACAACGATTTGATGCTCAGGATATGTTGCAATCTGGTTCTGATATTAGCAGAGTTACCGTGCCTGAAGGCACAAGCCTTGTGGTTACCGGGGAAGCAGATGCCGATCTTGCTTCGGTCCGTGCGGTGAATAAGGCAGGAGTAAAGATTGATGCAATCAACCCCAAATTAATTGACAAACGAACTTTTACTTTCACTACCGAAAACCTTAAGGAAGAGCTTAGCTTCTTCGTTGAATACGAAGATCAGGAAGGGGTGCTTGGTCGTAGGGGCATGCTTTTAAAACCCAATACTGATGAAGCCCCTAATGCAGATTTCGAACCTGATGCCCTGCGCAGAACCAAGGATGGATTCATGGTTACTCCCATCGCCCGCCTGCCTTTCCGTGGCAATGCCAACGATGCACATGGCTTGGGCGATATCCGTTACGCACTCACTGTAAAAAAGGTTGAGTCTGAAAACCTGAATGTGAAGGATCTGTTTCTGCTTTCTGCAATTCCACAAATGATTGGAACGCATGGCGCAGTGCTTAACGGCGTTACTTTCCTTGGTGCAGTAATGCCTTCGGGTAAGAAAACAGAGACCAAAGAATCAGAAAAAGAAGTAAAGCGATTCTCCCTGCCTTCGTTTCAAAAACTACTGGAGTCCACTCCCGGGGAAATCAAAACACTTGCGGTAATTAAAGAAGAGCTTTCTAAATCTAAAAAACTATCCGAGCGCAAACAAACAGTTCGCTCTTTCCAGATTCAACCTGATACCTTTGAAAAAATCGATGAAGAAGTGCAAAGCGATTTTGCCTTGGGAAAATTAGGCCTTGCAGTGCCAGGCGGCAGTAACGCATATCAACCCAGATACCGCATGGAGTTCTGGCTCGAAGCTCTGGATCATGATGTGGAAACCGGCCCGCATCTGGTTACAAGTAAAGAACGCTATATGTTTTTCATCGTCTCGGAAAATGATCTGCTTGCAGAAATCGCCCGTGAAGAAGAAAAACACAAGCTTGCTTTGGAACAGGCCAAGGGGCATTTACTTGAATCTGAATCTAGGCTCGGTTTGTCTAGCTTGGATCTTTCTGCTGGGAATGTAAAAGTTGAACAACTTGGCCCAATGGTTGCCCGTTGTGATGAAATAGATCGCAATTTGGAAACCCGATTGGCCAACACCAATGAGATTTTGGAAGCTTACACCCGTATTCTGAGGGAATTTAAACTTAACCGGGTTGATGCAGAACGATACAAACGGGTTCAAGATACCATTTACGAACCCTTGCGAAAAATCACCCTTGTCGAGTTTCCTGCAACAACCCGTGCGATTGATTCCTTCCGCAAGGCGCTTGATAACTCCTCCCTTACATTGGATAAACGAGTTGAGGCATCACGAATTGCCTTGTCGGAATCCCGTTCCCAGTTCAAGAAACTTTTGCAGGCAATCGACGAAGTTCTTGCAGCAATGGGTACCCTTACTGATATCAACAAACTAGTAGCAATGCTCCGAACCATTGAAGAAGAAGAACGCAAGCAATTCGATCTGGTGCAGAAAATTCACGAAGAATTAGTGCGAAAAACACTTGAAGACGCACTCAACCCCGGCAAATAACCGACGTCAATACAAAATTCCTGCAAGTATTAAGGGCAAATGCCCCCATTTGGCAAATATGTGAAGAATTAGTAAATATTTTGTCTGAACGCTTTTATTTCTCCCATCTTAACGCTATATATAATGAGAGGATTCGTTCGCTTTGCAAACTGACCATAAATTACTTGCGCTCTTTTAAGGGGAACAGATTATGAACATCAAGAAGAAAAAGAATAGTTTTTTCAGGCCTAACTTGTTTCAATTGGAAGATAGGCTTACACCCTCTGCTTATGCTGAACCTAATGTAATTATAGCGAATCCCACCACGCATGTTTTGGATATTACTTATGAAGCTCATCAATCGACCCAACCTTTGGAATCTTTGGTTGGGGGTGTTCCTACCAGTTTTTCGACAACTGGTTTTTTAACTTATGCCTGGACAATTAATGATGGCTCTAATACGGTGAATGGGATTGCTAATTCCGCAACCACGGGAGATTCCTTTCCGGGTCCAACCCTGAAAGTCAATCGTGGCGACACTCTTAGAATCACCCTATTAAACGATTTAATGGATCTTGGCAATCTTGGTATTACCTCCGTTGTCGATGGTTCTACTGTTACTGAAATGCCCCTTAATAACCATACCCATGGGCTTCATATTTCCCCCAATTACAGTTCCGATAATGTTCTGTTAACCATGCCTGCTGGCAAAGGTTTTGTCTACGAATATAAGATTGGCGATACCCAACCCGATGGCCTTTATTGGATTCATCCCCACAATCATATTTATTCCACCCAGCAAGTTTACCGCGGTTTATCCAGCATGTTAATTGTTGGTCAACCCGACAGTAGCATTGCGGAAATAGCTACCCTTCCCGAAAGGACGATGTCGCTCCAATATCAATATTTGACAAATGCAGGCACAGCGAATCAGGCTTTGGCACAATTTACTGGCATTGGCGCGGCTACAGGACAACAGCTCACCATCAATGGGAAGGTAAATTCAACTATTACAGTTGCTCCAGGGCAAACCGAAGTTTGGAACATTGCCAACATGACTGCTCAGGCTAATATCAACTTCACTCTGAAAAATAGTAGCACCAACACCAGTCTGCCTATTGTCATCGTTGCTCAGGATGGTATCGCCTATGAACACCCCGTTACCATACCTGCTGGGCAAATTTTGAACTTGGGTACCGGTGGCCGTTATTCAATTCTGGTTACTGCATCCACCACTGCAACCCAAAATGTCCAATTGAATTTTAACAACAATGGTAAAGGCGGTACATTTAATGTGAACATGAAATCCGCTGGCACACTTGTTGCTCCTTTCGCAACCCCAACAACATTAACCACGACCGGTTATGCTCCCTTTGTGGATTTATCCACCGCAACCGTTGCAGAAAATCGCACGGTGACATTTTCTATAGATCCAATTAGTGCTGGGAATAACGCTGAATTTCAAATAAATGCTGAGACATTCCCCAATCCAGAAATATTTCAGCCTAGGCTAAATACCGTTGAAGAATGGGTGCTCATCAACAATTCTGATATTCCTCATCCGTTTCATTACCATGTCAACGATATTCAAGTCATGTCCGTGTTTTCTCCTGCCAATCCATTTTTGAATGTTGGCAGACCCCAGCAATGGTATCAAGATGTGATCGTTGTTCCCCCTGCGCTCACTGTTCCTGGAAGTAATGAATTAATAACCCCTGGTCGGGTAACAATACGCACCAATTCCCTTGATTACACTGGGGCTTTTGTCTATCACTGCCATATTCTTCCCCATGAAGATCGCGGCATGATGGGCTTGAACACCATCCAGCCTGAAACCCCGATTTATGCAACCGGCGCTGGCGCTGGCGGTGGCCCCGCTGTCAATATTTACAGCGGACTTGATAATAGCTTAATCACTAGCTTCTTTGCTTTTGAAGAAGATTTCACAGGCGGTGTTCAAACCGCAGTGGCAGATGTCAATTACGATGGTATATCTGATGTGATCGTTGGCGCAGGCCCTGGCGGCGGACCTAGAGTTCAAGTGTTCGATGGCGCTACCAATTTCACCACAACCCTGTTTGACTTCTTCGCTTTCAGCACCGAATTTTCCGGTGGGGTGGATGTTGCAGCCGGCGATTTCAATGCGGATGGCTTTGCGGATATCGTTGTTGGCGCTGGCCCAGGCGGTGGCCCTCAAGTTAGTATCTTTGATGGCCAAACCGGAAATGTTCTTACCCAATTCTTTGCCTATGATCAGTCCTTCCGTGGCGGCGTCACGGTTGCAGTAGGCGATGTTGATGGCTCATCATTTAATTCTGTTATCACCGGTGCAGGCGCAGGCGGTGGATCCCATGTTAAGTCATTCAGAAATTCAAGGTTCTTTGATATGGATGCTGACCGAATCCTTCCCGGTAATCAGTCCATTACCATGAACCAAACGGGGGAATTCATGGCTTATGAAACGGCTTATACCGGAGGCGTTCAGGTTGCTGTAGGCCTTAATTCAGGATCTTCACAAGGCGGCTTCTACAGGATTCTTACTGGCACCCTCACCGGTGGACCTGAGGTCACCGTTTGGGAAGCCATGGAAACCCATGACACTACCATGGATACCCCAGAATTATCTTTCGAGAAGGTTGCCGACTTCTTCGCTTTCGATTCCACCCAGACCACTGGCGTTCGAGTCGGTTCAGTTGCTGTTAGCAATGGATCTGATTTCCTTGCTTCTACTGGTTCCGGAATTTCTACCGTGGTAAGGCGCTATTCGCTTTTGCCTGGAGCTAGCCAGCCCACCTTGGAAGAAGAATTTTCTCCTTTTACTGATGGCTTTGATGGCGGAGCTAATCTTGGTGGTACTTACTAGCTAAACGGTGAGAGCATTTGTTTAATTAAACTCTGGCCCCTGAACACTATGTTGTTCAGGGGCCTTTTTTTGAACTAAATCGTACCGTTTGTCAAATATGTGAAGAATTATTGAATTCTCGCCCAAACCCTTTTCTTTCTCTATTTTAACAATAGGAATGAACTTAAGGTTTACTAGCTTTGTAAACTGATAATAAATTATTTGAGTTCTTTTAAGGGGAATATGCGATGAACATCAAGAAGAAAAAGAACAGTTTTTTCAGGCCTTCCTTGTTTTTACTAGAAGATAGGATTACCCCTACTACAAATCCTTTGGGTTATGTTGAACCCAATTTAATTACTGCGAATCCATCCACCAAGGTTTTGGATATTACTTATACGGCTCATGTTTCAACTCAACCATTGGAAACATTGACCTCATCGGCAGTACCTACAACTGGTTTTTTAACTTATTCGTGGATAATTAATGACGGTTTCAACAGCGTTTATAATTCAGCCACTTCAACATATCAACCTTCTGTGCTTACAACTGGGGACACTTATCCTGCGCCAACCCTGAAAGTCAATCGTGGCGACACTCTTAGAGTCACCTTGTTAAATGATCTTGAGGGGCAGGCATTTGAAGCCTTGCAAATTCCCGCCACTCAGGTCTATGTCGATGGCGTTGTAACGCAACCACCGAATTTAACTGAAATGCCTCTTAATAATCATACCCATGGGCTTCATATTTCCCCCAACTACAGTTCCGATAATGTTCTTTTAACCATGCCTGCAGGTCAGGGGTTTGTCTACGAATATAAAATCGATCAAGCCCAACCAGATGGCCTTTATTGGATCCATCCCCATAATCATATGTATTCCACCGAGCAGGTTGCGCGTGGTTTATCCTACATGCTGATTGTTGGTACACCCGACAGCAGCATTTCCCAATTAGCCGCCCTCCCAGAAAGGACGATGGCTTTGCAGGCCCAGCAAGTCGTCGCAGCTTCGGGCTCTACGCCCCAGTCATTACAAGGTGGTGGTAATCAAGCTGGAAATCAACTTACCATCAATGGCTTGGTCAACCCAGTTATCACTGCCAGACCTAACCAGACCGAGGTTTGGAACATTGCCAACATGACTTCCGGGCTTACTTCCCAATTTACCTTAAAAAATACTACTTCTAATACCTTTCAGGATATAGTCGTGGTTGCCCAAGATGGTATCGCCTATAACAACCCTGTAATAATAACCGCTGCACAGCAGGCCGGAGGAACATTCCTAGTTTTAGGCACCGGGGGTCGCTATTCCATCTTGGTTACTGCCCCTGCCGTGGCTGGGCAAAGTGTCAGGTTGCAGATGAATTCGCAGAACAATGCAGCTATCAACAACCTTTATAATGTAACGATGACATCTTCTGGCGCGCCGGTTACTCCCTTATCACCACCAATTACAACTTCAACAACATTAACGACAACCGGCTACCAAGCTTTTGTGAATTTATCAACTGCAACCGTTGATGAAAATCGAACCGTTACATTTTTAATTGATCCCAATCCTCAAGGTAATGGATTAAATTCCCAATTTCAAATAAATGGTGAGGTATTCCCCAATCCACAAATTTCCCAGCCAAGGCTTAATGATGTGGAAGAATGGACTTTGATTAATAATTCAAAAGTCCCCCACCCATTCCATTACCATGTCAACGATATTCAAGTTATGTCGATGTTTGTGCCTAGTAACACTAAAAACGCTGGTCTGGTAACTGTTACCACACCCCAGCAATGGTACCAAGATGTTGTACTTGTTCCTGCTGCGCAAGTTGATTCAAACGGGACTGTAATCGCTCCTGGTAGAGTGGTGATACGCATCAAGAATCTTGATTTTACTGGGTCATTTGTTTACCACTGCCATATTCTTGCCCATGAAGATCGTGGCATGATGAGCTTAAATACCGTCCAACCCGAAACGCCGATTTATGTAACCGGCGCAGGCCAAGGCGGTGGCCCCGCTGTCAATGTTTATAGTGGCATTGATAATAGCGTACTCGCAAGCTTCTTTGCCTTTGAAGAAGACTTTACAGGTGGTGTTCAAACTGCAGTTGCTGATGTAAATAACGATGGTATCTCTGATGTGATCGTTGGCGCAGGCGCAGGCGGTGGCCCAAGAGTTCAAGTATTCAATGGCGCTACTAATTTCACCACTACCCTGTTTGACTTCTTCGCTTTCAGCACTGCATTCAGTGGTGGGGTAAGTGTTGCAGGTGGCGATTTCAATGCGGATGGCTTTGCGGATATCGTTGTAGGCGCAGGCCCTGGCGGTGGCCCTCAAGTTAGTATCTTTGATGGCCAAACCGGAAATATTCTTACACAGTTCTTTGCCTATGATCAGTCCTTCCGTGGCGGCGTCACGGTTGCAGTAGGTGATGTTGATGGCTCATCATTTAATTCTGTTGTCACCGGTGCAGGCGCTGGTGGTGGGCCAAATGTTAGAACTTTCAGAAATTCCAGATTCTTTGATATTGATGCTGCCCGAATCCTTCCTGGGAACCAATCGATTTCCATGAACCAAACTAGCAGTTTCTTTGCCTATGAAACCTCCTATACCGGAGGCGTTCAGGTTGCTGTTGGCCTTAATTCAGGTACACCCTTTGGCGGCTTTTACAGGATTCTTACTGGCACCCTCACCGCAGGCCCTGAAGTTACCATTTGGCAAGCCATGGAAAGCGAAGACATGACAACAATGGATACGCCAGATGTCATGTTTGAGAAGGTTGCTGACTTCTTCGCTTTTGATTCTAACCTTACCACTGGTGTTAGAGTTGGTTCGGTTGCTGTTAGCAATGGCTCCGATTTCCTTGCTGCTACTGGTTCAGGAACTTCCACCGTGGTAAAGCGCTTTTCTCTTCTCCCCGGAGCTAGCCAGCCCACCTTGGAAGAAGAATTTTCTCCTTACTCCCCTCTCTTTGATGGCGGTGCCAATCTTGGTGGTACTTACTAGCTAAACGTTAAGAGCATTTTGTTAACTAAACTCTGGCCTCTGAACATTATGTTGTTCAGGGGCCTTTTTTTTGGTACGAGCTAAACCATTTCTAGGGAACTTCTTGTTTTTTATTGGATCAGCTTTAACCTTCCCTTAGGCTGTAAAGAGTTAATTTACCTTTGCAAAAGAATTGGATCAAAATATGCCTCTCCTTGGCGCACACATGTCGATTGCAGGTGGCATTTACAAAGCTGCAGAAGAATCTGCTGCACACCAATGCCAGACCGTTCAGGTTTTCACCAAGAATGCCAACCAGTGGAAGGGCAAACCCCTGACGCAAGAAGATATCGATAACTTTCGCAGGGCTACAAAAAAAGCAGAACTTAAGCACAACCTTTCGCATAATTCTTACCTGATTAATTTAGCTTCGCCTAATGATGAGCTTTTCGCCAAATCGATTGAGGCCTTTGTGGATGAGATGGAGCGGGCAGAGCAATTGGAATTGGATTATCTGGTGGCTCACCCTGGGGCCCATGTGAAAACGGGTGAAGAAGCTGGAATCAAACGCATTGCTAATGGTTTAGATGAAATTCACCGTCGTTGTTCTGACTTTAAAGTCATGATTCTTTTGGAAATCACTGCAGGGCAAGGCTCAACCCTTGGGTACAAATTTGATCACATGGGCCAAATATTTAAGCAAACGAAGCATGCAGATAAACTTGGAATTTGCTTTGATACATGCCATGCTTTTGCTGCAGGCTACCCACTTTTTCCCAAGGTTGATTACGATGCGACCTGGCAAGAGTTTGATACGCTTATCGGGATTAATAAACTAAAAGCCTTTCATTTGAATGATAGTAAGAAGGGATTGGGCAGCAGGGTGGATAGGCATGAACATATTGGTAAGGGAGCTTTGGGCATTGAACCATTCAGGCTTATTTTGAATGACCCGCGGTTTGCAAATCTTCCGATGGTGCTTGAGACGCCTAAAGAAGAGGGCGATAACCATGACATGGATGGTGTAAACCTCACAGCGCTTAGGGATTTGCTGCAGTCAAATTAAATTGCTCAGGGTTGGGTTTTGTTAAGATGAGTTCATTCGTGTCTTTACGAAGCATTTTCCATAATAACCAAAACGATAATCCGGAAATTATTACGCCAGTGGGTATCCAAAGAAACGCAGGAAGATTTTGGGTGATGAAATGGGTTGCCTTGAACGCCATGGTTATTAATCCGTTGGCTTGGCCAGCTTTGGGTGCTAGATCTTGGGCATTGGGTTTATCCATCCAACCTGCGCCTCTGCCAATTACTTGAAGCCCGATCATTATTAATGGGATAACAAACCATACTAAGCCGCTATAGACAAGCTTGAAGGATTTCCGTTCTGTTAATTCAAGGGGAGTCGGAGAGGTGATTTGAATAGCGTTAAATAATCTGGTTCTTTCGTCTTCATTTTCAGGCAACCATTTTAGTTCCTGCCCACCGTCAAGTTTGAACACGACATCTTTGTTTGCCAACCCCATGGAAACTCTTTCGACTTGATACCATTGAAAGAAACGAGTCTTTTTGCTTAGAGTTAGCAAAGGCCATTGTTCCGGACCATCCAGCCATGCCAATAAATTATCCTTCCCTGAGGGATATTGGGCGATGCAATCTTCGTTTAAGCCAAGAACAAGGCTTTGATTTCTGCAACGGAAAATAGGCTCACCATCGTTTCGATATTTTTTAAATAAACGGGTATAGGATGGCCCTTCTATTTTAAAACATAATGCGAAGGCAATAACTACAATCGTAATTAAGCCACCAAAAGCGATATTAATAGAAAGGAATATAAATAGGAATGGTGCGGAAAGTAAAAAGAATAAAAACAAACCACTATTTACTAAAATGATTCTCATCCAAATTACCTTTTATGCTACTGCCAACCTAGGATCATGATAGCAGATACAGTATACTCTCGTTAGATATAGGTGTGCATAATTTCAACTAATCTCATTTGCCCGGGGATAATATGGCTGATCATGTAAAGCGTGCATCGTGGTTGTGTGAAGAAATCGAAAAGCATAATCGCCTTTATTATCAGGAAGCAAAGCCTGAAATTTCTGACAAAGAATACGACAAACTTCTAAAAGAACTTGTTGATCTTGAGAAAAAGCATCCCGAGCTTACCAATTCTAATAGCCCTACACAAAGAGTTGGTGGAGCACCCATCGATGGTTTTGTAACGCTTAAGCATCGTTTGCCTATGCTTTCGATTGATAATACATACAGCCCAAGCGAACTTAAGGAATTTGACAAGAAGGTTTGCAAAGGTTTGGGAAAAGATAAACCCAGCTACATGGTCGAGCTTAAAATCGATGGCGTTGCAATCTCGCTGATTTATGAGAATGGCATTCTTACAGCGGGCGTAACCAGGGGCGATGGCGAAAAAGGCGATGATGTTACCCAAAACTTAAAAACCGTGGGTGGGGTTCCATTAAAGTTGAACACCAAGAAACCTCCCGCGCTTTTAGAGGTTCGGGGTGAAGTGTATATGGCAAGGGCGAACTTTGCACGCCTTAATGAACAGCGGGTAAAGGAAGGTTTGGACAAATTCGCCAACCCTAGGAACTCAACCGCGGGTTCGTTGAAATTACTTGACCCAAAATTATGTGCAGCGCGAAAACTTAGCCTCTTTGCCTATGCCATTGGCGCAATGGAAGGCATCCAAGTTAAGTCCCAGACTGAAACTTTGAAACTACTTCATGATTTTGGGTTCCCAGTTAATTCCAATGCTACACAGCTTGATTCCATTGAAGAAGTGGTGGCCCACTGCGAATCTTGGAATGATAAAAGGCACGATCTTCCCTACGATACCGATGGAATGGTGATCAAAGTAAACGATCTTGCGCAGCGTGAAAAGTTAGGAATCACGACCAAGTCGCCCCGCTGGGTGGTGGCTTATAAATTTGCAGCAGAGCAAGCACTGACAAGGCTTTTGAATATTGAACTGCAGGTAGGTAGGCAGGGGACGCTTACGCCGGTTGCGCATCTTGATCCGGTGCAACTCGCAGGTACCACAGTGGCCCGAGCTTCACTTCATAATGATGATAATCTGAAAACCAAGGATATTCGGGTTGGTGATATGGTGGTGGTGGAAAAAGCAGGAGAGATCATTCCTTATATTGTGCGGTCTGAGCCAAGCCTTCGGACAGGAAAAGAAAAGCCTTTTGTTTTCCCAAAGGTTTGTCCGGTATGTGGTGCGGATGTTGTGAAGGATGCCAAGGGTGCTTTTTATCGTTGTACAGGTACGGATTGCGTTGCACAGCTTAAGCGCAGGGTTCGTTCTTATGCAGCTCGCAATGCAATGGATATCGAAAATCTGGGTGAAGAAATCATTGAGCAACTTGTAGATACTGGTTTGGTGAAAACGCTTGCAGACATTTATAAATTAGGGTTGAACCAACTTGCCAACTTGGAGCGCATGGGGGAACAATCTTCGCGAAACCTGCTCGATGGAATTGCAGCAAGTAAATCTCGCGGCCTTGCAAGATTACTTACCGGGTTGGGCCTTAGGCATGTGGGTGAAAATGTTGCAGATGTGCTTGCTCGAAAATTTATCAGCATGAAGGCATTTTCCCAAGCCAATGAGGAAGAGCTTGCAGCAATCGAAGGCATTGGGCCCGAAAGAGCCGCTAGCATCAGGGGCTGGTTTGCCAATACGACAAATCAAGAACTGATTGAAAGCTTGGAAAAAGCGGGCATCAAGATGGATGAATCTGTTTCCACAGTTGTTGTA
>Ga0194045_1000323_pt1 | contig 15603 bp, 16 predicted proteins | sample JunL6211m_MetaG_FD_161686 | JGI IMG/M metagenome (GOLD analysis project Ga0194045, IMG submission 161686) | Anoxic zone freshwater microbial communities from boreal shield lake in IISD Experimental Lakes Area, Ontario, Canada - Jun2016-L626-11m | ecosystem: Environmental > Aquatic > Freshwater >...
CCGTACTCTACGCTGGTTATGAAGGCTGGTATTTCAGGAGGCTCGCCACTGCCGCCGATCAGCGGCTTGGCAACGTATTGTCCTCGGATTCATTTGCCCTTCGAACCCGCGACGATCAACTCTTTTACGGTTGGACGGCAGGCATATCTGCCAAATTCTAACGTTGCGTTGACAGGCAGCCTTGAAGCCACCGCGTTTTGCGATGACAATCGCTCAATAGGTCATCGGCTCAGGCGTTCGCAATGAAGCCCGCGTCTTAGTTCATCGGCGAGACATCGCCTAGAAACGTCAGGAAACATTGTGAAGTTGATTATTGCCATCGTACAACCAAGCAGATTGGAAGAGGTAAAGGAAGCACTTACCGAAGTGGAGGTCTTTCGTTTGACTGTCTTGGATTGCCTTGGATTTGGCAGGCAGAAGGGCCAAAAGACAGCCTTTCGTGGTCACGACGTTTCGATCAATCTGCTCCGCAAAGTCCAGCTTCAAATTGCAGTCAACGATGAATTCGTCGAGCCGACCATCAACGCCATTCTCAAAGGTGCGAAAACAGGCGAAAAAGGACAAATCGGGGACGGAAAGATCTTTGTCTTGCCCATGGACGATTGCATTCGTATTCGCACCGGCGAACGAGGCCCAGAGGCTATTTAGCCCTAAACCGAATGTCCACTTTAACTCAGCCACTTATTCAAATCACGGACGTTTCCAAGATCTACAAACTAGATGAAGTTGAGGTACGGGCTCTCGATGGAATCAGCCTAACGATGAAACGAGGAGAGTATGCCGCTTTGATTGGCCCAAGCGGATCTGGCAAGTCTACCCTAATGAACACCCTAGGTTGCCTGGATCGCCCAACGGATGGAAGCTACTTGCTCGACGGACAGGAAGTTGTTTCGATGACACGAGAACAACGAGCTCGAATTCGGAACGCCCAAATCGGATTCGTGTTTCAAAATTTCAATTTATTGGCGAGAACCTCCGCGTTAGAAAACGTCGAACTCCCACTTTTGTATGGCCCATCGGTATCCGCAAAACTACGACGCGACCGGGCGAAAGAGATGTTGGCACTCGTGGGCCTGTCCGATCGAGTCCACCATCATCCAGGTCAACTTTCAGGAGGCCAGCAACAACGCGTTGCCATCGCGAGGGCACTATCGACCGAGCCCTCCATTTTGATGGGGGATGAGCCCACCGGGAACCTGGACTCTCGGACGAGCCGCGAAGTGATTGAGCTCTTTCGTAAACTGAATGAACAACGCAACCTCACAGTCATCTTAGTGACACACGATTTAGCGATTGCAAGAAACGCTCGACGCAATATCGTCTTGAGTGACGGCAAAATCATTTCCGATACATACGATCACGACGAAGCCGCACTTGCCCTCAAGCAATCCCAAGAATTCCCATGAAAGACATCGCAATCATCCTCGCAGCCGCAGGCAAGAGTTCGCGGTTCAAGGACCCCTATTCCAAAAAAGTTTTCACACTGGCTTCCGGCAAACCCGTTTGGCAACATAGCGCTCAGCTCTTTTCCGAACATCCTCGCATCGGCCAGATCATTATGGCGATCGCCCCCGAAGACAAGGAACTCGTTCAAGAAAAGTTCGCTGGCAACTTGTCCATGCTATGCGTGGAAGTTGTCTTCGGCGGTGCCGAGAGATTTCATTCCATCCGAAACGCACTGGAAAAAGTGCGACCGGAAATTCAATGGATTGGTGTACACGACGCGGCTCGTCCATGCTTGACAAAGCAATCGCTCGATGCCGTGATCGCCGTTGCCGTTCGAACGGGCGCCGCGATATTGGCATCACCGATAAGGTCGACCGTCAAACGTTGCTCAAGCTCGGACAAAATCGTGGAAACGGTCGCACGCGAAGGCCTCTGGCAAGCGCAAACGCCACAAATCTTCGCGGCAAGTATCCTAAAAAATGCTTATGCAAAAGTACAAGGCAATCCGACCGACGACTCTCAAATCGTCGAACTCAGTGGCACGCCTGTCACTTGCGTGGAAGGCCCAGAATCCAATATAAAAATCACGACGAAAGAGGACTTGAGAATCGCAGAGGCGTTTCTCAAAACGCCTCATCGCTCAAGAGACAACCCGTTTTTCTAAGCAAGGATCAGCCGTATGCAAGGCCGTATGCAAGGATCGCCCCTAATCAAGGATCTTCGGTACCATGAGTAACCCGGAATGCATCATCGATGAACTTCAGTGGCGTGGCTTGGTCCATCAATGCACCGACATGGAATCGGTTAAGAAGGAGCTTGCATCCTCAACCGTCATCTACGCGGGCTTCGACCCGACCTCGGATTCTCTGCACGTCGGTTCCTTGTTGCCTCTCATGATGCTGAGGCGGTTTCAACAAGCAGGGCATCGACCGGTTGCTTTGGTCGGTGGAGCTACTGGGATGGTAGGAGATCCAAGCGGCAAGAGCGACGAACGCGTGCTGCTTTCGAGAGACACCTTGCAGCACAATGTCGCAGGCATCGAGCAACAGATGCGAAGGTTTCTCGATTTCGATGGCCCCAATGCAGCGATCCTTGTCAACAACTTCGACTGGATGCAATCGTTTTCGTTCCTCGATTTCCTCCGTGATATTGGCAAGAACTTCCCTGTCAACGTGATGTTGGGCAAGGATTCCGTTAAAAGCCGACTCGAACGACAGGATAGTGGTCTGAGTTTCACAGAATTCAGTTACATGCTTTTGCAGGCCTACGATTTTGTCTATTTGGCCCAGCATCGCGATTGCAAAATCCAAATTGGAGGGAGCGATCAATGGGGCAACATCACTGCGGGTATCGACCTTGGGCGACGCATGCTGAGCCGGCAATTGTATGGAATCACCTGCCCACTGCTAACCACATCCGATGGTCGCAAGATGGGCAAGACTGAGAAAGGGGCCGTGTTCCTTTCCTCAGAAAAAACAAGCCCTTACGCGTTCTATCAGTACTTCATCAACGTCGACGACGCGGATGTTTTGATGACGCTTCGTTTCCTTTCGGATGTCGGGCATGAAGAGTACCGAGTGATCGAAGGGGCGATGGCTCAATCGCCCGGTGCAGCACAGCGACGACTCGCCGAATCGCTGACGCGTTTGGTGCATGGGGAATCAGGTTTGCAAACTTCGCTCAAGGCATCGAAGACGCTCTTTGGTGCTGAGATCGATTCTCTGAGCGACAAAGACTTGAACGAAATTTTCGAAGATGTTCCGAGCAGCACTCTGCCTTTCGCACGCCTGAAAGAAGGCGTCACACTCATCGACGCTTTGCTAGCTGTATCCCTGGCAGCGAGCAAGGGAGAAGCACGAAGAGCCATCGAAGGAGGCTCGGTTTACATCAACAATCGCAAAGCCGAAGGGATCGGCCGATTGCTAACGAGTAGCGATTTAGCAAGTGAAACCGTGATCGTGCTGCGGCTTGGGAAAAAGAAGTACGCGTTGCTACGTTTCGAGTGAAGTGGCCTAAGCTTCCAGCTTGCGACGACTCACGGATGGCAAGCTGGCAGCTTACCCTACGTAGCCGGTCATTGCACTGCGACCAGTTGGATTCAATTGCTCTTCCGGAAGGTTTCCACCGATGAGTTCGTCAAACGAAATTTTTCGGGTGGCGAGTGTCTAAGCACATCCGCAAATGTTTTTCAACCCAATTAGCCGTTGGACGCTAGCCCCGGTTTTCCAATGGCTCGACATTCGTCGAGAACCGGGGCTATCGCCCTTCGGCTATCCTTTTGTCTCACTCGAAGACTCATAAGGATGTGCTTAACACGTTAACGGACGAGTCATAGGTTATGACCGAAACGATGTCGTTGGCTCAAATCAAGTGGTCAGTTCTCTGTAAGAAGCATGTAAGAAGATTGGTAGCCGACCATCCAATTTGCCTATCGCCGTTGGACCCGCGGAATGAGGGTTTTTCTCAGTTCCCCGTGTAGATTGTCGCGTAACGAGATTGTATAACGAGATGGTAAAGCGGTATCTGCCTACCTTCCTCCCCGTCTCTTGGAGATTTGATATGCTCAATATTCTCGTCGTCGATGATTCCGCTACGGATCGCCGATTGTTCGAAGGCCTTCTTAGCAAATGTCTCCATTTCAAAGTTTCCACCGCTGAGGACGGAGCGGTCGCATTGAAGAAAATGGAAACGGATGTTCCGGACGTTGTCGTGACCGATTTACAGATGCCGAACATGGACGGGTTGCAATTGGTCGAGACCGTTCGGTCTCTTCATCCACTTGTTCCGGTGATTCTGATTACGGGCGAGGGGAGCGAAGACATAGCATCCAAAGCCTTGCAGCGTGGCGCCGCAGGTTATGTTCCGAAATCAAGGTGTACAGAATTGCTTCGCGACACGATTGAGCATGTCGTGGAAATAACCAGAACGGAATCGAGCTTCGAGCGCCTTATCGATTGCGCGACGCTTTCGCAGTTCGAGTTTTCGTTCGACAACGATTTTGCGTTGATCGCACCACTGCTTGAACTTACTCAGCGCATGACGGTCGGCATGGGAGTTTGCGATGAAACCTCCTGCGTTCAGATTAGCCATGCCCTCGAGCATGCGATACTAAATGCAATCTATCACGGCAATTTGCAGATCGGTGGTCCACTCAACGGCGATCGCGCTTTGCTGGACCAACGTTTGTCGCAGGCACCCTATCGCGATAGACACGTCCACATTTCAATCAAGATCAACTCAGAAGAGGCACGTTTTGTGGTCCGAGATGAAGGTCCGGGTTTCGATACGAAAGAGTTCTCAGCCATGGGACGCAAATCGGCGTTGGTTGGCGATGGCGGAAGAGGACTATTCTTGATGTGGGCTTTTATGGACAGCGTTACTTTCGATGCGAAAGGTAGTACTGTTACCATGACTAAACGTCGTGCTGTCGCAGACCCACATCTGGTATCGAAGGAATCGAAAAGCAGTTCAAATGATTTCCGTCTGCCGGCGATACTCGGCACATTGCGACCTCTCGATGGCGGCGAATCCATTCAACTCAAAAAACCGAGGATCGTTGCTGGTCGCGGTTCGAATTGCGATATTGTGATGAAGTCGTCATCGATCTCGCAACAGCACTGCCTGCTCTACACCTTCGAAGGTTGGTGGTACGTCCGGGATTTGAAGAGCGTCAATGGAATACGCGTTAATCATGTCTCCTTCAACGAACATTTGCTCCGACCCGGAAATACGCTGTCGATTGGAAAATATGAATACAAAATTGACTATGAACCCATCTCGCTCGGAGCAGACGGAATCGACCCACCCGCAGATCCATTTTGACCGAATTGCGCGCCCAGAGTCTTAAGTCCAAGTACGAGTTGACTTCGAAGCAAATCGAAAGAATCCTTGAGAGCGGCAAGTTTCAGTTCGGCGTGCTCAAGGGACTGCGCTTTGCCCATTTCTTCCAAATCCGCCGCCAAATCGCGAGCCGGTGTACTTCCGAACAATCGCAACGTGCCCTTGAGCGTGTGACTCGCTCGTCGGACCTCAACATAGTCCGCTCGAGGAATCGCATGTTCAAGTTGGTAGAGCAAAGTTGGGGACTCTTCCAGAAAAGCCTCAACCACATCGCGAAGAAGTTCGGCATCGCCCTCGGTCGACTTCAGTGCTTCCGCCATCAATGAAGTTGATAGTTCGCTGGATTGCATGGGTTGTAGTATTACTTGATCCAAGGGAGTAATGCGTCGTAGAGGTTTTGTTTTTTGAATGGTTTCGTGACGTAGCCATCCATGCCTGCGTCCAAGCACTTCTCGCGGTCGCCGGACATAGCATGAGCTGTCACGGCGATAATTGGGACATGTCGGAGCGTACCTATTTCGCGAGCACGAATCGTTCGGGTTGCTTCGAGTCCATCCATCACAGGCATTTGCACATCCATCAGGATAACATCAAAATCTGCCTCGGAGCACTTTTCGACAGCCTCGGAACCATTTCCTGCGATGGTAACCGTGTGCCCCCATCGCTTTAATAAACCAAGTGCAAGTTTCTGATTGGCAATCCCATCTTCCGCTAACAAAACACGAAGCGGCCGTATGGACTCGGCGTCCACGTTGTCGCCGACGACCAGAACGGAGGCGTCTGGGATCTTGGACGTATCCAAGCAGATCTCCTGGGTTTGATCCATTGCATGTTCAAAACGAGCGACAAAGCGGAAGACGCTACCTTGCCCTAATGCGCTGTCAACTTGAAGTTCCCTGCCCATCAACTGAACCAGACGGCGTGAAATCGCCAAACCCAATCCCGTACCGCCAAATTGACGCGTAGTCGAAACATCGGCTTGTTGAAATGCGTCAAAGATCTTTTCCAGATTTTCGGCGGCTATTCCGATTCCTGTGTCCTTAACCGAGATTTCTAGTAAGGAAGCTGAACCGTCGTCGGAACGTTTTTGAACGCTCAGAAGGATCTCACCCGAGTTCGTGAATTTGATGGAGTTGCCAACAAGATTGAAGACAATCTGTCGTAAACGTGTTGGATCCCCCATGACAAAATGGGGGACGTCGGGGCTGCATTGCCAAGTCAATTCGAGTCCTTTTTTGTGGGCCCGAACTCCGAGTGATTTCAGGGCACTGCCCAGCATCTCTCGTAAATCAAAGCGAGTATTCTCTAGCTGCAACCTGCCAGCTTCGATCTTGGAAAAATCAAGTATCTCGTTGATAATGGAAAGAAGGGATTCGCCTGCTTCCATCACGTTCATCAAATACTCTCGCTGGTCAGATGCCAACCGAGATTCGAGCACCAATTCGGTCATGCCGATAATGGCGTTCATGGGAGTCCTGATTTCATGGCTCATGTTTGCCAAGAAATCGCTCTTGGCTCGATTGGCGTGCTCGGCGGCGAGCTTAGCCTCATTCAACGCGATTTCAGCCAGTTTTCGATCCGTGACATCCCAGCAAATGAGCTGGGTGCCAACAACGGCGCCCGTCGCATCGGTCACTTGCGTTTTGAGTACTTCAAAAAAATGGTGCCCAGTTGCGTCGACATTTTCTTCGACGTCTTCGAAGAGCTCGCCCGTTCTCGCGACACGCAAGTCATCTTCGCGATACTTCTCGGCCAAGGCGCGCGGGTAGTGATCGAAATCGGTGGTACCCCGGAGTTCCTCCATGGATTTCCCGAGTTGCTTGCAATATCCTTGGTTGGCGAAAGTGAAACGTCCCTCCAGGTCTTTTCGGATGAGAAATACGGGCAGATTCTCGACTAAAGATAGGTAGAGACGTTGTGTACTTTCTTTTGCAAGCTCAGCGTCGATTTGATCTGAAATATCTGTAATGGAACCAACCATCCTGGTCGCTTTTCCGTTCGAATCCCAGATCGCTTGTCCCCATGCGTTGAACCACCGATAGCTGCCCGATTTGCATAACAACCGATATCGGACACGAAATGGGGTGTGCTTTGTCAGATGTGCTTCGACTGCCTCCAGAGTTGCTGCTAGATCCTCTGGATGCAGCCGCGTTTTCCATGCATCAAAGGAGTCTTCCATCTCCTTTTCCGCGAGCCCCAATAGATCTTTGAACCGAGAGGCATAGAAAACGGCATTGGTTTTGATATCCCAGTCCCAGAGGCCGTTTGACGATCCCTCGCTAGCAAGCTGAAAGCGTTCCTGGCTAACACGCAGCGCGTCTTGGGTTTCTAAAAGTTTCGCGTTCTCGGTCGGATTCGATTTCAGCCCCAGTGTGCCGACCGGGGACAACCATATCGCAATCGCAACAACGGCCGTTGTCATCGCGATACACGCCAGGATCAGTGTTATGGTGAGTAGCATGGCTAGTCCCGATCGTTTGTAAAAAACACTTCGCCAAACCCGACGTTGCACTAAGGCGATCGGCAGATTGCAGTATCCCAACCCGAAGCGTAACGGCTTGTTGCTTTAATACTTTTCCAAATGCATTTCGTTTAACAGTCAGCCGTAGGCGTACTGTCAAAGCCGCAAAGTACGCCTTCGGCTAACTGTTAAACGACTAAATCAACAAGCCGGTAAGCGAGGGACAATTGCGCAGGTCCCTCACTTACGTATCGGGTTATGATTTGTAGTTTTCAGTCTGCCGCTCGCCTAACAATATAACACGTGAATGGTGTGGCCTTGAAAGTTCAGTATCCCCCCTTCGAAACACTCATCATCAGCGGATGGTGCGAATCTGCTTGAGCTCGTTTAACAAATATACCCAAGGGAGATAAATGACGAGCACGTAGGACAACCCTACAACGCATGCGACTGCAATCGAAACCGAATTTACGATCCATCGTCCTTGTGATTCGAATTGTATCTCGGACCGATCCATCAAGTACCTCGAAATGTCCGCTTGCATCTCCACGCTTTTGGTCGCATCCAATTTCCCCTGGTCCAACAAGTCCAAAATCGATTGGCAAGCGGGATCCAAATAACCACTGTTTTCGGGCAATACTCCCAAGGAACCCTCTACCAATTCCTTAATGAGCCCTGTGGGAACTTGCCCAAGGATCATCATCTCGGCCAATTTCGATGCGTGGGCCCGTAGTCGCGAACGGTAGGCTGGATCTCTGGGCCAACCATGTGAATCATACGTACCTTGCCGCCAAACGAAATACAGAACGGGCGAAACACTAAGCACTGCGGCCAAGATTCCCCAAGCGATCAGATTTTGATGCACAAACTCGACATATTGAAACCAAGAAGGAATATTCGCATGAATACTGGCTAAGTTTGATTTGTACTGTGGCACCAACGCGTGAATCGCATAACCGACAGAAAATGTTGTGATCAAAATGAGCAACACAGGATACACAAGCTTGAATCGAACGCGTTTTTTTGCTTGGGCTCTTGCCGTATGCATGGCTGCCCAACTTTCAAGCGCCAACGCAAGCTTTTGCGATGCGTCTCCGGCAGCGACCGTTGCCGATAGACTTCTGGATTCGGGACGCTTGTCTCCGCCCAGAATTTTGCCGAGCGAATCGCCATTGTGCAAACGTGTCTGAACGTCCGTTGAAAGACGCGCTAGACGTGTTGGCAAATCGCTTGCCATCGCCTTGAGGCCGTACTCGATGGGCAAGCCAGAACGAATCAAGGGGATGATGTGCGAACACAGATCGACTCTTTGCGATTCAGACAATTCGTCGCCGGTCATTGTTCCTCTCGATTCAAGTCGAAATGGCGGCGAAAAGTAATTTCATCGATCGCTCCACGTTGAAAAAGTGCCGCTGCTTGTTCTTTTAATGTCTGCATTCCTTGCTGCACAGCCGTCTCATGGATTCGAATCGCGCAGGACTCACTCAATATGGCCTCTCTCAACTCGGTTTGGATGGGCGGCAATTTCTCGACGATGAGTATTCGATCGCGATCCGTTCCTTCGTTGGAACGAACCAACCGAAGCGCGATCAACAGTGAAATTGCAGAAAGGATTTGATGCTTGGGAACCTCCATATCGATCAAGCGGGCCACTGCATCACCCACACTTCGAGCGTGCATGGTGGAGATAACGAGTTGCCCGGTCGAGGCAGCTTGAAAGACCACTCGAGCCGTTTCCGCATCTCGTATTTCGCCAATCAACATGACTTCAGGGTCTTGGCGTAACATGGCTTTCAATCCCGTCGTCCAAGTGTATCCGACGTTTGGCTGTATCTGGGACTGAGCGACTCCATCGATTGCTTGTTCGATCGGATCCTCGAGCGAAACGAGGCAGCGCCGAGTCGATTCACTCGCCTGAGCAAGTCGCTGCATCATTGCGTACGCAGTCGTTGTCTTGCCCGAGCCAGCAGGTCCGCAAACAAGCACAACACCGGAGGCTGAATCGACCGATTTGCAGATTTGGCTGTAGATGTCTTGTGTCAACCCAAGATCGGTGAGTTCCCATTGACGTGACTGAGCAATCGAAAAACGCACAACCAGCCGTTCTCCATGGAGAGTCGGCAGCGTACAGACTCGGGCATCTGCTCGACCGGGAGCAAGAGGCATGCGTCCTTCTTGTGGAACATCCGAGCGATAGCTTAGCAATCCAGACAGAGACTTAACCCTCGCGACGATTTGCGAACTTTTGTCGCTAGCGACCACCGCTAGTTCTGACAAAATGCCTTGTGCTCGCATGCGTATGAGCATACCGCTCGCGGTTGAATCGAAGTGCAAATCGCTAGCTCGATTGTCGATTGCAATTTGGATGAGTCGATCGGTCACTTTGACTGCATAGTCGACGGACTTGGAATTCAACATCGCGAGGATATCTGGCTGCGGATCCGAAGTTTGCGGATCAAAAGTTGGTTGGTTGGTTGCAATTCTTGCCTTCATTCGATCTCGTCCTGGGGCATAGATCTTCCAAGCCAACAGCAACAAATCACAAGTAAGGTTGACGACACCGTAGAGGCCCACATCAACTTGGTAAAGTTCCCGGAACTGGAAAGTGTCAGGGCAGACGCAACTAATCCAACCAACGCACCGACCGCGGGGCCGACAAGAAACCAAAGTTTTGTCGCGAAATGAAAACTGAGCGCAGTCCCAACGATGCACGAAAGCAAAGTAACACCGACAAACGTCTGCACGAAGACCGGCATGGGAATCGGTGTCGCGTCGCGTTTCAATGCGATCGTTACGAAAAGCAAGATCATCGCAGCCTCAACTTGCAAAAAGAATAAGGCCCGAAGCGAAAGTTGTGATTTAGATCGCATGCTCAATAATCCAACTTCGGCGGCAATTTGCCATCTTTTCGATGTGCAAGACGGGACAGAATGGTCTTGTCGATCGACTCGCTCAAGAAACTGACGGCTCCATCCGCGAATGCAACGTTTACGCCACCCGTATGAAACGAACCAAGTCCACCCACATACAGTCTTGGTTGGACTCCAGGTGGAACGGACAAAGTGGAGAGGTCGATCCATTGATCGGGAGGGTCGCTGGACATCCCGAGCAATCTAGCTTGATTTCCATCCTTGTCGGTCGATTCCGAGTTCACGATGCCGGGTAGTTCCGGTGAAGGAAAGCCCGCTTGATAAACATCGCGTTTGATTTCGCAAACGTTTCGAAGACTCGCCCGAGTACCACTGCTCCATCCCAAATCGATTTCATCCATCGACTTCTCTCCAAGCATCAAGGTGTGCGACATACCATCTTCGATATCTTTCGCTGTGATGAAGCTATTCAAGAAGAAAATTCCGTTGTTGTCGACATCGATCGGGGATTCCGCATCGTGATGAATGCCGGCATAGTTTGTTATCGCTCGATTTCCAGAAAAGGGATGAGACGGACATTGCAATATCGAAATGTAGTGATTCCGAACGGGCACGTTGATCGCAGAATAGATGGATTGCGTCCGGTCCAATAGTTTGTAAGCGTTTCCTTGATCGATGTTGGGTAAAATCGCACAGATCCAATTGTGATGAAACCCAATAGGTGTGTTCGAGATCGGTCCAGTTGAGTTGACCACCCCCGCAGGAAAAACTCGATAAGACTGTTCGTAGAGGTGCACTGCGATGGCGAGCTGAGCGAAATTATTTGCGCACTGAGCGCGCCTGGCCGCTTCCCGTGCCGCTTGAACGGCAGGCAATAAAATGCCAATTAAGATGCCGATGATCGCAATGACAACCAGCAGTTCGACCAGCGTGAATCCTCGCCGTTGATGTCCCATAAAATTGCACCTAAAATTCCTTGATTGGTAGATTCGCTATCTTGAAAGTCTAATCGATTTTGCGGCCTCAAACCGTGCCGAAGATCGTTGCCCGCAATTCACGGTGATTCGCCATGTGTTGGCGTTGTCCAGATTAGCATTGACCGGATTGGCATTATCCGGATTGGCAATTCGATGGATCGCGATCTCGCCGAAGTTTGGGATGGAACCATTCGATCGAGTAGCCGACCAAGGGATTTCCAACGGAATTGTCTCCCCGGAATAATCTGTGCTTTCGATGATTCGCATTTTTAAAATGCGCTCTCCATATTCCAATAGTTCGTTGCATTGTTGGTTGTCCATGTAAGCACTTTGAAATTTTTTTCCTTGGATGGCTGTTTGACCCGCGAGCGTCAACAACGCAAGGGCTAGGCCGCCCAACACCAAAACCATGGCGATGACGGCAAGGCCTCGCCGATGCTGGCTGGGTATTCGACGCTGGCTGGGTAAATCAGTAAGCTTCATTGTTTTTCGCACCCTAAACGAGCCCTTACTTTCGGCTCGGCAGCGACAGTGGCAGCGGCAGCGACAGTGGCTTCTATCAAGATACCGTTTGGCATTTCCATTCTCTCAAAGAAAACCTCCGACCAAGGTGTCTCTTCTGCACTCAAGACCCTTCCTCCGATCGTTCTCTGGCGAGTCGTCCTGTTCACTCCCTTGGCGTACTCAATCGACTCTTGATCCGATAATTTGAGAGTTAACGAGTCGCGATTTGGACCCAGACTTGCCTCCTCTGCTTGATGAATATCGAGTCTTAGCTGCTCCGTCCAACGTTGTCCCGTGTGTTGAGCAAACATGCGATCGACCGTATGCGAATAGCCTTGGATTGCCCTCCGCGTTAGAACCACAAGCATACTGCTTAGCGTCGAAACAAGGATCATCGATGCGACCATCTGGACAAGCGTATAACCACCTCGCTTAAGTTGCGAACGCTTCATGGTTTTGGCACCCAAAATGTAAGTGGACCGACTTCGCTTGCATTGTCGGAATTGGCTCGAGCAAAATGCAATGACAATGTAATGCGTTTCATCATCATCGGTTCGGTCTCATCCACGACGACCGCTTTCCATGATCGAGCAAACTCTTGAAATGCGTTGTGATCTGGAATCGGGATCGCCTCGATGTTGGATTGCGAGATTGAGTCAAAGTCCCACGTTCCAATCGATTCGCGAGCGTTGATGAGTTCGCGGTGGGCGACCTGCACCCGATTCGACTCACGACTTAAATTCTCAGTTTGGATTCCGATCTTGGTTACCAACGCGGCAATCGGCAGCAGCATTGCGATTGCGACCAAGCATTCGCCAATGGTGTATCCAAACCGAACTCGCGATTCGGTTGCCCGCCGTTTCCTAACTCGGCCCGGACAGGCAATCGTGACCCATGTCGCGTGGCGCTCGTGAGCTGTCCTGGAATTCATGATGGCACAATCCGCATGATAAGGGTTGCAAGCAGATAAAACTCGAAATAGGCAATCACCCCAAGGATCGCAGCAGCAAGTAACACGATCGACACCGTCATGAGATCGATCACCATCAAATACCATTCCATCCAAAAAAAGTAGTTACGTGCCGCGATTTGACGGAGTACCCATGCCAATTGAACGGGTTCCTTTGCCAAACTCAGCAATCCTCGCTGTGACGATCGAATCATCTTTCGCTTCGCAAATGCTTCTTGGACGGATATTCCTCGTTCCAAGTCCTTTGCAATCAAACGCAAATTGGATCGTTGTCGCGAAATCGGGTGGATTTTGCTCGATTCCATAAGCACGTAGTTGATTCGAAAATCAGACTCAAGAGCTTCGCCGATACCTCGCAATGTCCAGGCCCGATTGGCAGGTGCCATCCAAAGGCCAATCATCCAAGCCTTCAAGCCTGGAATCCACGTTATTAACGCGAATAGAACGAAAGCCACAGCCAGAAAGAGGGCCGCCGAAGTACTATAAAACGGCTCGGTCAGCTCGTAGAGAATAAACATGAGAACCCTCTCGATCCAAGTCGAATTCAAATCGACCTTGGTGAGAGCAGCGACGACGGGGTCTTGGATTCCAAATTCTAAAAGTATTTGTTTTGCGGTTGGCCAAGACGACAAAAGCGTAAGCGCAATAAGAAATGCGATACCGATCGTAAATAGGAAAATCATCCACTTAAGTCCGTTGAGACGTTCAAGCACTCGGAGCGACTGATCTGACCATGGAGACTGCGTCGCTAGTATGGATTTCGATTCCTCCATTTTGTCGAAGCGAGCGATCAAAGCCACCAACCATCGCTGTTGATTTTCCGCTACGAGTCGGCTGCTAGAGAACGCGGACTCGAACGACGCACCATTGCGAATCAGTTTCGCGAACTTGCGAACACGACGACGAAGTCCACCGGATGTTTCCGCAACCAAATCGTTGGCAATTCTCTCGGCGGAGCTTAGTTGGCCAGCTCCCGATAGCAATGCTTGGGAAGCCGCAAAGGTCCTCATTTCGGAGTTGTTCTTGCGTATCGCCGCGACAGCCATTGACAGTGGTATTAGATAAATAAGGTCAACGAGCGTACAACGCAATGACAATCCAATGAACGCGATCGCTAGGCACGTTGCTGCAAAGAGTTTGATGGCGGATACGATGCCCGTGTTTGGGTTCGGTTGATTCAAACCAAACATCGAATGCAGGAACACAAAATTCACGACGGCGATTGGAAATAGCAAGAACCAATTTTCACTGCTTCCATAGAAATCCAGCAACGAAAAACTGCCATTGATGCCTTGTAGTAGGAGGCAGACATCAACAGCAATCCTTGCATACATACATACCACCAACAACAAACAGACACGCGTCGCCAACCTGTTCAAAGCGGTCGCTCTTTGTTCGAACAATCGATTTGCGAGAGAGGCAAGGTCTTGCACTTTCGACGGGGTATCGTGTTGCGCATCGAATAATCGCTGAGTTGCTGGCCTGAGGAATTCGTCGCACAGCATTGAGTTGCGAATGGCTTGCTCAAGCGATTCGCCATTGCTAATTCGCTTTTGCAACCCCTTGGCCGGAATCGCGAGAAGGCTTCCATGAACGCTGGACATCAATGCTTCTACAGCTTGATCGGTCGTGATCCCCGTTCGCAACAGAACGGCCAAGGGGTTTAACAAGTCTCGCAACATCGACCACCGAATGAGCTTTCCAACCCAGGGTAGATGGATCAGGAGACTCAATTGCATCCGACGCGGAGCCATGCAAATTACGATCAAGCCTACTAGGAGCAACCAAGCTACCATCGCCGCCGCCGCAATCGATCGCGCTAGTTGAGATTGAAAAAAACGAGGAATAACATCGATGACGCGGTTTCCTCGGGTCCAATCATACCATTCCACATTTTTCAATTGGCTCCAACCTATCCATGCCACGAGACTGGTCAGCAGAAAGGTTGCGACAAGAATGCTGACTGGATAGATCAGCGGAATCAAACTTTTGGCAACGGTCTTGGAGCTGCGTTTCGAGCGAAGTAAGTCCGAGAGTGTCTGGACTGGGTCCGGACAAAAGGAAACCGCGTGAAGCCAATTCTTGAGGACCTTTGGAAAGCGGGCCTGGTCGATGGACTCTGTCCACACGTCCCCGGAGCCCAATCGATTCGAAAATCGAGTCAGCGGCACTCGCCAACGAGCCGGTGCTAATTCGGATGCCAATTGCAACTTGAGTTGCTCAACAGCTTGTTCAGGGGATTGGTGATGGGCGTCCGGCACAGATTTCATTTCCGGATTGTATCAAAAAGACTTAGTGCTTTGTACCAGCTTGATTTTAGGGTAGCTGGAGTCGCCAGACTTCAGTGCCTCAACGAAAAACCGAACTCTGGCGAGTTCGGCACCCATTGCCAACCCTAATTTTTAATATGGACGAAGCACTAAGAACATTCGCGGGGATCTTGCCCACTTGATTGCATTTGCACTTGGTCTTGTGTTAGCCACTAAACTCTTTCACCCACGCCATAACACTACTTCAATGGCGAAAACGGGCCCG
>Ga0194045_1000325_pt1 | contig 15593 bp, 18 predicted proteins | sample JunL6211m_MetaG_FD_161686 | JGI IMG/M metagenome (GOLD analysis project Ga0194045, IMG submission 161686) | Anoxic zone freshwater microbial communities from boreal shield lake in IISD Experimental Lakes Area, Ontario, Canada - Jun2016-L626-11m | ecosystem: Environmental > Aquatic > Freshwater >...
GTAAAGGGAAATTGCACGCTCACCGGTTCACGAATCAAGACTCAAGCGTCAGGAAAGTGCGCACTCGCCGTGACAATCAGCGCAAAGTCGCCGTATACCTCTCGAACTCTCCGCAAGAGCTTTTCGATAAAGCCCGCGATTCCATCTCCCGAGACATTCGACCCGTATGCAGGAGTCGCCGCCGCAGCCGATGCGATCGGCACCCGATCAGAGCGGTCGCTGGTGACACCGGACGGGCGCACACGTCGCTACCGCATCTACGTCCCATCAGTCATCCCGAGCGGCACATCAGTTCCATTGGTAATAGCGCTTCATGGCGGACTCGGCACTTCTTCGCAATTTGAGGCGAACTCCAGCCTCAACGGATTTGCAGAATCAAACAGATTCATCGCGGTGTACCCGGACGGAGTCGGGAGCCAACCGGACGGAAGTGGCTACCAGACCTGGAATGGTGGGTATTGCTGTGGCCCAGCAGCGACACAGTCGATTGACGACATCACATTCATTCGAAATGTAATAACTGATCTACGCAACAGTTTGCCAGTGAATAGCTCGAGGGTGTACGCACTTGGACATTCAAACGGAGGGATCCTCTCGTACAAACTCGCATGCGAGATGTCGGACGTTGTGGCCGCGATCGGCGTGCAAGCAGGCAGCAACGTGCCGACTGATTGCCGACCGGGGTTCCCAGTATCGGTCTTCCATCTCCACGGTACGAGCGACACGAACATGCCTATTAACGGCGGTAAAGGAAGTGGCGTGTCGACAACTGTCTTCGTCTCAGCGCGATCTGCGGTGGACGCAATGGCAACGGTCAATGGCTGCAATGTTTCATCACCAAGATCTCTTGTCACAAGCAATCCAGATGTGACTGCTCTTTCATGGACGAATTGCAAATCAAATTCAGAAGTTCGGTTTGTGACAGTGAAGAATGCGACACACGCATGGATGGGGCATGCGGCACAGTCAGCAGGTTCTGCATCGTATGTCGGAGATCCGTATTCGAATCTCGATGCGACACGAGCAATCCTTGCGTTCGTGCTCTCGAAGTCTCGATAGCTAGTTCACTTAGGCGCGTTTGAGGTCGGTGACCACACCACCGGCAACACGCACGATGTCATTCGGATTCGCACCAAAGTTGTCGTTCCACGTTCCAGCTGCTGCCCACACCTCGTCGTACAGCAATAAGTCTGGGTCTACGAACACACGCAGTTGAGTTGCATGACCAAAGGGAGGCACGCCGCCGATGGCATAACCTGTGGCTTCACGCACTGCGTCCGCGTCGACTCGCTTGCACTTTGCGCCCCCGGCAGCAGCTGCAAGCTTCTTTTCATCTAACTGGTTCACTCCGCTCACGAGCGCCATCACGATTTCGTCGTCAACGCCAAACACAAGGCTCTTCACGATCTGGCCAACGGTGACCCCAATGGCGTCGGCTGCGTCTTGTGCGGTCTTTGTGCCCTCAGGGAACTTGCGTACTTCAATCTCTAAGCCAGCGTCGCGAGCAGCCTGCGTAACCCGGGCAACGTTGGGGTGAATCTTTTCGTCCGACATAAATACCAGCCTATGACCGTCTACATGGTGCTCACCCATCAACGAATGAATGCATTCGTGCTTGCGGGCAATGACTTTCTAGTCAACTACTTCGGCAGGGCCACTCGTTGTAAAGATCAGTGCACCAACTAACGAAATACAGCCGGCCACCAAATACGGAACGGTGTACCCGCCTGATGAATCTCGAATAGTGCCAATGAGAATTGGCCCGATAGCTGTTCCGGTGAGAGACACCAAACCAGAACGCGCAGAAATTCGGGGGTAATCCTTTACGCCAAAACGCTGCGCGATCAGTAGCGACTGCATCATCAAAATATTGCCAACCATCGCACCAAAGAGAGCGATGCTCAACATGAGCGGGATCGTGCTTTCCATTTGTCCGATCAGAATGATTGCGAAGCCTTGCATGACAGCGATGAACACCATGAACTTCGCTAACGGAAATTTCGGAATGATGCGACCACCTAAAAGTCGAAACACCACGCTTGCGCCGGACAACACCGATGTTGCAAGAGCTGCTGTGCCCGGAGACGTGCGTTCTTCTACAAGTTTGACGATCTGTTGAATGGCGCCAACTTGGCTACCCATGACCAATACGTACCCAATAGTGACCACCCAAAAGAACTTGGTGCGCACTGCATCTGCAAGAGCCACGCCAGGCATATCAACAATGTGGTTCTCGGGTTTTGGTTGACCATCAGGCATCCAGTTCAACGCCAATGGATCTGGACGAATCAGCAAGTACGCCGGCACACACATTCCGACGAACCAAATAAGCGCAAGGTATGGGCTTGCGCCGCTCATCTGTTTTGCGTCAATCAACTTCTTGATGATTGGCGTCAACACAACGCCGCCCATTGAAAGCCCTGAGGACGCTGCGGCGATTCCTGGTGCACGTTTTGTGTGGAACCAACGCGTGACAACGGTGGTGGCAGTTGTTAAACCACTACACGACCATGCAACTGCGAATACTCCGTAGACAGCGAAGAGATGCCACTTCTGGGAGACATGGCCCAACATGTATAACGAACCAGCGCCGACAACTGCACCGATGTAAATGAGAATGCGGACATCAAATTTCGCAATCAGACGCGCGACCAACATGTTGGTGATGCCGCCTACTAAGAAGAAGAACGTTGTGGCGATGGAGAGAGACGAGATCTTCCAGCCAAGTTCTTTCGAAAACGCATTGAGATACACGGACATTCCGTAGAACCCAAGAGCCGAGCTAAAGAAAAGAACAGTGAAGCAACCACCAACGACCCACCAGCCGGGAAAGGCGTCTTTCTTGCCTAGATATACGCGTGTTGCAGTCTGCGACATGGAGCCCCCGTTCCGAAGGTCACCTTAGACGAGGGAATTGATCTGCTCTGCTAGTGAAAAATCACGCTGTGTGACACAACCTTTGTCGTGTGATGTAAGCGCAATGGCCACGGTGTTGTAGCTATTTGACCAATCAGGGTGATGATCAGCTGCTTCTGCCATCTCTGCGATTGAAGTCATGAAGGCAAAGGCTTCTTTGAAGTTGGTGAATGTGAATTCACGACGCAATGCATTGTCCTCATGGCGCCAGCCATTCGGAACAACAACATCACTCATACGAAGGCTGCGTAGCCGTCAATTTCCAATTGGTCGGCAAGTTCTGCGCCACCGCTTGCAACAATGCGGCCTGACACCATGATGTGCACCACGTCCGGCTTTAGTTCTTCAAACAAACGAACGTAGTGAGTAATGGCAAGCACACCAAGATTGCTCTCGTGTGTTGCTGCCTCTACGCGACGTGCGCAATCACGCAGAGCGTCAATGTCGAGGCCAGAGTCAAGTTCGTCAAGAATTGCAAACTTTGGCTCGAGTACTCCGAGTTGCATTGTTTCGTTGCGCTTCTTTTCGCCACCGGAAAGGTCAACGTTCAGTGCGCGAGTAACAAGTTCAGGGTCCATGTTAATGCGTAGTGCTTCTTGCGTAATGCGAGCAGCCATGCCTTCGGTGCCGCGATTGCGCGCCGTAAGGGCTTCTGCCATTACTTGGTCTGCGTGAACTCCTGGGACTTCTGTTGGGTACTGCATGACTAGGTGCAAGCCGGCAATGGCACGTTCCCATGTTGGCAATGCCAGCATGTCAACGCCATCGAGAGTGACTGACCCTGCAAGCACTTTGTAGCCAGGCTTACCCATGATGACTGCAGACAATGTGGACTTACCAGCACCGTTTGGCCCCATGATGGCGTGTACTTCGCCAGACTTCACAACAAGGTCAATGCCTTGCAAGATTTCTTTGCCAGCGACTTCGGCACGAAGGCCTTTTATTTCAAGAGTGCTCATGACTTCGCCTTTGCTGATTCAACAATGACTTCGTCATTGACAACTGATGCTGAATACACAGCGACTGGTTGAGTGGCAGGAAACGTATCGGGGTGGCCGGTAACAAGGTTGAAGGCGCTTCCGTGTTTGATGCATTCGATTTGTTTGGTGTCACACCACACCATGCCGAGCGACAATGAAATGTCTGCATGACTGCATGTGTCAGCAATGGCGAACACTTCGTCTTCAATTCGGACAACTGCTATGGCGACTCCGTCGACCATGACCTTGTGGGCAGTGCCGGATTCGAGTTCGGAGAATTTTGCAACAACGGTCATGATGCCACTTCGTTTTCTGGGTTGAGTTTGTGGTTTACAGCAGAGCGCAACATTTCGACGTCTGCAAACTTTGGCAAACGATCTATGACTTCGTTGAAGAATCCGAACACAATGAGGCGTTCTGCAATTTCCGGCGGCACTCCACGGCTTTCCAAGTAAAACTTCTGCTCTTGGTCTACTGAACCAACGGTGCTTGCATGACTGCACTTCACTTCGTTGGTTTCAATTTCAAGGTTTGGCACGCTTTCAGCCCATGCGCCTTCACTAAGTGTGAGGTTGCGGTTCGTTTGGAATGCCTGTGAGTGCGCAGCGTTTGGCTTGATATGAATCAGGCCGGTGTACACACTGCGTGCGGTGTCACGTACGGCGCCTTTGAATAACAGGTCACTATGGGTGCGAGGTGCTTCATGAATCTGCAAGGTGCGGAAGTCATGCATTTGTGTGCCGCCTGCGAAATACAGTGCCACTTGCTGTGCTGATGCACCTTGTTCTACAAGACGCACCTCGGTACGCATGCGTGCGTAGTCGCCACCAAGGGCAACTGTGGCAAGGCGGGTTGTTGAGTCACGATGACCAGCTGATTGCTGATGACCGATTTGCCATGTGCTGAGACCGAGTTGGTTGATAGTGAGGTAGTTCACGCGAGCCGCTTTGCCCGTGCGCACTTCAAGAACTGGCACCACAAGCGAATGAATGTTGTCGTTCGAGATGAAAGTTTCGATAACCGTGACTTCAGAGTTCTCTTCAGCATCAATAACGAGGCGCGGATATGCAACAACACCGTCTGCTTCAAGATGATGAACAATATGAATTGCACCTTCAACAACAACACCCTTTGGAATGCGTAGTGAGATCACGTCAGCATTGGCGCCATTGAGTTCAGCGAAAATGTCTGGGTTTGTGGTCATGGCGATGCCAGCCAATGATTCGGTGACGCGAACTGAATCGGCGCCAACAGTTTCTGTGCGCAGATGTCCGTGCGTGTATGCGGACATATCAAGTTCGGCGATGCGGCTGTAGCGCCAGATTTCTTCGTCAGTGCTTGGCATGACTATTGCGGGGGTTGCGTTCATGTGATTTTTCTCTTAGGACTTTTTGCGTCGCCACCATCGGGGCTTGGCATTTTTTTCTTTGTCTACTTCTTCCAAGATCGAAGCGCCCATGGCGTTAATGATCTCTTCTGCTGCGTCTAATACAGCTGCTGCTGACCCATCGTCAAGACCTGGCACGTCGCGTGGTGTTGGCGGTGGAACAACAGTTCCGTGTGCCCACGCAACATCAGCTAGGCGACGCTCGAATCCATCACATGGCTCCGGACAACGCCATGGCGCATCAGGAGCCAAGTCAAGGTTGCACTTGCGTACAGCGTCTCCGGTCGCATACGTGCGACTTTCAAAGTGCTTGCATTCAGTGCGCATTGACATGGTGAACCTACGGCGTGATCAGCCGATGGAACCTTCCATCTGCAATTCAATGAGGCGGCTCCACTCAACTGCATATTCCATTGGCAATGTGCGGGTAACAGGCTCAATGAATCCGTTCACCACCATGCTCATGGCTGCTTCTTGCGTGAGTCCACGACTCATGAGATAGAACAACTGCTCATCAGCAATCTTTGACACTGTTGCTTCGTGACCGATCTCTGCGTCTTTTGCGCCCACTTCCATGTACGGGAATGTGCGGCTTTCGCTTTGGTCGTCAAGGATCAATGCATCACACTGCACGTGGCTCTTGCAGCCATATGCACCTTCGTCAATGCGTACAAGACCGCGGTATGCAGTAATGCCGCCGTCTTTGCTGATTGATTTCGACACGATCTTTGATGTGGTCTCTGGAGCTGCGTGCACCATCTTTGCGCCTGCATCTTGATGCTGGCCAGCTCCTGCGTACGCAACAGACAACACTTCACCGGTTGCTTTTGGCCCCATCAAATACACGCTTGGGTATTTCATAGTGAGCTTTGAACCGATGTTTCCGTCGATCCACTCCATGTGACCTTCTGCTTCAACGCGGGCGCGCTTTGTAACAAGGTTGTACACGTTTGGTGACCAGTTCTGAATAGTTGTGTATGTCACGTGCGCACTTGGCTTCACGATGATTTCAACGACAGCAGAGTGCAACGAGTCTTTTGTCCATACAGGGGCTGAACAGCCTTCGATGTAATGCACTTTCGAACCTTCGTCAGCAATGATCAGTGTGCGCTCGAATTGACCAGCACTTTCTGAGTTAATGCGGAAGTACGCCTGCAATGGCATTTCACATTCGACGCCTGGTGGAACATAAATGAATGATCCACCGGACCATACAGATGTGTTGAGTGCAGAGAACTTGTTGTCGCCGGGAGGAATAACAGTGCCAAAGTACTGCTTCACAAGGTCTGGGTATTCGCGCAATGCGGTATCCATGTCGCAGAACAAGATTCCCTGCTCTGAAAGCTCGTCACGGTTTCTGTGGAACACAACTTCCGATTCGTATTGCGCAGTAACACCAGCGAGGTATTTGCGCTCGGCTTCAGGAATTCCCAACTTCTCATATGTGAGCTTCATTTGCTCTGGCAGGTCGTCCCACTCATCAACTTGTTCCGTTGCTGGCTTCAAGTAATAAAAGATGTCTTGGAAATCGATATCTGGCATGTTCGTGGCAAACCACGGAGCCATTGGCTTGCGATCAAAAATTCCGAGGCTGCGAAGGCGCAACTGTGTCATCCACTTCGGCTCGCCCTTCCACCATGAGATCTGCTCTACGACGCGCTGGTTAAGGCCTTTGACAGGTTCGAAGGCATATTCGATCTCGTCGCTCCAGCCGAGGCTGTACTTACTGAGATCAAGATCAAATGAGGTCATGTGGGTTTCCTTCGCTTCCTAACCACCGGATTCCCCAGGGGCTATTAACACTATGGCCATAGTAACAATCCCCAGGCGGTAACCCACGCAGATAGCGTCAATCCCCTCATGGAATGTTTCGGTCTCGTCGGTCTCCCCAATGCAGGCAAGTCCTCGCTTTATAACGCACTCACGGGTGGCGGGGCCCTGGCTGCTCCCTACCCCTTTGCCACGAAGGATCCGAACATCGGAATCGCCAAAGTGCCAGACAATCGCCTGCTCGCTTTGTCGGAAATGTCGAAGACAAAAAGCATCGTGCATGCAGCGGTTCAAGTGGTCGACATTGGTGGCCTTGTAGAGGGCGCAAGCAAGGGCGAAGGTCTTGGCAACAAGTTCCTCGCCAACATTCGTGAAGTTGATGCAATCGTGTACGTGTTGCGCGCATTCAAAGACCCAGACGTCATGGGGCCTGATGATCCGCTCGAACATTTGCGCATTGTTGAACTTGAACTTGCACTTGCTGACTTAGAAACAGTGGAGACACGCCTCAAGCGAGTCAGCAAAACTGCACGCGTTGACAAGGGCAACCAAGAAGAAGCTGCGTTGTTGCAACGGGCATACGACGCGTTGGCTGAAGGTTTGCCGTTGTACCGCGCAGGAATGTCTGCAGATGACCGCGAAGCACTTGCACCTCATTTCTTGCTTACTAACCGCCGCGTACTTGCTGTAGTCAACGTTGGCGAGAATGAACTCGACACGATTCCGGCAATGGAAGCTCGAGTTCGTGCAGAACTGTGCCCTCCTGGTTCCGTGCAAGAGCACGAAATTGAAGTGCTCGGCATGAGCGTGCAGATTGAAGCAGAAGCAGCTCAACTAGAGCCAGCTGACCGCGCAGAGATGCTCGAGGCTCTCGGGCTTGGTGAAGGCGCACTGACAAAGATGGTGCGCTCGGCATTTCATTTGCTTGGTCTTCGCACCTATTTCACTACTGGTGAAAAAGAGACGCGCGCATGGACATTCCACGCAGGCGACAAAGCCCCCGTGTGCGCCAGCAAGATTCACTCTGATATTCAGCGCGGTTTCATTCGTGCCGAAGTCATCCACTGGGATGAACTGATTGACCTCGGATCATGGAATGCCGCCAAAGACGTTGGCAAGATTCGCTCTGAAGGCAAAGAATACGAGTTTGTTGACGGCGACGTCACCGAGTTCCGCTTTAACGTATAGGCAGCGACACGGAGGTCACCATGAGTGCACCACAAGAACTCGAGCCCATCTGGCTTGTTAGCAAAGGCAACGTATTGGCTGCTGGTGTTCGTACCGTGACACGCGCTCAACGACGTCGTGGCCTGATGGGCATTGCCGTTATTGAACAACCTCTTGTGCTTGAACCATGCAATTGGGTTCACACCATTGGAATGAAAGCAACTATTGATGTTGCCTACGTTGCATCGAACAACATCGTGATACAGACTGCAACCATGAAACCGTGGCGAGTTGGTCCTCGCATTCCTTCTTCAGCACTCATCATTGAAGCTGCCGCTGGTTCATTTGAACGCTGGAACCTACGTGTTGGTGATGAAGTAGAAGTGCGCCATGTCGAACGATGACAATGTCACCTCTGCAATTCATGCAGGCTTGTGGCTAGTAGCAACACCTATTGGCAATCTTGAAGACCTATCCCCTCGTGGTGCCGCAGTATTGCGCGCTGCGAAAATTATTTGTTGTGAAGACACTCGTCATAGTGGTTCGTTGTTAAAACGAATTGGTGCGTCACCAGAACGCCTGATCGTTGCCAACGAGCACACCGAGCACGACGCCATCGAATCTGTTTTGTCATATTTATCTACTGGTGCAGTAGTTGCATTGATCTCCGACGCAGGAACTCCAGCAATCAGCGACCCAGGCGAACGTCTTGTTCGGGCAACAATTAATGCTGGGTACACCGTGCATTCAACCCCAGGGCCTGCTGCCTTTGTTATGGCTATTGCTATGAGCGGATTACCAACGGCACGAATCGCGTTCGACGGCTTTCTGCCACGTAGCGGAAGCGAACGTCGCGAGCGACTAACAGAGGTTGCACGTGAACGACGCACCACTGTGTTGTACGAAGCGCCACATCGCCTAGAGAAAACTTTGGTTGACTTGGCAGACGTATGCGGCAATGATCGACTTGTGGTCCTTGCGCGTGAACTCACCAAACTTCATGAAGACATGTGGCGCGGCAGCCTCGGTGATGCTGTTGTTCATTCTCGAACTGTTGAACCGCGCGGTGAATACGCATTAGTGATTGCGCCAGTGACCGCAGAGTCAGTAGACGTGACAGATGACGACATTCGCAGCGAACTGACATCGCGAACATCCGCTGGCATCTCAAAGCGCAGCGCTGTTGATGAAGTAACTGCAGCTCTTGGTGTCTCACGCAAGCGTGTCTATGCAATTTCGGTGGCTATATGAACACCCCCGAAAAGACAGCAGCCTTCTTTGACCTTGACCGCACACTGATTGCCGGTTCGTCTGCATTCGTGTTTGCACGCGCCGCATACGACGCAGGACTTATTCGCCCACAGGAATTCATTGGCGATGCAATCGGGGCAGTGAAGTTTCGTCTAGTTGGCTCTAGCGACAACTCAAGCACCAACGTGCGCGATCGTATTTTGTCTGCTGCTGGCGGTGCCAAACAAACTGATTTATTGGCATTGAACGAAATAGTTCTTCCTGAACTTCTTGGTCTCATACGACCAGAAGCGCGTGCATTACTTGAACAGCATCATGCTGCCGGCCGCGAAACATGGATTGTTTCCGCATCTCCTATTGAAATTGTCGAGCCACTTGCAATCGCACTCGAGATGACTGGCGGCATTGGCACGCGTGGCGAAGTTGACAACGGCGTCTACACAGGTCGCCTTGCTGGCCCATTCTGTTACGGACCAGGTAAAGCTGAAGCAATTGCAGCCATCGCGGCAGAGCGCAATATCAATCTTGCTGATTCATGGTCGTACTCAGACTCCATGAGCGATGTTCCCATGATGGAAATTGTGGGCAATGCAGTTGCCGTTAACCCTGATGCACAATTGTCCGCACTCGCGCGTTCTCGCGGATGGCCAATTGTTGTGTTTGCTCAACGATCAAAAATGTTGGCGCGACGAACAACAACAATCACTGCTGCACTGATCGGTATGGCAATTACCTACTCACTCGGCGCACGCAGCAGCAGACGTTCTTAGTCAGCACCCAATGGCGACAGAGCCAATTGGCGGCTCATAGCGACAACGTTGCCAGCAGAATCCCACATCACACCGTCTTCTTCCCAGTAGCCACCTTGTGTGAGAGCACTAGTGAACTCACACAGAATTGGACCAGGCGCTGGAACTCCGCGCACATGCACAGTGAACTCAATGGTGGGCACCCAGCCCTTCATTCCGAACAAGTTGAACGTGACGGGCGGGAATGCGTCAGCGGCAAGCAGTAACGAAAGCGTGTCAACGGGGCGACCATCTTTAAAGGTGAAATATCCGCGTACCCGCGCAATGCCAGCAGGTTCATTTGTTGTGAAACTGATGTCATCAGGGTGAAGACGCATATCAAGACGTGAACCAAGACCAGGTTTCATGTCAGGGTTTGCAGGGCGCACAGGGCAATCTTCGAAGGCAACCATGTCTGGCATGACCAACGTGTTCGACTGCGCACCAATTGATGCATCAACATCACCAAATGTTCCGATTGAACGAACAACGTCACGACCATCGCGAGTCATAGACGCAACAACTGTTGACAATCGCCTACCTGCTTTCACCACTTCACATGTTGTTGTTGCAGGACCTTCGGGGGCTGGCGACAAATAGTGCATCGAAATTGATACCGGATGCGAGCGGCCGCTCTCTGCACGCATGGCATTGCCGACTAATGCCAATAAGTAGCCGCCGTTTGCGTTGCCATTGATATCCCACCGATCTTCAACTGGCGTGTCGTACACACCATTGCCAAGCGGGGTGGGGCGTGTGGCGTGATCGAACTCGAAAGGCATTCGTACGAGGTTACGAAGTAAATGTCGCAATAAACGAACCGACGACAAGAAGCGTCGTGGCGTAGCCTGTCTAGGTGGCCAAGTACTACCTCACCACTCCAATCTATTACGTCAACGCGCAACCACATCTTGGTCACGCGTATACGACCATTGTCGCTGACGCATTAGCAAGGTGGCACCGCCTTCTGGGTGACGACGTACATTTCCTTACCGGAACAGACGAGCATGGCCTCAAGATTCAGCAAGCTGCAGAGGCTGCTGGTACTTCACCACAAGAATTCACAGATTCCATCGCGCCTCTGTTTCAACAAGCCTGGCAACGACTGAATATCTCGAATGACGATTTCATTCGTACTACCGAAGCGCGGCACAAAGTTGGCGTACAAAAGTTATTGCAGGCATGTTTTGATGCTGGCGATATCGAACTCGATAAATACAGCGGTTTGTACTGCGTTCCTTGTGAGGCCTATTACACAGAAGATGAACTTGACGGTGAGAACTGCCCTATTCACAAGCGCCCCGTGCAGCATGTTGAAGAAGAGAACTACTTCTTCCGCTTGTCCCGCTTTGAACAACGCCTTATTGATTGGTATTCACTGCACCCAAGCGCAGTAGTGCCAGAACACCGCGTTAATGAAGTACTCGGATTCATCAAACAGGGATTGCAAGATTTTTCTGTCAGTCGTAAAACTCTGACATGGGGTATTCCCCTTCCGTTTGACCCATCGCATGTTGCCTACGTGTGGTTTGACGCACTTGCCAACTACATCACCGCAATTGGTTACGGCTCTGACGATGAAATGTTCAACAAATGGTGGCCTGTTGATCACCACCTGATTGGCAAAGACATCATCCGATTCCACAATGTGTATTGGCCGGCCATGTTGATGTCAGCTGGCATTGAACCACCAACCGGTTACGCAGTCGGTGGTTGGTTGCTTGTTGGCGGAGAAAAGATGTCAAAAACGTCAGGCAATGTGGTGAACCCGCTTGACCTCGTTGATGAATTCGGCGTTGACGGTTTTCGTTATTACGTACTGAGCGACACGTCATACGGCAATGATGGCGACTTCACATACGAAGGACTTGTGTCGCGTTACAACTCTGACCTTGCTAACAACCTCGGCAACCTTGCTGCTCGTATCGCTTCTGTTGTTGACAAAAAGTGTGCTGGTCTTGGCACTGCGCCGAACCCAGACAGCCTGTTAGCCGCAGCCGCCAAAGACGCAGTTGCCGAAACATCTGCATGTTGGCAACTTGTTCAGCCAAGCCGTGCGTTAGAAGCAACATGGTCGCTCATTCGCGCCACCAATGCGCATCTTGAGAATCATGAACCGTGGAAAGCAGAACCAAGCGATCAGTTGAACACGGTGATGGGTGACGCGCTCGAGGCGTTACGCATCGTGACCCTGCTCGCATTCCCTGCAATTCCTGATACTGCTCGTGAAATTTGGCGTCGCATTGGTATGACAACAGACATTGAACAATGCCGCATTCCTGTTGATACTGAATGGGGCTTGTACCGCGCCGGTTCTCCTGTTGAAAAAGGAACACCGCTCTTTCCTCGTCGCACTGTCGCATGAGCGCCACCATCACCGGATGGACAGATACGCACTGTCATATTCACGATGACAAAATGAGCTCAGTGCCCGCAGAAAGTTTGCAACGAGCACGTGATGCTGGCGTTGAGCGCTTCGTAGTGATCGGCACAGATGCTCCGACGTGTGAACAAGCAATCGCAATCGCATCACAACACGCAGACGTGTGGGCAACAGTGGGATTGCACCCTCACGACGCCACACAAGGCACAGATTCAATTCTTCCGTATGTCACGCAACCACGCGTTGTTGCTATTGGTGAATGCGGCCTTGATTACTACTACGAGCATTCACCGCGCGACGTTCAGATGCGTGTGTTTGCTGAACAGATTGCTCTAGCAAAACAACACGATCTCGCTTTGGTCATTCACACACGTGATGCGTGGGACGACACCTATGCAGTGCTTGACGCAGAAGGAATGCCTCAAAACACCATCATTCATTGCTTTTCTGGTGGCCCAAACGAAGCGCAAGCATGTCTTGATCGCGGCGCATATTTGTCATTCAGCGGAATCGTGACTTTCAAAACTGCAAATGAACTGCGCGAGGCGGCTTTGCTATGTCCGCTCGACAGAATCCTCATTGAGACCGATAGTCCCTTCCTTGCCCCGATTCCGCACAGAGGCCGCCCGAATGAGCCAGCCCACGTTGGACTTGTCGGCACAGCCATTGCAGATCTACGCGGGCTCGACGTGGCTGAGTTTGCATCAATTACCTCGGCGAATGCTCTTGCAGCATTTCCTCGCATACATTCGTAGGCACATGGACATCTCTCCCGTCGACAAAAACCGCATGACGGTAGCAATGGTTGTCTCTGCCATTTTCCTTGCTGTGGCATTTATGGCATCGGGAAGTTCCGGCAACGAAACAATGACCACCGTGGCTGAAGCCACAACAACTACATACGACCTCGGCCTCGGGCTTGACTCAAACGTTGATGCTCCGGCCAACCTTGACGGCCCCGTTAGTGCAGACCCAAATGGGCAAGGGCAAATTGCATACCCCGCTGACAACTCTGGTCGGATGGTGCGCGGCAATGCCACCTACAAACGCCTGCCAGATTCAGTGAAGACAGGTTGCTCCACCACTCTTGTTCCCCTCGGGGCAACTATCACTGTATTGAATTTGAACAATGGCCGCAAAGCCACATGCGTCAACATCAACATCGGTCCTATGTCTGGTTCTTTTGACATCACGCTGAATTCCGCAGTGTTTGAGGCAATTGCTGAACTTGTTGATGCACCACTTCCGGTGGAGTTGACCTGGTGACGCTCTCTCGTACTGATGCTTCAAGCCAACTAGATGGCGCTGGCTTACGTGCGAAGCGTGCTCTAGGGCAGAACTTTGTTGTTGATGCAAATACTGTGCGACGCATTGCGCGTCTTGCCGATGTTGAAAACCATCCACACGTTTTAGAAATCGGCGCTGGCCTCGGATCTCTCACTCTTGCACTTGCTGAAATCGCTACCGGAGTAACAGCAATCGAAGTTGACGAAGCACTGTTGCCGCTTCTTAACGAAAATGTGGGCGAACTTGCCAATGTCACGGTTGTTCACGCCGATGCAATGCAACTTGATTGGCCTGCACTTCTTGGCGAACACACCGACTGGGTGTTAGTTGCAAACCTTCCGTACAACGTGGCAACCCCACTTATTGCTGACGTTCTTGACTTTGTTCCGCAAGTGTCGCGCATGCTCGTGATGGTGCAAAAAGAAGTTGCAGACCGATTTGCTGCATCGCCATCCACTAGTGCGTATGGTGCACTCAGTGTGAAAGTCGCGTTCCATGCAACGGCGCGTGTTGTTGGTCAAGTACCTGCCTCTGTGTTCTTGCCACGACCCAACGTTGAGTCTTCGTTAGTAGAAATCACACGACGTACTACTCCGCTCGACGCATCTGTCGACAAAGCAAAACTGTTTGCACTCGTGCGAATGGGCTTTGCAAAGCGTCGCAAGATGCTGCGTGGTTCATTAGCTGGCAGTGTGGAGCCACAGCACTTTGAGGCAGCAAACATTGCCCCAACTGCACGTGCAGAGGAACTTTCCGTTCACGACTGGTTGCGACTTGCACACATTCTGGAAGACAGTCACAAGTGACAAAAATCATCGCGCCCGCCAAACTCACGTTGTCTCTCGTGATTACTGGTGTTCGTAGCGATGGCTTTCATCTCATCGAAGCCGAAATGGTGTCACTCGACATTGCCGATGTCATTGAAATCACTGATGCACCAACAACCACACTCACTGTGTCTGGCCCGTATGCACACGGCGTTCCTACTGACGATTCAAACCTTGTGGCGCGTGCACTTGTCCTTGCGGGCCGCACAGCTCACGTTCACATTGAGAAAAACATTCCTCATGGTGGTGGTCTCGGCGGTGGCTCTACCGATGCAGCTGCCGTATTGAAGTGGGCACAATGGACTGACGTGCCGGCTACAGCTCAGCTCGGCGCAGACATTCCGTTCTGCCTTGTCGGTGGTCGGGCATTTGTCACAGGTATCGGAGAAATTATTTCGCCAATGCCTCATGAAGACAGGAACGTCACTCTTTTTCTTCCACCGATTTCCATATCAACACCTGCTGTGTACCGCGAATGGGATGCCATGGGCGGGCCAAAAGGGCCACAGGGAAACGATCTTGAACCGGCGGCGGTCAGTGCATTTCCTGAATTAGGAAAATGGCGCGAACGGGTTGAATCGGCCATTGGATCAACACTTTCCTTGGCGGGTTCTGGCAGCACCTGGTTTGCGCACGGCCATGTACACCAAGGGTTAGATCAGATACCTGATGTTCAGGTGGTCTACGCATCGACCCGCCCCTAGGGGACAGAGAAGTAACGGACTTCTAAATAGAAATGTTTATTTGCGACGCTGGTGGCGTGTGCGACGAAGCATTTTTTTGTGCTTCTTCTTGCGCATGCGCTTGCGGCGCTTCTTGATCAGCGAACTCATAAGG
>Ga0194045_1000326_pt1 | contig 15576 bp, 15 predicted proteins | sample JunL6211m_MetaG_FD_161686 | JGI IMG/M metagenome (GOLD analysis project Ga0194045, IMG submission 161686) | Anoxic zone freshwater microbial communities from boreal shield lake in IISD Experimental Lakes Area, Ontario, Canada - Jun2016-L626-11m | ecosystem: Environmental > Aquatic > Freshwater >...
GTATATATATCGCAATTAGAGCCAAGAACCTAGAGAACTTAAATAAAATTACTACACTCCTAGAGACTACATTATCTTCAAAACTCTTCTATATTAAAAACGCTTACTTTCAACAACTTGATGCTATGCAATCTATATTGCCCAGACTAACGGATAATCTTAAGCAAAAAAGAAATCTCAATAGCACATCGGCTGCCTTGAGTTTCCCATTCATAAGTTCAGAATTATTTTATGAAAAAGGAATATTATATGGAATCAATAAATCTAATGATTCCTTAGTGATCGTTGATAGATTTGCATTAAATAATGCCAACTCCATAGTTTTTGCTCAAAGTGGAAGCGGTAAAAGCTACTTATCTAAAGTAGAGATACTTAGGCAACTAAACAATAAAACTCAAGTTATAGTCATAGATCCTGAAAGTGAATATAAAAATATATGCAATAAAGTTAATGGAAGCTACGTTGAAATCTCAGTAAATTCGAAGTTTCATATTAATCCTTTTGACACTTTTGAATCCATTAGAAATCGCAGTAAGGGTGAATACCTACAAGACATCACTCAATTAATTGAGATGCTTGCCGAAGGATTAAATTCTGAAGAAAAAGCTGCAGTTGATAGAATACTAATCAATTTATATAACAATGATTCAATAGAAAAAAATATAATTAGCTTTCAAAAAATTGCATTGAAAGAAAATCAGATTTCTCTAAGCGAAAGATTAGAAAAATACGTTAGTGGTAGCCTATCTACATTATTCACAAGTCCTACAAATATTAATTTGGATAATCGTTTGATAGTTTTCGACATTAAGAATCTTCCGGATAATATCAAAAATTTAATGATGTTAATCCTTTCCAACTTCATCTACAACAAAGTTAAATTTGAGCCTAAAAAGAGAATGCTAGTAATTGATGAAGGATGGATGCTTTTAGAAAACGAAACTACAGCTAAATTTATATCCGGATTAGTTAGAAGAGCAAGAAAATATTATTTGGGCGTTTCAATAATTACACAACAAGCTAATGATTTTCTGAATAATCATTACGGGAGAGCGATTGCGTCTCAGAGCGCAATAAGGATTCTAATGAAACAGGATACCACTACGATAAATAATGTAGTTAAGGAATTTTCATTAAGTAGCTATGAGAGAAACTATCTTCTAAATTGTTACCGTGGAGATGCCCTTATGATTCTAGATCAAAATCATGTTGCTGTAGAAATAATTGCATCTAAAAGTGAACATCCTCTTATTACTACAAATCCGAAAGAGACAATAAAATGAATAAATCTATAATTATTGGTTCGTCGGTAATCATTATTTTGCTATTAATAATCCCTGCAATAACTTTAGCCAGTATTACTGATCTTAATTTAATTTCAAATCCAACTTCTGGTCCTAATCAGAATATATTTCTCTATACAGGTCCAAACATATCTGGAAATAATTATGCATTCGGAAATTGTACATGGTGGGTAGCTTATCTAAAGATTCAAGAACGTAGGCCAATTCCAAATTCCTGGGGTAATGCTTTAACCTGGGCTACTAGAGCCATAAATGATGGATACGTAGTAGATCAAAATCCTACTACTGGGTCAATCATGCAAGATCCTAACGCTCCGGGCGGAGAAGGTCACGTAGCGATAGTTGAAAGCATAGATCTATATGGAAATTGGACAATTAGCGAAATGAATAGAGTCGGATTTGACGAAGTAGATACGAGAACCATACCAGCTTCAGCTACAAAGTCTTACTTTTTTATTCACGATCGAGGTTTATGATGTAGAATTATCAACCTTCAACTAATAAAACAAATTATAATTTGAGTATTTATTAATTAATAACCTAAAATGGAGATATGATTATGACAAAAGAGTTAAAGAATATTGATTTTCAAAATTTAGTTTTAGACTTCATTAATGAATCTAAAAATCGTTTTGTGAAGCAAGATGAGCGTTTTGCGAAGCAAGATGAGCGTTTTGCGAAGCAAGATGAGCGTTTTGCGAAGCAAGATGAGCGTTTTGCGAACATGGAAAATAATATTGATGATATAAAATCCAGATTAAATTCTCATGATAATAAATTTGATGATATAAAATCTAGATTAAATTCTCATGATAATAAATTTGATAAAATTGAAGCAATTCAGGAACGAATCGAAAATAAATTAGATATTCACGAAGCTAAATTAAATAATATGGACAATACATTAAAAGAATATTTCCAATTATTAAACTCGAAACTAAGCAGCCTTGAAAGAGTTTTAACTAATTTACGCTCCGATTTACATAAAAATTAAAAACAGTCAATAAGAGCTTAGCCTCAATGAATAATAGACTGGTTAGATTAGAAGAAGCTAACTCTGCATTACGTTAAAACAGCTTTGTACTATCTTATTGAATTCTAAATAATTCAAACTCTCTCCACCAACTAAAGCGCCGTCACATCCAGGAATTGCTAGATAAGATGCTACGTTATCTGATTTTACGCTTCCACCATAAATTACCCTTACTGATTCGGCAACTTTTTCTCCGTAAAGATAGGTAATTTGCTTTCGTATTTCGTTAATCATTTTTTCAACATCATCAGGCATAGCTTGTTCATTGCCAAAAGTAGATATTGCCCAAACTGGTTCATAAGCTATTACGATATTATGCATTTCTTCCTCAGTAAGATGAGATAGGGCCGATGTGATCTGATCATTAATAACTCTTTTGGCGTGACCATCTCTTCTTTCAGTGATATTCTCTCCGACGCAAAGTATCGGGCCCATCCTATTCCTAAGTGCAGCCTTAACTTTTTTAGCAATTACGTCATTTTCCTCGTGGAAATATATTCGTCTTTCACTGTGTCCAATAATTATGTAAGAGGCTATTCCTTTTAGCATTGAGAAACTTACTTCGCCAGTGTATGCTCCTTCATCTTCAAAGTATGCATTCTGAGCAGCTAGTTTAATTTTTCTAACATCTATTTCTCTACTTAGAGGCTGAATAGCGACTAGACTTGGAGCAATTACAACTTCTATTTCTCGGTGAGAAGTTAAGGTTTTAGATAGGTTATGCAGATATGTGCTAGCCTCTGCAACATCAAAGTGCATCTTAAGATTGGCAGCTATAAATTTCTTCCTTATCATTAAAATAATTTTAGCATAAGCATTATTTATCCAGTAAAGCTTCTACTCCAGGAAGCTTGTGGCCCCCAAGAAGTTCTAAGCTCGCTCCGCCGCCGGTAGATAGATGATTAATGTTTGCGGACATCTCTTTAGATTGAACGAATCCAGCGGTATCTCCGCCGCCCACAAGGCTAAACGGTTTATGCCCAAATTCTCCTGATATTGCCTGCAAGACTAGTTCGCTGCCATGCGAGTATGGTCCCGTGGATGTAATTAAACTTGGAACTTCAGTAACGCCCATGGTGCCGTTCCAAATTACGGTATTCATAGACTGCATAACTCCAGCTATGTAAGCTCCAGTGAATGGTCCAATATCGAAAATCTTTTCATCAGAAAGAACAGTAGATCCTCTTTTTGGTGGTCTTTTTGGATAACTCTCTATTTCACTAAGTGAATAGGATGACCAGTCAACAATTCGAAGAGTGGTGTTAGAATCCATTTTCTTTGATACAACTACATCGAATGGAAGCTGAAGTGTAAAATTGCGTTTCTTACTTTCAGTTTTGGCGAGTTGCAAGATTCTTCTAGCAAGTGGAAGTTCATTTTCATCGTATTTACTTGCACCAATTTCAGTACCTGAGGCTTTTAGGAATGTATTTGCCATTGCACCGCCAAGCATAATGTAATCAGCCATAGATATAAACCTCTCTAATATGTCTATCTTGTCGGCTATTTTTGCTCCACCTACGACTACCATTAATGGCTTCTTAGGATTTTGGGCAACATTTGTAATAGTGTCGACTTCACGCTCTAAAAGTAGTCCTGCTACACTTGGTAGATATTTTGTTACGGCCACAGTTGAAGCATTGTATCTATGCACTACACCAAAGGCATCCTGAACAAATACGTCCGCTAGCTCACTCAATTGTTTAGCAAACTTGTCGTCATCTTTATCTTCTCCAGGATTAAATCTTAAATTCTCAAGTAGTAATATTTGACCAGATTTTAAATTCTTAAGCTCAGAATTAATATTTTCACTAGATAAGTTAGGGGCAAATGCAACTCCCTTATTTAGAAGTTTAGATAGTCTTAAAACTACCGGACGTAACGATAAGCTTGGATCCATTCCTTCGGGTCTTCCAAGATGAGAACAAATTATAATCTTACATTCCTGAGAAATAAGATATTTTATAGTTTCAAGAGATTGTCTTATTCTGAAGTCATCCTGAATAATTCCATTTTTTATAGGAACGTTATAATCTACGCGCAGAAGAACGGTTTTTCCGCGCAAGTTAATGTCTTTTACTGTTTTTTTCTTGAACATTATTCTATTATCCTTACTTTGATTGTATCAGTTGAACCTACCACCCCTGGATACTTACCTGAGGCAGTTACTACCATATCTCCAATATTTAAAACTCTGTTCTTGGCCAACCAATTGGTTAGTTTAGTGGCCGCTAGTTTATCTATTGGCCTTACATAACTCTTGGTTAGATAGACAATAGCAAGCTGTTGAGCAACCTTAGAACTAGACGTAACAGCAATTATGGGAATGTTTTCTCTTCTAGATGCAATTATTCTTGCAGTTGCACCAGATTTTGTTTCGGCTACTATGGCTCTAGCGTTTATTGATCTAGCTAAATCTACTACTGCACTAGAGATAGCTAATTGCTTTGAGCTTCCAGAAACAAAATTAACCTCACTCCGCTCTAGGTTCTTTTCGCTGTACATTATTATTCTTCTCATATATTTAACTGCTTCAATTGGATAAGTTCCTACAGCAGTTTCATCACTGAGCATTAATGCGTCTGCTCCACTAATTACGCCTGATGCTATGTCGGATACTTCAGCTCTGGTTGGTTCACTACTGGAAGTCATACTGTAGAGCATTTGAGTAGCTATTATTACAGGCTTGGCATTTGCGATACATGCTTCGATTAATTTTCGTTGATAAACTGGGACTGCTTCAGGTTGAACCTCGTAAGCTAAATCTCCCCTGGCAATCATTAGGGCATCTGTTTCATTGATAATATCTTCCATGTTATCTATTGCTCTTTGGGTTTCTATCTTGGCTATAATATTAGCCTTCATATTTAGATTAGATATTATCTTCCTAAGTTCTTTAATGTCTTTTGCGCTCTGAATAAAGCTTTGAGCAACGTAATCTATGTCTAGTGTAGATGCAAAAATTAGATCAGCCTTATCTTTGGCGGTGATTATATCTCCACCAAAATCTGTATCCGGAAGATTGATTCCCTTTCTTCTTATTAAAGTGCTCTCATTTTCTGCTCTAAGATAGACTACCCCCTCACTCACACTAGTGACTATAGCTCTAAGTTTACCGTCGAAAAATATTGCTTGATGTCCCCTTTTAAGCTTAGTGCTAAGATCATACTGAGTTGGTATGACTCCACTCAATGTGTAATCTGAATTTAATCCAAGTTTGAAGGTTTGACCTTTAGATATTTCAATAGTTCCCTCGAAATCTCCTAACCTTATCTTAGGGCCTTGCAAGTCCATAATAATAGCAACTGGCTTTCCTAGATCTTTTGAAGCTTCTCTTATCCATTTAATTTGTTGCGCTTTTTCATCATGAGTTCCATGAGAAAAATTAAGTCTTATACCGTTAGCACCAGCATCGAGTAGCTTATATATTTTATTAATACTATTAGTGGATGGACCAACAGTAGCAATAATTTTAGTACGCCTAAAATTCTTCAAAGAAAATTTTGAGTTCAAGCCAGATCTGTCCAAATTAATTTCCCACCATTTACGTATCTATATTTTACTATTTTTTAAGCTTAATTAGTATTTTTTCTTGAGTCGTATATTTTTGTTACAAAAAACATTAGTCCGATTAATCCCAAGAACACAAGAAAAACTGATCTATCCACCAAACTAGCGAGTACAACCTGATTAGTATTTACTCCGGTTATCTGTTGAGAAAAGATTAGAAAAGCCTCTCTAATACCTATTCCGGCTGGAGTCAGAGAAACAAACAATGAAAGACATGCTATTCCTGTATAAGTAAGCGTCTGATAAATACCGATGTTATGTGAAATAAAATGAAGTTCTAGAAAATATATTACTGAAGAAATAAGGATCTGAAGAAATGTTACTACTAAAAGATCTAGTAAAATGCGGTGATTTACAAATAACCTATTTTTAGTGAATATCTTAAGATACCTGATGGTGATAAGATAAAAAATTGCACTTGAGAGGATTACAAGTGGAATTCCTATTTTGAGCTTGAAGTAACCAAGCAGAATAAAATTCACTGAAATTAAAGCGAACACAGCATAATAAGCTAGAGTAGAAAGGGTGTAGTCAACAACCTTAAGATTATGTTTCTCTTTTAGATAATAGCCCCTATAAATTGGACCGGCCTGTCCAGGAATAAAAAAATTAAGAAAAATAGAGTTACTATTTAGGATCAAAGAAGATTTAAAAGGCATTTTAACCTTATTGAGCATAAGTGATGTTATGAAAAGCCTAGAGATGATAAGCAGAAGAACGAAGTTTAGAAGCAATACGAGAACAAAAAGATAAACGGGAAGTTTGTTTAGTTCGCTAAATATATGTGGATGCTTAATGAAGTAATAAACCGCAAAAATAGTTACTAAACCTAGTGTACCTATGTTAATAATCTGTTTTTGCTTAATACTCATCAAGCAATATTATAACTTAGATAAGCTATTAATCGCCGTATTTTAATCTTCGGATTTCTTCAAGAATATCTTCTTGCATCGATCTGTTAATTCTAATTAGGTTAGCAATTATTGCTAACGTAAGAGATATGAATGCAGCGTTAAGTAAAACCGTACCCGTAATTAAAGATTGCAAGTGATGCGATCCAAAAGCGTTTTTACTATGACTTAATATTAGAATCAAGAAATGAATGAATGGTAATAGTCCTAAAATAAAGAGTATTGCACTAAGAGTTAAGAAAACTGCGTAGGATTTATACATTGTAAATGCATTAAATAAAGCTACTGTAGATTTTCTAACATGTTCAAATGAAGACTTAAATAATCTAGACTCTCTTGTTTTAGGATTTGTAGTAATTTTAATAGTTTCAATAGCAAGTCTTTTATAACTTGCCTGAACTGTAGCTTCCATTGCGAAGTTGAATCTGCCTACTAGATTTAATTTAATAGCGGCTTCTTTTGAGTAAGCTCTAAATCCACTAGTAGCATCTGGAATATTAGTTCCCGCTACCTTATTAAGAACTTTTGTTCCTAACTTCTGTAACAATTTCTTAGCTGGAGAGAAATGACTAATCTTAGATGTTTGTCTATCGGCTATAACTATGTCTGCCTTCTTGTCTACAATAGGCTTAATAAGAGCAGGTATTTTCTGCTGCGGGTACTGGTTGTCTCCATCTGTTAAAACCATAATATCTGCACCCAGTTCAAGAGATTTCCTAATAGCATCTCTAAGAGAAAGAGCTAGTCCTCTATTTTTAGCATGATGAACAAAGTGTTTTACGCCGTTCTTTTTAGCTACTGCTACAGTTTTATCCGTACAACCATCATCAATTACTAAAATAACTATTTTACTAATTCCAGGAATTTTCTTCGGAATAGTAGACAGGGTTAATGGAAGAGTTTTTTCCTCGTTTAAACAAGGAATCATTATCACTAATTTCAAACCTTTTACTTTACTCATAATTATGTTCTAATTATATATTTATCTAACAGATATAGCAACCTGTTCAATAGATAAGGTATATTGATTTATTACGCTTATTGTTATATAATATATACATGAGTTTACTGCGTAAATTTAATGAATCCGAAAAGAAAGATAGGCTAGCAACGCTACCTAATCTTTTAACTCTATCCAGGGCAGTTGGTGGCGTAGCACTAGGTACGTTAATGGCAGCAAAGATGGTCGGACCTATGGAAGCTTTTTCTTTTGCAGCAATTCTTGGAGCTACTGATGCTGAAGGTAATATTATTAAATTCAGTGAAAAATATCCTAGACTACAAAAAGCTCTTCGAATTTATCCTTCTAAAATTGGATCAGATATTGATCCTATCGCAGATAAAGCATTAACTATTCCAGTGCTTATTGGAGGAATACTAAGCGGTGAAATATCTAGCGTTATAGCTACAGGACTTATAGCTAGTGAAACAATTACAAGTGGAGTTACTATTGCAGCTAAGCTAAAAGATAAAGAGCCTGAAGTAAGCAACATTGGCAAGCTAGGCATGATTTCTAGAGTTGGCACAATTGGATCTAATCTACTTCTATCAGGCGTTCCCTATGAAGGCCACTCTGCGCTTCATAATGCACTAGAAACTACTACAAATGTTGGCTTTGCGGCTAGCATGGGTCTAGGTTTATATAGTGCCTACACTCTATACAAAGAAAATTTTTCTAAATAACTATCTAGAGTTTTTTAAATTTTGTAATTCTTTTGCGATGTTTTCTAGTTTTTCTAATTGCTCTTCTTGGGTGTTTGCAAGATATGTTAAGGTATGGTGATCTGTTTGTGCCTTAGCGTACTGTCGACCCTGAATAACGTTCTGGCCGACCATAATTATTGGAAGAAGTACTAATTGAAGAAAGTTTTGAGAAATCCAAGCTATAAGTGTAATCATTGAAGAATCTATTATCCATGACGGGAAGAAGTTTCTGAGTGATGGATTAATAGTCACTAAAATTGCTGGTAAAGAAGTTAGAGAAAGCAATCCAAATAGATAAGCGCTCCACATACTTCCAACTTTAGTAGTTATTGCTAGCGCTAAATTATTGTTAACTCTATTAATGCCTTTAATGTCTTTTTCAATTAAAGTATCCGGATGTTTAACGTGCTTATTATCTCTATTTCTATCCATATACAACTATTATTTTAGATTCAGCGCTTTTATTCTTTAATGTTCTTTTACTTACCACCCCATCGATTGATCTCTTTGGCGTAGATAATTTATTAGCTACAATTGGAGCCGTATGCATTCTTGGATTTTCTATAAGATTCTTAGGAATAAAATTCTTAAGTAATTCCGGATTTACATAATTAGCATCTCTAACTACTTCTTCGTCAGAAAGATCAAAACTACTAGAATATATATCCTCGCTTAAATGTAATTCTCCAATAAATCTATTATCTGAGAATGAATGCCTTCTAAATGTTTTTTTATTTTTAAAATATAACATTGCCGCTGACGCGTAATATAAAACTATTATTGGCACAGCAACTATGAACTGAGATATTGGGTCATAAGAAAATGGTAACAAAATAGCTATAATTAAAGCACCGACTACTACATGCTTTTGATACTTGAGTAATTTAGATGGCTTTATCGGACTAATGTGATCAATGAAATCTATTAATAAAGGTATTTGGAATAATATAGCGAAACAAAGAATCGAATTAGTTACGTAGTTAATGTAATCATTTGCAGAAATCAGTGGCTTTATGGTGTTGGTTGCAAACCCGCTAAAGAAATGAAGCGAAGTAGGAATTATCACGTAAAAAGCAAATGCAGCACCAAAAAATGCAAGCATCATCGAAAGCACCATAACCTTGATTAACTTAGATGTTTTTATCTTTTGATTAATTGCAGGTTCTAGGAATTTAATTATCTGATAAACAAGAACAGGAACGGCAATAAATACGCCGAATATTCCTGCTACTTTAACTACGAAGTTAAAACTTCCTCCAGGAGTGGTGTAGTAGAGAGTTTGTCCAAGCGGTTTGTCTAAAAAACTAATTATTGGAACTCTAAAGACGTAGCCCAAAATTGCGCTAACACTAACAGCAAAGAATACCCAAAATATTCTTTTTTTAAGTTCGTTTACATGGTCATGAAAAGTCTCTGACTTTTCCATCCCCTACCCTCTCTTTTTATAAATTATTTTTTCTTCTTATCTGATTTTTCAGCTGGTTCATCGTTAAAACCTTTTCGCACTTCCTTCACTGATTGCCCTAGGCTTCTAGCTAGTTCTGGAATTCGCTTTGATCCAAACAACAACAATATTATAAGTATAATTACTACAATTCCTTCAATTTTTCCAAACATTTCTTACTCCTCTTTTTTAAAATAAATTACCCTCAACAACTTAGTAATTTCTATCTATATTCTAAATCTTAATGACGAAGATGTAAACAAAAGCTTTATTTATAACTATTTTGCTACCATTTTCTTATGACCCGGTATCTCAGTTCATGCTGCACAGGTAATGGAGATGAATCTAGGGCTACGCTAAGAAAATAGCTTTAGCTAGGCAATTTCATAAGTTCAATAATAAGATTATGCAGCAGACATTTTTGTGGTTTCTTCATGATTTTCGCTAGGCTTAACATTCTTTATTAAGAATATAGCTATTAGTCCAGCTATAAGTGCGAATACTGCAGCAATTTTGAATGCTACCTGGTATCCGTGGACCGTTCCAGCTATAACAGTGGCAGAATTTTGAGCATGTGCATTTACAAGATATCTAGTTGTTGAAGCAGCTACTTGACCTGTGATTATAGCTAGACCTAAAGATCCTCCAAGTTGTTGAGCTGTATTAATAAGACCTGAAGCAAGTCCAGATAATTGTTTTTCCACTCCAGAAGTTCCGGCAACTAAAAGACTCACAAAAATAAAACCAAGACCACTACCCATTAACATAAGTCCGGGCATAACATCCTTAAAATATGTACCATGTACTGGAATGAAACTTAGATAGAATAAGCCTGATGCTGAAATAATCGGAGCTATAGAAAGAATTCTCTTGTATCCAATCTTCTTAATTAATTTAGGTGCATTAGATGCAGTAGCGCCAATAAACAATGGGATTATTAAGAAACATAGGCCAGTTTTAACTGGTGAGAAATGCAGAATTTGTTGTACGTATAATGAAGTGAAAAAGAATACTGAGAAAAGCGCACCAGCAATAGTTAGCTGTAGTAAGTTAGCTGCTGCTAAATTCTTATATCTAAATATCTTAAATGGCACTAGAGGCTTTCTTGCTTTAAGCTCATTGAATACAAATACAGAGATTAATGCGAAGCTAACTAGAAGGCTATAAATAGTAGTATGTGAAGTCCAACCATTTGCTGGAGCTTTTTGAAGAGCATACACAAGAAGCATAAGTCCACCAGTAATTGTAATTGCACCTGGAAGATCTAGAGATTTATCTGTTTCTTCTGATTCATGAATAGGTAGAAGTCTTGTCGCCCAGAAAAAAACAAATAGACCTACTGGAACATTTACTAGGAAGTTCCATCTCCAACCAAAGTACTGAGTTAAAATTCCCCCTAGAAGTACACCTACCGCAGCTCCACCTGAAGCAACTGCACCCCATACTGATAAAGCCACGTTTCGATCATGACCCTGTTTATATGTAACAAGGATTATAGATAAAGCTGCTGGCGACATGAAAGCTCCAGCTAGACCCTGGAAAGCTCTAAGAACTATAAGCATAGTTCCAGATTGAGATAGACCGTCTAGTAGAGAAGCTAGAGTAAACATGAATACTCCAGTTAGAAAAATCTTTCTTCTTCCATATAGGTCTGCCGCTCGGCCACCAAGAAGCAAGAATCCACCAAACGTTAGTGTGTATGCCGTAACAACCCACTGTAGATTAGTCTGCGACATATGAAATACCTTTTGAACGGTAGGCAACATTACGTTAACAATAGAAACGTCCAAAACAACCATGAACTGGGCTAAAGCTAATAATATTAAAATTATCCAATGTCCTTTAATTTTCTTTATCATTTTTTCCTTTTTTATAATCTTAATTAATCTATCTAAATATACATTTAATAGCATTGGCGGTCAACGTTGTTAATATTTATAAATATGGTTCTGAATCTTTAACTAAACCTAATTCATCTGCAGCTGTAAATATGGCATTCCACTGTTCTGATCCTTCTTGATCAAGTTGTTCATTGCTCCAATCAACTTCCTGTCTTTCTGCTCCCTTACGAAAATCCCAGTAGTTTTCTGCTATTTTACTTAAAGCTTCAATTCTTTCAGCGGTTGTTTCTGGAAGACTATTATTTCCATACATTTCAGCTAAACGATCTAATGCAGGGCTTTGAATAAAAGCTTCTAGATTCTGTTTTGCTATAGTTTCATTTGTTTGTTTTATAAATTCACTCATATAGAACATGTTATCAAATTAGAAAAATAAAACAATTAGTTGCCGAAGCTACCAGGAAATAATAGAATCGAACTTATTAACAGATAAGAAAAAGCGCCCAGAGCTTATATTTAAACTTGAACGCTAATTTCAATCTGCAATATTTTTATGGTGAACCTGAGGGGTTCGATTTAAAAGGAAGCTATTAGGGAGATTATTAAATGGAACGAGATTTTACGAGGGTTCAGCCTACAAATTCCACAAATGAAGTAACTGCACCGTTTTCAAATGTAAACTTACCAACGAATTCGTGCGGATATGCCTCACTGATATTGTGTGCGCCAAAGTCTTGACCAATATGACTCGCCTTGAGCGCGGCCATTACACCTGAATGGCAAACAAGTAATATATTTGCGCCTTTGTGGCTATTGTTCAATTGGTCAATTGTTGCAAACACTCGTTGTTGCATATGGTCTAGTGATTCACCGTTTGGCGGAATAAAATGTGTATCCCTGTCAAGTTGCGGATATAGTTTGTACGCCTCGGCGCTAAACATATTGGCGGCATCGCCGTAGTTAACTTCCCGTAACCCAGAAAGCCTGTGTATTTCCCTAGTAAAGTTTAGGCCACGAGCAATGACATAGGCAGTGATGAAAGCTCGTCCAACATCGCTGGAATAGATTTCATTTATTTGAAGGCTGGATAATTTTTCAATAACTTTCTCGGTTGGAATTAGGCCAGTTTCAGTAAGCGGTGTATCTATCCAACCCGAAAGACGCCTCTCTCTATTGTTTTCAGTTTCACCGTGTCGAGCAATGTAAAAGATGTTCATTAAAAGAAGTATAACAAAAATCGAAGTATTTAACAGATAAGAAAAAACGCCCAGAGCTTATATTTAAACTTGAACGCTAATTTCAATCTGCAATATTCTTATGGTGAACTACCTGAAATCGAAATGTAACGAAATCTGTATTGAATTACAAGAGATATATCAGTATATGCGTGCAATAACAGCGACAGAATACATTCTTGCTTAGAGTAGAACTATAGCCTATTCTAGTCAACAATGTGGATTGGGTACTCTTTTATTTCTCTAGGCCACTTAAGAGAAACGATGACGCTTCCACTTAGTAGCGTAAACAATACAGCCAGACTGACACCGATATTAACGTGGAATCCTAGAGGTGCTGCAATCATCTTGAAGCTAATCCAGGCCAAAATACCGCACAGAGCCCACGACAACGCCCAGAACTTACCAGAGACTGACTGATAGACAAAGAACAGTGCGCGTAAGCCCAAAAGTGCAAACACGTTACTAGAGTAGGCTATGAACCTGTCAGGACTAACGGCAAGTACTGCTGGGACACTATCAACAGCAAATACGATATCCGTCAGCTCAATCAGCAGTACGACCGCCGCCATCATCGTCAACATACGCTTACCATCTTTGACTACTGTCATTTTGTGACCGACGAATTTTGGATACACAGGCAATACTCTAGTGATCATTCTCCACATCCATTTTTCAGTAATTTCGACTTTTTCTTCGCGCCCTCCGCCACCCCTAGCTTCTTGGAGTGCTTTCCAGGCAGCATGCATCAGAATTAGACCAAATATAATACTTACCCATTCAAATCGTTTCAAAAGTGCTGTGCCTGCTACAATGAATATAAACCGTAAGAATATCGCTCCAGCAATACCGTAGTTCAACATTCGGCGTTCTAGTTTTGGGCTAACTTTGAAGCTAGCGAATATCAGACCTATGACAAACAGGTTGTCTAGGCTTAGTGCCTTTTCAATTGCCCAAGCACCTAAGTATTCTCCAGCAGCTTGGGAGCCAATGAACAAGAATACCGGAACCGTGAAAAGAAGTGCAAATGAGACGTAGAATATCGACCAGTGTAGGGCTTCTTTAAACTGAATTACATGGTCTTTTTTAGTGTGATGTGCCTCAATTAGCGCATAGCCAACAAGCGCTCCGATAACCATAGCGTACATGAACCATTGCACGTCGTAGCTGTGGGCTGAAGTGTTAGCCGTAGAGGCGAGTAATGAAAGCATTTAGAAAATTACATCTTTTTATTTAGTTAGCTTCTTGGTGATCCCAAGGGGAATCGAACCCCTGTGTCCAGGATGAAAACCTGGTATCCTAACCGCTAGATGATGGGACCAAATTGTATCTGTTAAATTTTAACATAACAGATATAAAAAATAAAGGTTAATTTAATTCAATTACCCTATTTGGATTAGAATGTTTTTGTCTTTCGGAGCGGTCAGTCACGAGCTCTTACTAATGGCTAATATAGCATATTTGGTATTAAATTGCTAGTCCTTATCCACAAGAACATATATTAGGGGAGTTTTTATTCTCCCCTATGAAATATTTAACTTAATATTTTCTTTTTTAGATACCATCTGAATGATGTGTATCCAGAAACTACAGCAGCTGTAAATACTGCGATTACGTCACCAGGGCCAGTATTAACTAACTTAGTTGGTGGAGTAGTACAGTTAGTTTTACATCCGCTAACAACATTACATTGTGGTGAACCTACAGGCCAAGTGCTATTGTCCGGTGCAGTACAGACTGGATTCTTAGAAATAGTTACGTGCTGAGCACAGATGGTTGACGTAACAGCATATTGCTTGCCGTCTTTACCGGTTCCATAAACAGTTACCATGGCATTATACTGGCCTGATTTGTAAGTGTGGCTAGTGCTGGCGTTCTGACTTCCAGTAGTTACAGTCTTGTTAGTTCCGTCACCGAATTTAAACACGTAGCTAGTAATGGTAACGTTGTTTGGTATTGCAGTCGCTGTGAAAGTATAAGTTGCGAAGCCTTGACTGTCTACGCTACTAGCTGTGTTAGTTAAAGCACTACACACCAAAGACTGAGCAGGTGGTGTTACTACAGGACATCGCTTGTCAACAAGCGCATGTGCTGTCTTAGTATCTACAGAACTAGAAGATATAACTCCTTCGTTATCAAGTATCTGTCGCTTACAAGTTTGAGTTGCGTCATTAGAACCAGCTATAGCGCTGAAAGTATAAACTCTTGTGTCGCCTGGAGCCAAAGTCGGAACAACTAAGCCACCATGGAAGAATTTATTAACATCAGCGGCACTAGCATGACGACCAGATTCTGCCAATGTTCCATCAATGTAGTTTAGGTTAGCAGGTAAAACGTCATGAACAAGAATGTTGTTAGCAGAAACTTGACCGGTACTTTTAACAGTAATCATGTATTGCACAGTATGGTTAGTTTCTACTACTACGCTACCCTGATATTTATCTGTATTACTTACACGAACTTGCTTGGTGATAGTGTAGTTTGGCAACTTAGGTGTAGCATGGACTGGATTACCACAGCTTTTTAGAATCGCA
>Ga0194045_1000327_pt1 | contig 15547 bp, 10 predicted proteins | sample JunL6211m_MetaG_FD_161686 | JGI IMG/M metagenome (GOLD analysis project Ga0194045, IMG submission 161686) | Anoxic zone freshwater microbial communities from boreal shield lake in IISD Experimental Lakes Area, Ontario, Canada - Jun2016-L626-11m | ecosystem: Environmental > Aquatic > Freshwater >...
AACAAATCCCATCCAACAAACTGAAACTGCGCCCAGAAACCATTGAGCTCTCATAATAAAACATCTCCAAAAAGTTAAGGAAAACACTAAAGGCGGGAACAACTTGACCAGATAGAATGCAAATCCTATCAAGGGTCAGAATCAATATTCTACCGCTTGGAATTCTAATTGCCATAATTTAATAAAGGGCTGAAAGTAAATTTCGCCCCTGCGCCCCATCCAGAAATAGCAAGACCAAATCTACAGATAGACCACTATGAAAATAGGCAATATTACAGGGCAAAAACAAGGGTTTCGCCTTCCCACCTTACCTCGATTACCACAAAAAATGCTCTCACAGATTGGGCTTTTTTTTTCTCTGCCGTGTGAAGTAATATCTAAATTGTCGGGAGTCAAAGTGTGAAAGCAATGACTTCGGTAGGCAGCGGCCGGGATGGATCAAGCATGATGCTTGTGACTTGGCCGTGGATTAAAGAAGAGCATGGAAGCAGCTTCTAGCCGCAACTACAATTCTTCCGTTCCTACCCAACCCAGGGGGCCGCTCCCCTAGGTCGACCACCTAGATTTGCACCATTGATATTTTTTGAAATGTCAGAAGGAAAGATACGTCTTTTCAATGGCATAGATGAGGCCGGGAAAGGCTGGACACCTTTTCCGTCGTGATTCTTCTTGGCAAATTTTTGCAAAGAAGATTGCGTAAATGGGGTCGCGATAAGCGATCATTACATCATAATTTTCCAATGGAACAGGAAGATGACCCGAGCACCAGTTATTATTCGAGTTGATGCAAACCCCGAACAAGGTTACGAGCAAATGACTCGATGCCTAGTTTTAGCAGCAGCCCTGCAAAGAAGAAGGCGTCAAGCTTTTTTCCTTTCCTCTTTCAACCCAGGCTCGCTTGGTTTTCAAATCAAACGCGCTGGCTTTGAATGGATGGAAGCAAGCGCACCACTAGGCTCTGCAGAAGACTTGGCTGAAGTATTGCAAGAATCACGCAGAATTGAAGCCTCTGCTGTTTTTGTAGATTCCCCTAACGCTTCAGGCGAATACCTCGCATCATTAAAAGATTCAGGCGTTATGGTTGTTTCGGTCGATCACCTTGCCCAAGGCGACTTCCCTTCAAACATCGTTTTCAACCCACTGCTAGGCCCATCCATCGAAGCCTACGATATCCCCAAAGGCACCCAAATCCTTGCAGGCGAGCGCTATGCACTTGTCCGCTCGGAAATCCGAAGAGTTCGGGCGTTACGATCTCAGGAACCACTTCCACCTTACAAAGCTGTGGTTGCACTAGGCGATTACGACCCGAACAATCAAGCAGGGGAAATCGCCAAGCAATTGATTAACACCCCTAAAGTAAGCAGGGTGGATATTCTTGCAAGGTCTTATTATTCGAATATTGATGAACTGCGAAAACTTGCGGAGAAGTCGGAAGGAAAAATAGGGGTGTTCACCGAACCCTCGGAAATCCCCCCCAAACTTTCCCGTGCCCACTTTGCAATCACTGCAGGCAATTCTTGGTCTCTCGAATTCGCATGCATTGGCTTGCCACAGCTCATCATCGTGCAAAATGAAGCTCATTGGCCAACCGCTACCAGATTAGAAGAAGAAGGTGCTGCTGCCTGCTTGGGTTGGCACGAAACCCTCAATCCTTCCATCCTGCGTGAAGCTGTTGTTGATCTTCTTGAGGATAACCTCGAACGACAATCCATGTCGCGATGTGGGAGGTATCTCATCGATGGAAGGGGTAACGACCGAATCGTAACCGCTTTTGAAGTGATGATGCATCCTTACCAACAAATGGAAAGAATCCGCGAAGCAGCATAAATCCTTTTGGTGTAACTAAACTTCAAGCCGTGCTTTACAAAGCACGGCTTGTTTTTTTTATTCCTGCCAAGCTTGATATTCACTCCCAAATACCTTAGCTTCAACTTTCACTAATTTCTTTAGGGAGGTTCGCCCATGGATAATCAGCAAGTATCAGCAGCGTTGGCAGAAGTCGGAACCTTGATGGAATTACTAGGCGAGAACCCGTTCAAGGTGAATGCCTATGTAAACGCATCACGAACTATTAGTCAATTGACCGATGAAATAGCATCGCATGTAAACAAGGGCACTCTTGGAGAAATAGCAGGTATCGGTGCAACGCTGCAAGAAAAAATCACCTCGCTGGTAAAAACCGGGAAGCTCGAATTTCTCGAAGAATTGAGGGCCAAAGTTCCACCTGGCCTGGTGAAAATGCTCGCAATTCAAGGTCTGGGGCCCAAGAAAGTAAAAGCCCTTTACGATCAACTTCAAATTGATTCACTCGAAAAACTTAAAATTGCTTGCGATGAAAGCAAGGTTGCAGATCTCAAAGGTTTTGGCGCCAAGACTCAGCAAAAAATTCTCGAGGGCATCGAATTCCTAGGCTCTGTTGCAGGAAGAGTTCGCCTCGATGAAGCCAGCTCCGTCGCAAACACTCTCCTCAATCTTTTAAAAGACATGAAAGAAGTCATTCGCATTGAGGTGTGTGGCAGCCTGCGCAGAAGAAAAGAGACCGTCAAGGATATCGATGTTCTAGTTTCATCTAAAAACCCGGCACCCATAATGGAAAAGTTTGTGACCGCTCCGGGAGTGATCCAAGTGCTAGGGCATGGCGAAACAAAATCGAGCATTTTTGTTGAAGCTCTAGTGAATGGCAGCAAGATTAAAATGCAAGCCGACTTAAGGGTGGTTAAAGATGAGGAATTCCCCTTTGCGCTGGCATATTTCACAGGCAGCAAAGAACACAATGTTGCAATGCGATCGCGGGCAATCGAATACGGCCTAAAGCTAAACGAGTATGGCTTGACAGGCGAAAAGAAAAACATCGCATGCAAGACTGAAGAAGATATCTACAAGGCGCTAGATCTTCCTTACATCGCACCAGAACTTAGAGAAGATACAGGCGAAATTAATGCTGCCTTAAAAGGAACGCTTCCAACCTTAGTTGAATCTAAACAAATCCAAGGAGTATTTCACAATCATACTACCTACAGCGATGGAGCAAACACCCTTGAAGAAATGGCCAACAAGGCCCAAAGTCTGGGTTTGAAATATCTGGGCTTTGGTGATCATTCGCAATCGCTGACCGTTGCCAATGGTTTAAGCCCTGAACGAGTGAAGAAACAAATCGCTGAAATCGATGAGCTTAATTCCAAGATGAAGGGCTTTCGGATTTTCAAAGGAATCGAATGCGATATTCTTGCAGATGGCTCTCTAGATTATGACGACGAAGTTTTAGCGCTCTTTGATTATGTGGTGGGAAGTGTACACACTCATTTTCAAATGCCCCGCGAAGAAATGACCCAAAGAATCATCAAGGCGATGAATCATCCAGCTATTACCATGCTGGGCCACCTTACAGGCAGGCTTGTTTTAAGAAGAGATGGCTACGCAGTCAATCAAGAGGCAGTGCTTCAGGAAGCAGTAAAAACCAAAACTCTGATTGAAATCAACGCCCACCCAATGAGGCTGGATCTAGATTGGATTCATTGTAAACGGGCCAAAGAACTCGGGGTTAAGCTCGTGATTAATCCTGATGCTCATAGCACCGAAGACCTGGAATATTATGGATATGGTGTTTCTGTTGCCAGACGAGGATGGTTAGAAAAAGACGAGATTTTCAACACTCTTAACACCAATGAAGTCGAAGCTTATTTCTCTGAACGAAGAAAAGCCTTCACCAAAAAGAAGTAAGCTTTAGCTTCCAAAGTATTAGGGAACGCCTTGGGTTGATTCGCCACCAGCCCGGGTTCCCAATGCTCGCCATACTATGGGATCAATACTATTGGGAATGGATTTTACCGATCCATCCATGAAAACTGCATTAACAATGCCAGAGTGATAACTGCGGGGGGGAATGACTGCAAAAGTTGGAGTATTTGTGGCATTTCCTTCAGTTACTGAAACAAAATCAATGTCATAATCAATGCCCCCAGAATTAAAAGGCACTTTTGTATTTGGGGTAAAGTTTGCAGTAAAACCAGTTTCATGAATTTTTGAATCGACCCACTCGGTATGACCAGTTTCGCCTTTAAAAGTTCCCCCATAACTACTGATTAAATTTGGAGAGGTTGGCATAGGGGAGTTTAATGCAGCAGGGTTACCTGTGCCCCTTAAATGCGGGGTGTATGCCTTGACTTCAGAAAACCCAATAGTCTGACTTGTCCCATCCATGATTTGACCAATGCGCACATTTTGCCCCACAACAAAGGAACCGTCCCCTCCAATGCCGGAAACCGAGGAAGGAGAAGGGTTAAAAATCATCCAAGAACCCATGTTTGCAGCATAATTCAAGGGAAAATGTGATGCAGAAGTTGGGGTAGCCCCCACCCTAAGAACGGCTTTTACCTCGCTTGGACATACATAGGTGTTTACACGCTGCATAGTGACATTTGGCTGAACACTATAAGGCTGTGAGAAATCTATTAACCTCTGTAAGTTTTCTTGCTCGATGTAAGGCAACAAAAGAGCTTGAACCGACCAACCTGATGACTTCCTAGTGGTGGACATTGAAGGGGCTAAAATCGGGTAGGAACCAGCGGTGGGGAAAAATTCATAAGTAGTGTGATGATTATGCAGGGCCAAGCCAATCTGCTTTAAATTATTGGAACACGAAAGCCTTGCAGCAGCTTCACGAACTTTTTGAACTGCGGGAAGCAACAAGCCAATGAGAATGGCAATGATTGCGATAACGACAAGAAGTTCGATAAGAGTAAAAGCTTTTTTAAGAAAGTTCCTGCGCATAATAAACTCCTTAGAAAGATTCTTATTGATACTGAGTCTCAAAATCAACCTAAAACTAATTTAGTGCTCTATCTCCCAAGTGTCAACTATTTTTCTGTTTTTCTTGATCCCGAACTTTCCACCTTTCCGAGTTTCTGTTTTTTTAACCATAATTTCTGCTAGAATCAGCTTCTTAAGATTTTCCCTATTTTTCTGTTACAAGGGTTCGTTATGTCTTCGGGTAAGAACTTCTTTATCACCACCGCAATCGATTACCCCAATAGCAGGCCCCACATTGGCACAGCCTTCGAAAAAATTGGTGCCGATGTCCAGGCTCGGTTCCAGCGAATGCAGGGCAAAAATGTTTTCTTTCTCATGGGTAATGACGAAAACACCATCAAAGTTGCTCGCAGAGCTGCAGAACTTAATCTGGATCCCAATGCCTATTGCGACGAAATGGCAAACCAATTCAAAGAAGTTTGGCGTGCCTTGGATATAAGTTTTGATGATTTCATTCAAACCAGTGAACCCAGACATCACCAATGCTGTAAAGCCTTCACTCAAAAAGTTTTTGATAACGGGCACATTTATAAAGGTGGCTATGAAGGATGGTATTGCGAAGGATGCGAAGCATTCAAAACTGAAAAAGAACTCGATGAAAAGAAGATCTGCCCCAGCCACAAAACTCCCGCAGTCAAACGCATGGAGCCCTGCTATTTCTTTGCCCTCTCCAAATTCCGAGACCAACTTCTTGCCTTCTATGAGCAGAACCCAGATTTTATCCAACCCGAAAGCAGACGCAATGAAGTCCTTGCTCTAGTTCAAACCGAGCTTAAAGATGTGAACATCACACGCTCTGGCCAAACATGGGGCATACCCCTTCCTTTCGATCCAGAATTCACCATTTATGTCTGGTTTGATGCCCTACTCAATTACATCACTGCAATTGGTTATGGCGAAGACGAAGGAAAGTTTAACCAATATTGGCCCGCAGACTTGCATGTGATTGGCAAAGATATAACCCGGTTTCATTGCGCCTTATGGCCCGCAATGTGCTTTGCTGCAGGTATTGCACCTCCTAAAAAAGTCTTCGGCCATGGCTTTGTTTATGTCAAAAATGAAGAAACAGGCGATGTCCAGAAAATAAGTAAATCCCTAGGCAATGTGGTTGAACCGATGGATATCATCACCAAGTTCAGCGCAGAAGCTTTTCGCTATTATTTTCTTAGGGAATGCCCCTTCCCCGCAGATGGGGAATTCAGCCTGCAACGATTTGTGGACATATACAATTCAGATCTTGCAAACAATTTAGGCAATCTTTACAGCAGAGTTGTAGGCTTGATAGGCAAGAATTACGAGGGCGAACTTACCAACATTGGTGCTTCTGATGAGCCCCCCTTGTTTGTTGAAGAAAACTTAAAATCAATTGTAGACCAAGTTCAGAGTTTGGTTGAAACTTGCCATTACAGCCAGGCACTGCAAAAGATCTGGTCTTTAATTTTAGATCCTGCGAATCAATATGCAGAAAAAACAGCGCCTTGGACACTTGTAAAAACAGACAAAGAAAAGACCAAGATAGTATTAGTACAATTAATCGAAGCAGTAAGAATTGCCGCAGTGCTACTGAAACCTTTTTTACCAAAGCTTGCTGAAAAATTGTACACCAGCTTTAACTTCCCAGCTCCTTGGGCGTCTATCAATTATGCGGATGCGTTAAAGCCAATAAATAGCTATTCAAGCATTAAAATCCTTGCAGAGCTAGAGAACGGCAAGGTAAAACCCTTGCTCCCGAGAATTCAAAAGCCAGCTTAGTGCCCTTATTTCATTGAAAGTAGGCCCTTTTCTAACCCACTGGAAAAATTTTCCTAATTGTAGCGAACCTTTTGCACAGCAACAGCGTAGAAAGCACAGGTAGTGTGAGTCAGTCATCAAATATTTCAGAAAGATCTGACGAAGAGCTATTTAAGCTTTTTCGAGCGGGAAATTCATCCGCTTTTGATGCTTTGGTTCATCGTTACGAAGGAGAGCTTTTTGGTTACCTGAACAGGTATCTGCGCAGCCGGGAACTTGCTGAAGATACTTTTCAAAACACCTTCATGACGATTTATCAAAAAGCTGAAAACTTTGAAGAAGGTAAAAAGTTTAAGCCTTGGTTGTATGCAATAGCAACGAATCAGGCGATAGACGCTTCAAGAAAAAGAAAAAGGCGTCAGGCGGTCAGCTTAGAAAGTGAATGGGACAGTGGCGAAAGTAGCGCAAAGGCTGGCAACCTACGCGATGCTTTGGAAGGCCATAACGAGAAACCCGACAACCTAGCAATCTTGGGTGAAAAAAAAGTCCAAGTTCGCAAAGCTATAGACATGCTTCCTGAGAATTTGCGCCAAGTATTATTACTGGCATACTTTCACGAGTTTAAATATCAGGAAATCAGCGAGGTTCTTGGGATTCCATTAGGGACGGTAAAATCTCGGTTACATGCAGCGCTGGAAAAATTCCAGCAATCTTGGGAACGAATGCAGGATGTGGTTTCATGACGAACGAAAACGGTGATAATATGGACCAGATTTTGCGTTATGCAATGAATATTCATGAGTCGGCCGAAGTGGCGGAGATAAAGCGCCGTCTTCTTTCAGAGCCAGAGGCTCAAGCGCATTTGGAAGTGATGCGCAAGAACCTCGCTCTACTAAACGAAGACAGGGCCTTAGATCCGCCATCTTTTAATCTTGCAAAGAAAACCATCTTGCGTGTCCAGGGTGTGAAAACCCAGACCATGCGTTTCAATCAAAAAAAACAGCCCATTCATTATGGTGAAAATTACAAAAGCTCCATTAGAAGGTTTGATCTTCTGGTAGCTGCAGGACTTTTGATCATTATCAGTGGGGTTCTTGCACCATGGCTTCATCAAGCCCGTACGCAAGCAGAGAAACTAGCTTGCGCCAACAATATGCGCGAATTTCACAAATCTTTCCAGCACTATGCTTCTTTGCAACCTGATGGAAAATTCCCCTTCGTTGAACCTAATGGGCCCCGCAGTTTTGCAGGCGTTTACATCCCTACTCTTAGGCAACATGGTTTGCTGGGTGATTACCATTCTGTTTCGTGTCCCACCAACCAACGCAAACTTCCCACCGAAACCAATCTTGATCAACTTGCATCCATGTATCAAAATAAATCCAACCAAGGTTATCAACGCCTTGCTAAAGACGCTGGTGGGGATTATGCTTATTCCCTAGGCTACAATAACGAAGGATCTCTCACCGGCCTTACCAACAAATCAGCGGGTGATTCACCGATTTTGGCAGATAAAATAAATCCGTCCACTTCTAACATCGCAATTAATCATGGCGGCTCGGGAAATAACGTCCTTTTTGTAGGCGGCCATGTTCGCTGGTTGCCTGCTCGAAAACAAAACAGCATTGGCGACGATATTTTTTTGAACGAAGACCACAAAATCCTCGCAGGCAGACATCTTCAAGATCATGTACTTGCACCGAGCCATTCCCGACCCTATGGCGATTCTGGTTTCCCGGATTAATCTTTCCATTTTCTCGCAAAACTCTTTGCATTAAACAACCATCTCTTTTAAGATGAATTTCTTCAAATGATTCAATCATTGAAGGCTATATTTTAAAAAGTATGATGGTCATGCTTTCGACTTTAGCCCCTGATTATTAATGCCCTCCTAGAAATTATAAAACCATGCGAAAAACTATCTCTGTGCTTGCTCTTTGCTTTTTCATAACTGTTATCAACCCAGCCCAAATATTGGCAGCAGATGCTTCCAAAAGGCCGATTGTCCCTGGCTTCGAACGGTTCTCTCAAGGTAAGGAAATAGACCAAGCTCATTTGGGATTGCTGTTATTGGGCGAATTAAATTGCACCAGTTGCCATGCCCCAACCACGACTAGCAAAGGATTAATCCAAGCAAAGCAAGCCCCCTTACTTGATAAGGTTGCGGGAAGAATCAAGCCAGAATATTTTGAAAGCTTTATTGCGAAAACTCATGAGATTAAACCTGGTTCAACCATGCCTCAAGTATCCTTGGGAAATACCGATCAAGAAAAACAAGCCACTGCAAAAGCGTTGGCGCACTATCTGGCCCAACAAACCGGGGCTACCGAAAAACTAATATTCGACCCTAAACAAGTTGCGTTGGGAAAAACCCTTTTTGCGCAATCGGGCTGCGTGTCCTGCCATGCTGGAAGAGATCAAGCTGCGAAAGAAATTCTTAATGTTAATAATTCAGTTCCTTTGGGTGCACTTGAAAACAAATACACAGTTGGCTCGCTTACCAATTTTCTAGAAAACCCGCATCAAGTTCGCCCTTCAGGAAGAATGCCTGCGGTGCTTAAAGATAAAAAAGAGGCTCATGCAGTTGCGTGTTATTTGCTTCAAAGCGCAAAAACCTCACCCAAATCTGCAGGTGTTTTGAAGTTCGAATACTTTGAAGGCTCTTGGACTAAGCTTCCTGATTTCACCAAGCTTAAAGCAAACGCAAAAGGTATTGCATCCGATTTCGATGTTGAAGTTGCACAAAAAGCCAACAACAACGCACTCCGCTTTGAAGGCTGGTTCAAATTACAAAGCGCAGGCAAATACACCCTTCATCTGGGAAGTGATGATGGTTCAAAAATCTGGATCGATGGTAAACTCATCATCGACAACGATGGCATTCATCCACACACCGTAATCAGCAAAACAGTTGAACTATACAAAGGTGAACACAAAGTTGAAGTGGGTATTTTTGATGGGGGAGGCGAGTACTCCTTAACCGTTGAAATTGAAAGCAATAATTTACCTAGACAGCCTTTATCAGGGATTTGCGCGCTCGATGAAAAAACTGCGGAAGGAACGAATACGGTTGTAAATGCTGCCCCTGCTGCTGCCCCTGGCCAGCCAGAAGTTTTCAAATTGGATGCAGCACTGGCAACCAAAGGAAGAGCCCTCTTTGCTTCAGTTGGGTGTGCGAATTGCCACGGCATGAATGAAAATAACAAGCGAATACCCGCATTGATTAAAGGTCCAGAATTATTAAAGTTACGCCCAGAAACTGGTTGCCTTTCCGAAAATCCACAAGGCAAGTCACCCGACTTCGCCCTTGATGCAAAACAAAAAACTGCTATCGCTTTAGCCCTTAAAAACTTGGACAGCATGCCCCCTTCCCCAGATAGCAAAGCCTTGATCAATCAAACCTTTCTCTCTTTGAATTGCTACGCTTGTCACCAGCGTGACAAAATCGGTGGCCCTGAAGATTCTCGAAATGCTTCCTTTGTTACCACCCAACCCGAAATGGGTGATGAAGGCCGGCTTCCTCCTGCTCTTACAGGCGTTGGTGCCAAGCTTAACACCGACTGGCTTAAACAAGTTCTTGAACAAGGAACTAAAGTTAGACCTTACATGCTTGCAAGAATGCCCAAGTATGGCAGTGGTAATGTTAATCATCTAATCAAACCGTTGGGTGAAGTTGATACCATTGAACCGGTTGAAGCTATCCAGTTTGCTGATACGCCCGCTAAGGTTAAAACTTCGGGCCGACTTTTGGTTGGCTCCAAAGCCTTGGGTTGCATTAAATGCCATACATTTAACAACCAAAAGGCTGAAGGTATTCAAGCCCTTGATCTCACAAGTATGCCCCAACGATTAAAGCGTGATTGGTTTCAACGCTATATGCTAGACCCCCAACCTTTCAGGCCCGGGACTAGAATGCCTGCACCTTGGCCCATGGGTAAAACCTTCTTTGATGAAATCCTTGAAGGCAGCACTAAAAAACAAATCGAAGGCATTTATGTCTATCTAAGCCAAGGACCCAAGGCTTCTCCACCCGAAGGTCTTTCACGCGAATCTATCGTACTAGTTCCAGAAAAAGAACCGATCATCTATCGCAACTTTATTGAAGGTGCTGGTGCTCGAGCAATTGGCGTGGGTTACCCCGAAAAAGTGAATCTGGCTTTTGATGCAAACTCATTAAGACTCGCAATGATATGGCAGGGCGCATTTATTGATGCAGCTAGGCATTGGCGCGATCGCGGAGTTGGTTATCAACCCCCTCTGGGCGACAATGTAATTGCCCTTCCTGCAGGGCCTACCTTTGCAACTTTGGCAAGCGAGAAAGAAAATTGGCCCGCTATAACTGCCAAAGAACAAGCAGGAACCTTCATCAGCTATACAACCGATGCTTCGGGAAGGCCATCTTTCCAATACAAGTATGCCGATGTCATGATCACTGATTTCCCCACCCCTACAAAAAACAAAGAGGGAGGGTTCTCAAGAGCGTTTACGCTTGAAAGTAAAACTCCACCAGCCATGCTTTACTTAAGAGCTGCTGTAGGCACTAAAATCGAAGAGCAAAAAGAAGGCTGGTTCTTGGTCGATGGGGAATACAAGTTCCGCTTGGTAGGAACCAAGAAGCCGCTTGTGCGAGAATCTAATGGCAAAAAAGAAATACTTGTTCCCATCGTTTTCGAAAACGGTGTGTGCAAACTTGTTCAGGAATACTCTTGGTAACTTACTTCAACAACAAAAGCTTCAGGACTCTTAAAATGAAAAATACTTTGCTACTTTCAAGCCTTTTTACAGGCCTAATTCTTGCATCTTTCTCTAAAGCTGCTGATCCTATTCCCACCGAAGATGACTACTACAAAATAGTCAAATTCGAAATCCCCAAAGATGTCGTACTTGAAGCAGGCGCAATCGAACTTACCGCAGATAACAAACTCTTTGTCAGTTCCCGCAGAGGGGAAATCTGGTCGATCGATAACCCCTTCGCCAAGGATCTCGCCAAAGATGCCAAGTGGACTCGCTATGCACATGGCCTTCACGAAGTCCTTGGGCTTGCATCCAAAGATGGTTGGATCTATGCCACACAACGAGGCGAACTTACAAAACTTAAAGATTCGAACGGCGATGGCAAAGCGGACATCTTTCAAACTGTTTCCGATGCTTGGGAAATCAATGGCGATTACCATGAATACGCCTTCGGTTCCAAGTTCGACAAAGATGGCAATGTCTGGATCGTTCTTTGCTTAACAGGTTCTTTTAGCAGCAATAGCAAGTATCGTGGTTGGTGCGTTCGTGTTAATGCAGATGGAACTTTCACCCCGACATGCAGCGGTATCCGCTCGCCTGGAAGCATTGGTTTTAATGCAGCAGGGGATTGCTTCTATACAGATAACCAAGGGCCATGGAATGGTACCAGCAGCCTTAAGCATCTTTTACCTGGCTCTTTCCAAGGGCACCCCGATGGCAACAAATGGTTTGACCTTAAAGAAGCAAAACTCGCTGGACCCAAGCCTGAAACGCCCAAAAGCGGCTCGCGTATGATGATTGAAGCAGAGCGCATTCCCCAACTGATGCCTCCTGCGATTTACTTCCCCTATAAGAAAATGGGGCAATCCGCTTCCGGTATCGACTTCGACAAATCCGAAGGCAAGTTTGGCCCTTTCCAAAACCAGCTCTTCGTTGCAGACCAAACCAATAGCACCGTCATGCGCGTTCATCTCGAGAAAGTTCATGGCAGATACCAAGGCGCATGCTTCCCTTTCAGAAAGGGCTTTGGCTCTGGCAATGTTCCCGTGATGGCATCAAAAAACGGACACCTCTTTGTAGGGGGCACCAATCGCGGCTGGGGTTCGCATGGCAACAAACCTTTCGCACTCGAGCGTTTGGATTGGACAGGGAAAGTACCTTTCGAAATCCATGAAATGCGTGCTAAAAACGATGGCTTTGAACTCACCTTCACCCATCCTGTCGATCCTAAAACCGCTGCTGATGTTGCTTCTTACAAAATGAGCACCTACTGCTATATTTACCAATCTGCTTATGGCAGCCCTGAGGTTGATTTTACTTATCCGAAAATCACTTCCGCAGTGGTCGCACCCGATAACAAGAGCGTCCGAATCGTGATTGATAAGCCTGTTGCAGGACATATCCACGATCTCACCGTGGCGGGGGTTCGATCAAAAGATGGGTTGCCTTTGCTTCACCCCGAAGCTTATTACACGCTTAATTACATTCCTGAAAAAGCGAAGTAACAGGTCGATGGTTGAAGATTAGATACTCAAAAACCAAAGGATCTACTTTTATGAATAAAGTAGATCCTTTTTTTATGTCACCCCAATAAGCTATAATTTATTTTGCATTCTTGACAAGGCAACCTCTGGGCTTTAGGGTTACATCATATTTGATTTTTGCAACCATAGGTAAGTTTGGAGAAAAGCCCCATGTCCACTGCTTCAGCATCCCCCAGCACTCTGCCTTCGAAACCCAGAGATATCACCGTTTACAGCCATTCGATGCTGTTCTATTGGTGGCCTGTCTGGTTTGTAGGTTACATTCTCGCAGCACTTACTCTTTGGGATCACCACCTCTTGATGGTTGTTCCTATACATGCAGAAGCAAAATCCGTCGAATTCAAAGATGGTATAGAGCGAAATGTGGTCATTGTTCCAGATGGTGAAAGCCTTCTAAAAGATAAAAAAGGATCGTTGATCCAACCCACTCTGTATGTGGCACAAAGCAAAAACTATGGCGTAATCTTCTGCCTAACGCTTATACTTACTATTTTCATCACCAGTGTATCACTGCGCGGAATGTGGTCTATTCTGGTCATTGTTGTGATTGTCATGGGTGTCACCATCCTAATGCTTGCGGGTTACTGGGAAAAAATCACTAGTGCGTTCTCCCTCCTTGATATTCGCATCAATCTGGGCGGATACCTATTCACATCCACTGGCTTGCTTATTATCTGGCTAATTGCGTTTATGTTTTTCGATCGCCAGATTTATGTGACTTTCAGCCCTGGGCAATTGCGCGTTAGAACTGAAATTGGAGATGGTGAAAAAGTTTATGATGCCACCGGCCTTACTTTCGAAAAGCAGCGTAGTGATATATTCAGGCATGGCATCCTGGGCCTTTGGTTCTTAAATATCGGGACGGGAGATCTTATCATCAAAACATCGGGGGCGCAAAACCACACCTTTGATCTTCCCAATGTCATATCGATTGAATCCAAGATCAAAGCCATCGAGCAATTGATGCAATCTAAAGATGTAAACCTGATGTAAGTTTGAAATTAAAGTTAAGTTAAAAGAAAAAGCCCGGCATGAAGCCGGGCTTTTTCTTTTGTAACACTAGGAATTAAAAGATTACTCGATCAATTCTTTTACAGGCTGAACAAAGTAAGGCCCGCCTGTCTTCTTATCTGCAGTCAACTTTTCTGCGTGTTCGTTTGCATCGTCCTTCTTCGGGTAATCAAATACTGCCACCCTCTGATTGGAGTTGCTGAATACGCCCCACACAAGTTTCATGCGAACCACTTTGGATGCACGAGTCTTACGCGGCTTCTTTTCTTTAGCTTCCTTTTTAGGCTTCTTTAAAGCCTTCTTTTTCTTCTTCTTAGGGCGATCTTCATCATCGCCATCCTCATCGTCTTCCGATTCGGGGAAGTCGTCATCGGCAGACTCATCATCGCCATCCTCAACATCACCATCGCCTTCGTCATCCCCTTCGTCGTCATCATCATCATCGTCGTCATCATCATCGTCGTCATCATCTTCCTCGTCTTCGAGGAGTTCTTCTTCTTCTTTAGCTTTAGCTTTTTTGCGATTTTCAGCGGCATCATTAGCAGCGCGTAAATCTTTACGATTGGGAAGGCGGCGAGCCATGAATAATACCCCCATACCAAGAAAACATAATGAATGTTGCATAACAATTTAGCAACAGGTTAAGATGTCAAACTAGCAATTATGAGCAATTCATTCAAGTTAGAGTCGGGGAATATTCGCAATTTTTAGCGATATAGGCTGAATTAATGCTTAAACCGAGCAGAATATTTCAAATAGGCCCCCGCTTTAGCTGGTAAGGCAAGGGGAAAAGAAACCTACTTTTTATCGTCTTTGCGCCCGCCATCTTCCCCTAAAACCTTTTCCAAGGTGCGAATTGCATCCGCAACGCCTTCCATGCGGGGATGAATTTTAAGAGTATTTCTAAAGGCTTTAAGAGCAGAACGGTGCTTTTTCATTTTCATGTAACTTTGCGCCATTCCTACCAGAGCGCCAAAATGCCAAGGGTTTAAGTCTAATACCTTTTGACAATCAGCAATAGCATCTTCATATTGTTTCATGCGGAAATAAACAATCGCCCTTTGGTTGAGCGCTTCTGCAAATTCCGGGGCCTTTTCAATCAAAACCGTCATACTTTCCAATGCTTTTTCGCGATCTCTCACTCGGGTCGCTTTTTGCAATGCCGTATTATTTTCTTCGCTATCAGCCCTAAACCAAAGATTCCAAAGGCTGGCGGTAGCCATATCTGCAACATCGCTGTCGCCATCATGCAACAACCTAGCCATGATAGGATTAGCTTCCATGGTACCTAAAAGCCCAAGCGCAAAAAGCGATGCTTTCCGTGCTTCAGGAAACTTATTATCTAAAAGCCTAATTAAAGTGCCTTCAGTGTACCGTGCAAGCACGAGTTTTTTGAAACGCTTAGTTGCTTTGAAATGGCGCGCACGCCATTCAGAGAAATCCTCCCCCTCGCGGGGGCTAGGCAGTTCGATAAAGTATTGAACGAGAAGGGCCGAAGTCATCGGACACCTCATTTTTTAATTGTTGAAATATTGCCATTTTTGGCACAAACACTTCCACACTTAACTGTAGCAGACCTTTTGATTAAAAATCAATCAGGTCAACTAATAATATTCTATGATTACTTCCACTATTCAGCAAAGAGATTCAATCCCAAATAGTAAAAAACAAAAATGATTTTATTACCATCTTGCCACCGCAGTTGATTTCTATCTAAC
>Ga0194045_1000328_pt1 | contig 15507 bp, 16 predicted proteins | sample JunL6211m_MetaG_FD_161686 | JGI IMG/M metagenome (GOLD analysis project Ga0194045, IMG submission 161686) | Anoxic zone freshwater microbial communities from boreal shield lake in IISD Experimental Lakes Area, Ontario, Canada - Jun2016-L626-11m | ecosystem: Environmental > Aquatic > Freshwater >...
GTCTACGTACCCCAGCTAGGTACAGATGAAATCAAAATTCATACATTCAATGCATCTCAAGCTAAACCTCTCTCAGAGACATCAAGCTCAGTAGCTCTTCAAAAACAACAAGGTCCGCGACATATTGTTATTTCAGCAGATAATCAATTTGCCTATGTCATTACAGAGATGACTGGCGAGGTAGTGGTCTTCTCTCGGGATATCAAATCCGGAGCATTGACTCAAATTCAGGCTGTATCTAGCCTTCCAAGCGACAGTAAATTAGTGCCTGGCAGACCAAGACCTCCGACCGGCTCACCAGAGGCGACTGCCTTTGATGACTCCAATATGATTTTCTGCGCCGAAATCAAATTGACTCCTAATGGTAAATTTCTCTACACATCTGAGAGAACTAAGAGCACATTAAGTGGCTTTCAAGTTGATCCTCAAACAGGCAAAGTAAAGTATCTGTTTACGATCCCTACAGAAGAAATGCCAAGAGGATTTAATGTTGATCCTAGCGGCCAATTTTTAGTTGCCTCCGGCCAAAAGTCTGACAAGGTATCTCTCTACTCTATCAATCAAGCGAATGGTGATTTAAATCTGGTTGAAAGAGTTGCTGGCGGTAAAGGAGCTAACTGGGTCACCTTCGTTAAAACAAAGTGAAATGATCACTCTCAACACTAAAGCCACCCTTGGGTGGCTTTTTTATTTGCAAAGCATTCAGCGGCGAGTCCTGAGGACTGGAATCTAGGACATAAGATCACTGTATTCATTTTTTCAGCGTGCTTAAAAACTGCTTGATTGCTTTATTTTGTACTTCATTCTCATTCGGCGTCACTCCAGCACCTGAAAGATGTCCCATGGGTGCAGCTTCATTGATCGCAACATATTTCACACGAGGTATGTATTTTGCTGACTCCTTGGCATCAGATTCTGGATTTAGTAAATCCCCAGTCCCCGCAAGAATCAGTGTATTTGCTTTGATAGACTTCAATGCAGCAATCGTATCGCCATTAAAGCCCTTTGTTTGCCCAATGTCATGACGGTCATAAGCACGAGATTGCCAAATCCAATCATTTGCATCCATCCGCTTCCAGGAAGCATCCTGAAGCTTATTGATGAAGTTAATTTCTGCTTCGGGCGTATTGATCTGTTGATTTTGATAGGAGGGTGTTCTAACAATAACGCCGCTTAACCATCCCGACCAGAGACGCATTCCTTTCTCAACGGGCTTGTCATATTTACCGCCCTGGTAAGCCGAGTCAGTCATGATGCTTTGTCTGAGCATCTCCAATATTCCGGTAGTCCATGCATGGGTTTTAGCCAAAGGAATAATGGGTACGACTGCCTGCATAGCATTAGGATAAGAAACGGCCCACTGCAAAGCTTGCATGCCACCCATGGAAGCGCCTACCACTAACACTAGCTTGGTAATTCCAAAATGCTCAGTAACCAGTCGATATTGGCTGTTCACCATATCTCGGATATTGAATTCAGGAAAACTCACATTTGCTTGTGTTTGGCTATTGGATGGAGAGGTCGTTAATCCATTGCCAATGGCGTCTGTACAAATCACAAAATACTTATCTGTATCGAGAGCTTTGCCAGGACCAATTAGATAATCAATACGGTGATGATTGCCGCCAATCGCAGTAACCATCAGAATGGCATTCGATTTATCTGCGTTCAGAACACCCTGCGTCGTGAAAGATATTTTGAAATTTTCAATGATTGATCCATTTTCAAGAGGAAGATTGCCCTCCGAATAAGATTGATGGGCCGGATCTGTATCTTTGTGAGCATAAGAGCTTGCCGAGAAAATGGCTAATGTCAAACATGCAACAAGAAAATGGAATTTTGTTTTCATAAGAGTTCTACTAAGTCTTATCCCAGAAATGTAAAATGAGAGTTTCCCTTGGTATCAAGGCCGTAATCTTTCATATAAGTTTCTAAAAAACTAATTTGGTTAGTTTGGTTTTTAATGATCTCACCCACTAAATCACCAATAGAAATAACGCCAATCACCTGCTGATTATTGATCACAGGCAAATGACGCACCTTCTTGGCCACCATAATGCTCATACATTGCTCTAGGGTATATTCTTCCTCAACAATGAGCGGGTGCGCCGTCATGATCTCAGAAGCCAAGACAGCATCGGGATCTTTTTTGGCCAAGGTCACCTTAATAGCACAGTCTCCTAGAGAAATAATACCTTTCAGCTGACTATCATCAATCACTAGAATCGATCGAACTCGATGCTCTTTCATGATTTGCAAAGCAAGTGTCACTGCATCAGCAGACTTTACTGAGAATATTTGATGACTTTTATTTTTTAAAATCTCTTTCACTGTAGCCATATATCGCCTTCAATCTATTAAGTTGTGAGCTAATTAATTAAGTATAGGCCAATAATTAAGGCTTATGATCCCGACCAAGCGTTGCTTAAAGTAAGGCCAAAAAACACAAATCTACAGCATTTATAAAGGGGCTTGCTTTCCTGATGGACCCACTAGGACCTAAGCCTGAGATCAATGGGTAATGAGAGCAAAATTAGCTGTATATTTAAGCCATCAATCACATTGGAAGATCATGGATAGAAATATTCTAATTGTCGGAGAATATGGAAAAATATTTCTTGCTCCACTACTCCAGGCTCTTGGAGAATCCTGGGTAATTCAACACTGCACCATCGAACAACCTAAATCTGAATTGCTAGGGCTCGTCTCCAAAGCCCAAATTCTGGTTGTGTCAGCGGAGTTGGTTTATTCCAAAGACCCGAAACTTGTTGAGGATCTCATTACGGCAGGTAAGCAACTTCAATTAATCCAGGTGCCATTTTCTGGCATGGAGTGGCTCAAAAAGGAATGGCTTCCGGATGGCTGTATTGTTTGCAACACAAATCAGCATTCTGAACCCATTGCCGAATATGTCATGCTGGGTATTTTAGAATTTGCCATCAACATGCGCCACATGGATCGAGAGCTACGCCAAGGCAGATGGACTTACGGTGGATCTATTGTGCGAGGAATAAAACATAATGAGATTCAGAATAAAACGATTGGTTTTATTGGCTTTGGTCATATAGCCAAGAGAGTCACTGAGCTCGCCACTCCTTTTGGGATGCAGTTTATAGCTATCAGCCGCAACCCGCAGGTAGATAGTCGACTGAACTGGTGGAAAGACAGCTCTCATCTAGAGGACTTATTGACACAAAGTGATTACGTTCTCATTACTGCGCCACTGAGCGAAAGCACTAGGGATTTGATTAATGAATCTACCCTCAAGAAAATGAAACCTACTGGGGTCATTATCAATGTTGCCAGGGGGCCCATTATTAATGAGATGGCAATTTATCAGGCGCTCAAAAACCATCAGATTGGCGGGGCACTATTGGATGTGTGGTATCAATATGCAAGTACCGATAATTTAGAAATGCAACCATCAGAACTGCCATTTCATGAGCTAGATAATGTCATCATGACACCACATACTGCTAGCTGGACAGATCAACTAGATATAAGACGCATTGATTCAGTTGTGCAAAATATACAAAACTTCATCAATCAAAAGCCTTTAACCGAGATCGTTTACTAAATAGCTAGAGTAAATTGACGTATTAATTTTTATAAGTTGGATCTAGCTTTTCCACAATACGTAGCATCGCAGGCCATTCCATCTCTCCAAATGGCCTTCTTACCTCAGGCTGGTATAAGTGATGGGTCTTTTGAATAACATCATCGGGTGGCATTGTTAATTTCACACCGGAAGAGAGTGCGTCAACTTGAGCCTTACAGGCCATTTCTAACCAATATAAAGTATTGAAGGCTTGGGCTATGCTTGGGCCCACCGCAAGTAGGCCATGATTCCTTAAAATCATGGCAGTTTGATCACCTAAGTCTGCAACCAAGCGTGATTGCTCATCCAAATCAATCGCAACGCTTTCATAGGCGTGATAAGAAATGCCATGAAATCGCATCGCCGTTTGTGTAATGGGAAGTAGGCCGCATTCCATCGCAGAAACAGCCATACCAGCGCGTGTGTGAGTATGAATCACGCAGCTAACATTATCTCTGGCGCGATGCACAGCACTATGAATAACATATCCGGCCTGATTAATTCCAAAATCTGGGTTAGGGTTGTAGATCACTTCACCATCTAAATTAATGGTGATGAGATTAGAAGCAGTGACTTCGTTGTACATCAATCCATAAGGGTTGATTAAAATCAGCTCTTCCTTACTATCGGGAACCCTAGCAGTGATATGGTTATAAATGAGGTCGCTCATGCCAAAATGGGCAACGAGCCTATAGCAGGCTGCTAAGTCAATGCGGGCCTGACGCTCGGTGGCACTGACAACGTAATTCACTTTATCTATCACTCTTTTATTCCATGGGCTTAATGTCGAAATCACGAATCAATTTTCCAGTATTCTCGTAATCATTTTTTAAGAAAACTGCAAATTCCCCAGAAGTAGCAGAAGTACGTACTTCAGCTCCGCCTTTCGCTAACTTTGCGCGTGTTTCTGGCTCTTGCAATATGAGATTGATCTCATTTAATAAGGTTTTCTGAATCGCTGGGGGCAATCCCACTGGGCCAAAAAGTCCTAACCAAGCGCCAATCTCAAAACCTGGAAAACCTTGTTCAACCACTGTCGGGATTTCTGGCGCAAGTTCTGTTCTTTTGAGTGTAGCAACTGCTAGGGGTTTTAACTTCCCTGCCCGCACCATAGCAATACTAGAAGATAGCGTATCAAAAGTGACCGGCAATTGTCCACCAATCACATCTGCTTGTGCTTGACTGCTGCCCTTGTAAGGAACCTGGGTCATTTCTATATTGGCACGCTTGGCCAACACTGACATCACTAAGTTACTCGTAGCGCCATTACCAGTGGAACCATAATTAATCGGGGTTGGGCTCTTTTGCGCATTTGCCAGAAATTGTTGCAAGGTATTGGCTGGATCGCTGGGATTGACCACCATTAAATAAGGTAGCCATACCAGCATTCCAATGGGTGTGAAATCTGTCAGCGGGCTATAACTCAAGTTTTTATAAATATGGGGATTAATCGACATCGGTGCAGAAGCGCTTACCAATAAAGTGTATCCATCAGGCTTAGCCTTAGCGGCTATTCCAGCACCAATACTACCTGCCACACCCACTTTGTTTTCTACCAAAAATTGCTGCCCCAGTCTTTGTGACAGTCGATCAGCCATGATTCGCGTGACTGTATCCGTGCCAGTGCCTGGTGGAAAGCCAATGATGATAGTTACAGGCCTGTCCGGATAAGCTGCGCGCACAACTAAAGAGCTGCTCAACAAGATAAAAAATCCTAATGCCCCGATAAAAAATTTAAGCTTCACTAAGCCCCCAATTATTTTAGAGTTTTATAAATGGTGATAAACAAGATATTAGTACAAATAAGCAAATGAGACATTTTTGGGGCGCCTATTAAGGAATTTGGCATCTCCACCTTCTGAAAGAGGTTCTACTCTTGATCCAAATCAAAGAACCATGCAGTTTCGGGTAGCAAGTACAACAAAATTCCCTTTTCTTATATATCTTGAACAGCAAGCTATTTGACGCTGATAAAAATGATGCATTAGGACACCTATGAAACTGCAACTGGTTTTAACCGATTTTCAGAATGAGCTAGGGTAAAAGGCTTGAACGCTATCGAACCAGCCATGCTAGCGAAGTTGCATGAAGGCGGTCTTGGGAGTATGCAGATTGGAAACACAAACCTACTTCCTATCATTCAAGGGGGAATGGGTGTTGGTATCTCTGCGCACGCATTAGCTGGCAAGGTTTCTAGTCTGGGAGGCGTTGGAACCATTTCATCCATCGATTTACGTAGACTACATCCTGATTTAATGGCTAAAACAGATCGCCTGCCTCCATCTGATAAAACTAAAGCCGCTATCAATGAGGCCAACCTGATAGCTCTCGAACGTGAAATTATTTCTGCACGCAAACTTGCAAACGGTTATGGCATGTTGGCAGTCAATGTTATGCGGGCAGTGAGTGAATATCAACCTTACATTACTAAGGCTTTGGAATCGGGTATCGATGCCGTTGTAGTTGGTGCTGGTCTACCTTTAGATCTACCAGATTTAGCCCAAGATTTTCCGAAGGTCAATCTCATCCCCATCCTATCTGATGCCCGAGGCCTGCAGTTGATTGTTAAAAAATGGGAAAGAAAAGGTCGACTACCCAATGCTATTATTTTGGAGCATCCTCGTTTAGCAGGCGGCCATTTAGGCGCAAATAAGATTGAAGATTTAAATAATCCAAAATACGACTTTATCAATTCCATTACAGAATCGATTGAGTTCTTGAAGATCGCCGGATTAGAGGGGCGCATCCCCCTCATTGCAGCGGGCGGTATTACGAGTCGTGAAGATATTGAGCAGGTTCAAGCATATGGTGCTTCAGGAGTGCAGATAGGAACTGCTTTTGCTGTAACCCATGAAAGCGCCGCACATCCCAACTTTAAAAAGACGCTTGCAGAAGCAAAGCTAGAGGATATTGTGGAATTTATTAGCGTAGCTGGGCTTCCTGCAAGAGCAATTAAAACACCTTGGCTCATCAAGTATTTAGCGACAGAGCCGAAACTAAAAGCGGTAGCTCACAAAAAAGCACATTGCACTTTGAGCTTTGATTGCCTGATTGAATGTGGACTACGCGATGGAAATGCTGCTGTAGGTCAATTTTGCATTGATAAGCATCTAGGCTTTGCGCTTGAGGGTAATCTAGATAAAGGCTTATTCTTCAGAGGCTCTGGAAAGCTCCCATTTGGCTCTGAGATTAAATCAGTGCAAGAGCTAATGAATTATCTACTTTCAGGGTCAATTTCTACTCCAAGCTAAGCAATTAGGGCAACAGAAAATATAAAGCCCTTAAAGCTTGATCTAGATCAAATGATCACAAGCTATATGGGAATTGGCTACATCTATTCCTTACTTTCTTATATATCGTCAGTCACAAGATGTTTGATGATTATAAAAACAATAAATAAGGTATATATGAAATTGAGAAATTTAGCCTACTGTTGCCTACTATCTTCATTGTTGCTTGCTTGCGGAAAGTCTGACCCTTACGACACCAGCAAGATGGATCTCAAGCCTACACCGGCAAAAATCAGCTCTGAACGTCATACCGGAGCATTTGCTGAAGGTATCTCGCTGAACATGACAAGAGAGTTAAAGCCCTTAGATCCGTCTCCGATTAAAACGGTTCGCCTAGACACTACCCACAAGATTATTGAAATTGCTCCTGGGGTGCACTTTGGAGCGTGGACGTTTGGGGATTCAGTTCCTGGTCCTACGATTCGTGCTCGTGTTGGTGACAAAATTCGCTTTAGCATGACCAATAGAAGTGATGAAGTGATGCCTGGAGTGCAATTAACAAGTGCGCCAATGATGCACTCCATGGACTTTCACTCTGCCATGGTTTCACCCCAAGATAAATACCGCTCTGTAGCTCCTGGTCAAACAATTGAGTTCGATTACACCATGAACTACCCAGGTGTTTTTATGTATCACTGTGGAACACCGATGATTTTGGAACATATTGCCTCTGGAATGTATGGTGCTGTGATTGTTGAGCCCAAAGAAGGTTATCCCACCAAAGTAGACCGTGAGTATATGGTGATTCAAAGTGAGTTTTATTTGAAACCAGACCCAGCAGGTAAAAAAATTGATGGTCAGCCTCTGTATGTTTTAGATACGGATAATCTAAAAAAGGCGATGCCAAATTACACCGTATTTAATGGTCAGCATAATGGCATGGTTAAAAATCCTTTAGCCGCAAAGCCGGGTGAAAAAGTCCGGCTCTTTGTGCTCAACGTGGGCCCTAGTAAAACCTCCAGTTTTCACGTAGTGGGCACTATTTTCGATCGCGTATGGATGGAGGGTAACCCTGACAATCAGTTCCGCGGAATGCAGACTGTCTTACTTGGGTCCTCAAACTCCGCGATTGTCGAAATGATTATTCCTGAAGCTGGTAAGTACATTATGGTTGATCACCATTTTGCTAATGCATCATCTGGTGCGATTGGTTTGATTAGTACAGAAGCGCCTACCAAAAAACCAAGCGAAGATTTAGAGCATCACAATATGGGAGCCACCGCTACCCCTACTGATCCATTAGCAGTCAAAGGAAAACAGGATTTTGAAAGTAAATGTTTGGCTTGTCATTCCATTGGCCAAGGTAAAAAATTGGGTCCTGACTTAGCTAATCTCACAAAGCGTCGTAATGACGCCTGGATTACCAGCTGGCTCATGAACCCAGAAAAGATGTTGGCTAGCGATGCTGATGCAAAAGCAATGTTGAAGGAATATAACAATATTCCTATGCCCAATCAAAATCTGACTAGCGCTGAAGTACAGCAATACCTCAAGTACTTCCATTGGGCCGATGCACAAGCCACTGGGAGCGTAAAGGCTAGCGGCGCTCATTAAGATGAAAGTGGCTTCTCTATTCGCAAGCTTATTACTCATGAGTACATCATCAGCAATAGCTTGCGGCCACTGCATTGAAGATAAAGTTGCTGCCGTATATGACCATGCCATTGTTGTAAAGGCAGTACAGGAGAAGCATGTAGTTGCCTTTTTCGGAATTGAAGGCCCATTAGTAGTCAACACTGCATCCAAGCAAGACATTCAAAAAATAATAGGCAGTATCAATGGGGTAGATCTCAATACCGCTCGCATCTCTTTGGAGGCAGGCTCTATTTCTCTTGCCTTCAACCCTACCCTACTATCTTATCCTGCGCTACTGGATAGTCTTGACAAAAAATTAGCAACAAAAAAATTATCTGTCTTTCCTCTGCAAACTCTATCGCAGATGCCAAAGTCAACAGTAGCAAGCCATTAAATGATTTTGAAATAAGTCATTCATGAGAGATAAAAAAATAGCAGTATTGGCCTTAGGATTTAGACCATTTTATTTGCTTGCCTCTCTTTGGGCCATTTTTTCAATATTTGAATGGTTGCTTGAATTACAAAACATGGGCATCAGAAGTCTGGGTGTAATACCGGGCATGATGTGGCATGCCCATGAAATGATTTTTGGTTTTGCAGCTACTGTTATTACCGGCTTTGCCCTCACTGCAGTAAAGGCTTGGACTGGTCTGGACACACCAAAAGGGTGGAGCTTATTACTTTTAGTTGCCATATGGCTACTTGCCAGAATAGGTGCCTTTATTGGCTCTCCACTGATGGTTGTAGACATTTGTTTTCTACCGATAGTTGCTATAGTCATTGGGCGTTTGATTGTGAAGGCCCGAATGTATCGCAATCTCTTTCTCCCCTTAATTTTGACAATCTTAGGAATTCTGAATGCTCTTTTTTACCTGACCCTTTTAGGACATATCAAACTAGAGATCAATCAGATCATATTTGCGGCCTTGTATTTGATCATCATGATCGAAATCATGATTGGCAATCGAATTATCCCTAGCTTTACCGCCAATGCTATCCCAGGACTGCAGCAAGATCGCAATCCAATGATCACTAAGCTAACGATCATTGCTAGCGCATTGACATTTCTATTGCAAATATTCAGTCCGGTTTTGCTTCTAAATGCAATAGCGTGTTTTGCCATTGGAGGCATGCATCTTTTTTTATTACGGGGTTGGCGGCCATTGGCAACAAAAGGCAAGCCGCTGCTATGGATCATGCACCTATCCTATACATGGATATCAGTCGGATTTTTTCTACTTGGCCTATCAGACCTAAGATTAATTACCATCTACCCCGCCCTACATGTCTTTGGAATTGGCGCAACTGGAGGATTAATTATTGCCATGATCACCAGAACTGCTTTGGGCCATACCGGAAGACCATTACTTGCTGGACTCACTGAAACTATCTGCTACCTCGGAATTCAGGCTACGCTCCTCTTCTGGTTATTAGGTCATTCGGATCTCAATAGTTGGGCTTACCCTTTTTTAGTGCTCGCAGGGGTTTGCTGGATGAGCGTTTATAGCTTGTATCTCATTAAATACTTCCCACTGCTGACATCGCCAAGACCTGATGGTAAAGCCGGTTAATGAAGCGCCCAGATGAATGAACTGACTATTGCTCGTGCGATTCACATTCTCAGTATTGTGATCTGGATGGGCGGTGTTGCATTTGTCACAATCGTACTTATTCCCACAATTCGACGCTCATCTTTCAGGGGTGATGAATGCTATATATTTAGTGTCATTGAAAATCGCTTTGCCCATATTGCCAGGGCTTTAGTGCTATTAGCTGGATTAAGTGGCTTCTATATGATTTATCAGTTAAATGCCTGGAATCGATTTTCGGAAATTCGCTATTTCTGGATGCATGCCATGGTTCTTATCTGGCTCATGTTTGTTCTGGCGCTATTTTTAATTGAACCTTTTTTGATCAAAGATCATGGCCGTATTGTGAAAGATGGGCGAAACTTTGGCGATCTTCACAAAACCTATGTACTACATCTAATCATCCTCATATTGAGTTTGATAACCATCTTTATTGCGGTGATGGGTGCTCATGGATTCTTTAATTGAGTAAGCTTATTTGATTCCTGGTGAATCCGCCAGCGCTTCAACCTAGGGCAAAAGGATGATGAATTTAGGACAGAGGTAGAATCAATCAAAATCACTCGATGAAAGTCCCTCCAATGATTCTCAATGCCCTAATTAAGAGCTTAGTTATTGCAATTGCCATTGTCAGTACAAGCGTGTCAATGGCACAGACCCAAAATACATACCCTAAGGGCGCAATCAAAATTGTTGTCCCCTACTCTGCCGGTGCCGTAACGGATATGCTCGGTCGAATTATTGCGATGGGTTTAAGCGAAAGCTTTGGCGTCAGCGTCATCGTTGAAAATAAGGTTGGCGCAGGAGGCACTATTGGAACTGAACAAGTAGCAAATGCACTGCCCGATGGAAATACTTTACTCTTGGGGGCCACTGGTCCAGTCTCCGTTGGCAAGGCTCTTTACACCCAACTTCGATATGACCCCGCAAAAGATCTAACGCCAATTGCAATTATTACCCGCGTACCCTTTGTTGTAGTTGTTCATCCTGACCAACCATATAAGACGATTGCTGATTTAGTAGCTGCAGCAAAAGCAAAGCCAAATGATATTGTTTATGGCTCAGCTGGCAATGGGACACCGCAACATATCATTGGTGAGATGTTCAAACAATCTACTAATGTACAGTTGATGCATGTGCCCTATAAGGGCTCTGCTCCAGCAACTACTGACCTGCTTGGCAACCAGGTTCCACTGATGTTTGATAACCCTGGTCCATTGATGCAGCATATTCGTAACGGCAAACTCCGTGCGCTTGCTCAAACTGGGGAGCGCCGTTCAGCTGCATTGCCAGATATTCCAACTATGCGTGAGGCCGGTGTAACTGGCCTGGTTGCAGCACCATGGTATGGAATTATGGGGCCCGCGAATCTGCCTCCCCCCATTACCGACAAACTTAATAAAGAAATTAACGCTGTTCTACGTCGTCCTGATGTCATTGCTCGTATGCAAGAAATGGGCCTAGTTCCAACTCCAATGTCGCCTCCAGAAGTCCGCCAATTTCTGACTAATGAAGCTAAGGTTTGGGGAGATGCCACCCGAAAATCAAACGCAACGGTGGACTAAAAAATGCCTCACATTACTTTGCAAGTCCCATCATCTCTGAAGAATGCAGTTGACTGGAATGAACTATTTAAGAATCTTCATTACAAGCTAGCAAATGCAGGCTACGGACGCTTGGATGATTTTAAAAGTCGCGCAATTACTCTTGATTGCTGGCAGGTTGCCGACCGAGATCAAGATGCACTTATTTTATTTGCGACGCTCGAAACTATGAACCCCCGCCCGCCCGAGATGATTAGAGCGATGGGCGCAATGATTTGCGAGGCGCTAGAAGATAAAGCAAGCGAAATTGCTAACGGGAGGTGGTTACAGGTTTGCGTGAAAGTTGGCAGCACACCCCCTGAAGATTACTTTAAAGTTCATTTAAATGCCCCCGAGCTTAAACCTGGAAATTTCAAAGCTGGTGAGACAGGTTAGAAAGGCTTTTGCTGCTAACTTATATGCTTGCTTGCGTTTAAATCAATTGATTTAGGCAAAGAAAATATGGCGTAATGTTTTCTTATATGCGAGATCTTAGTTGCAAAATGGAGTCATTTAAAATTTGAGGGATCTGGGCAGCCAGAGCATGGGGACTCAAAAACTGTAGGCTATTCAAGAAGCCTAGGTAACCGACCTCGTTTCTCAGAGCCATAGATTTATCTGGATAAAGGTCTTGCCACTCCTTGCTGAGTTGATATGTCAGATCTAAACCTTTTTTAGGTAATGTACTAGAGAGTACATCAGCCTCAACTAACAGCATCGCTAAACAATCTTGATGATCTGGATTCGTAAGGGCAGTCTGATCTATTTGTTTTTGATAAAAAGCATGATCGGTTGCCAAGATCCATGGACTGACCGCCTCTAATATTGGCTCATATAAACTTTGCTCAGTTGATGAGTCTAAAAAATACTGTCGGAGGAGATGCAAACTATTTTGCTCAATTTCATAAGGGGTCTGATTCATTAATCCTGGATGCCCTAAATCATGGGCAATCGCTGCAAAGAGTAACAACCAGCTCTCTTCTGGAGAGACATGCCAGGGATTCTTTATACGCTGTCCCTCAGGCCATGTTTTTTGCTGCAATAGTAAATAAGAGATCATCAAACAAACGTCTTTGAAGTGCCTGCGCGAGTGATAGGCAGGCTCAGTATGAGTCAGTGCGAAGCGATCAATTTCAGCGGCAAGTTCATTGCAGAGATTTTCAAAGGGATTGCCGAGAAAATCCTGGTTCGTCCAGAATGAAGTTTCAAGTAGCGCTCGAATGAAGGACTGAAAATCCCCGTTTCTACTATCAACCAGGTCTAAAGTAACCTCCAAGAACTGAGCAGAATGTGGAAGTCTCTTGGGATCCAAAAGATCATTCATTGCACTTCTGATATCTAATAAACCATTTTGCATGTTATTGAATATATACCAGATCACTGAATCTATCGAAGTAACTGATAAATAAGCTGCCTTCTAAATAATGAGGCACTCAGTAAAAGCAAATCATTGCCTAAGCAGCTTAAATCTGCAGTAGATATGTGGGAAGGTCCGCCTTAAATCTACCCTACGAATCAGGCTTTAGCTCATCAGAATCTTGTTCTTGGCTCTGATCGACGGCTGATTGCAAATTTAAACTCGGTGCTGTCATTTTTTCGCCATCCCAAACCTGACCACACCAACACTCACCTGCAGAATTAATAATACAAACACCAGATCCACAGCAACGCTTATCAGGAGCCTTCATGATGAGGCCTTTATTGGTTGATGAAAAATTTCATATAAAGTACCCTCTTCAGACCGAGGCACTCTCATCCTCAGGCTATTTGTCATAATCACTCGCAAATTGGTGGTTTGTATCCCGATGATGAGCTTCATCATTACGAACAGCAATCACGACATCGCGCAGAGTTGCATTAGGCTCAAGCTTCCAATAATCAATGGCTATCTTAGGGGCAGGTACATTGGGCGTACGTCCCTCATCAATTTCTTTTAGATATTCGGTATAGGAATAGACTGCCTCTTCCTCAAAATAGCCGACTATGCGATGTGCTGTTCTTGGAAAAAATACATAAATAATAAAAAAGAAATTCCAGAAAATAGCTTGTGCAATCAAGACAAGGTAGCGCTCAAACATATTGGGCTTTGCGACCTCAATGAAAGTCATGAGATGCATTCTTTCATTCTCAGCCTCTGCTAAGAGCGTACGAATCTTTGGCCCATAGCCAACTTTCATACTACGTAGGCTTGTTAAATGGGTCCACATTCCAGCAACCATTCCCGGAACTCCCGCAACGGTTTCTAAAACAACAGCTCTGTGCCCATAGCGTTTCTTAAAAAAGGTATCAGCAAAAAAGCGCATGCCTTTAGTAAAAAATAGAGCAATTCGATCAGAAAATTGAATAGGGGTGTAGTGAGCAGTTTGTTTCATAGAAATACTTTAAATGATTCTTCAATTTTATGCCCGCCCGAGAATAAGACACCCTTAATCAGCCAGTAACCAAAGGGCCCTACCCTCCTTAGTCAATGTAATAATAGGATATCGTAGTCCTGTAGCGTTGTTTGGATGCGAATATAGTGGGGTCCAAAAATCCAAAGCATTTAGCGGGAATTGCCGTATTAATCTAGTTTAAGACCTATTTGCCGAACTGATCAAAATCTCCATTATTTAAAACACCTTGAAACTACTTCCAAACCCTTTTTGTGCGCTCATTATTGGCTCCTCTGGAACCATTGGTAGAGCATTTGTAGAGCTACTTAAAAATCACCCATTCTGCACAGAGGTAATAGGCATTCATCGCCACTCAGAACATAGTATTGATTACCAAAATCCAGATTCCATAGAGTCTTGCGCTACAGCACTCTCTCAGAAAGCACCCTTTAATCTCATCATCAATACGATTGGAGTCTTGCATAGTAGAGACTGGATGCCTGAAAAGAGACTAGATGATCTTAATGCTGAACAACTAGCAGAATTGATGAAGATCAACGCTATTGGTCCAGCTCTGACCATTCGGCACTTCTCCAAATTACTGGACCCCAATAACAGCATCATGGTCACCCTTTCTGCCAAAGTCGGTAGCATTGAAGATAACCGCCTTGGTGGATGGTACAGCTATCGAGCCTCTAAAGCCGCTCTCAATATGCTGATTAAAACAGCATCTATTGAATGGGCACGCACCAAACCGAATACTGCCTTAATCGCAATGCATCCCGGTACTGTGAACTCGGAACTTTCGAAACCATTTCGTGGCGAGCAAATTGGGAGACCTGCGAACGATGCAGTGGCAGATATGTTTCGGGTCATTGAAGGTCTAAAGAAAGAGGATTCAGGAAGCTTTCTCTCCTACTCCGGTGAAAAGCTGCCCTGGTAGCCGTTAGCCACCGATTTAGCCCTGCCCCTTAGGCGCTTTTTTCCTACAAGCATCTGAGCAATATTTCACTGATTCCCAATTTTTGGCCCACGACTTTCTCCAGCTCATTGCTTTTTTACAGACGGTACAGATTTTGCTTGGGAGAGTGCTTTTATTACCTTTAAAGGAATTGTTCATATCAAGCTCTAGCGATCATCCTAGCGATCGCCCCTTGGCGCAAACTAGCATTTACCATCCGGATTAGCAATGAGAGAGTTTCTAAGTTCAGGTAGCGGTTCAGATTATGAAAAATACTTTAGTTTTCTTTTTGAAGCGTTTCGGGCAAGCTTAATATCGCAATCAAAGACACTATTGCAGCGCCCATAATCATCATAGCGGGAGAGAGATCATTATGAGTACGATGCACCATCCAAGAGGCAGCGGCCGGAGTCAGTCCGCCAACAATGCCCAAAGTCAAGTTATAACCAAGAGCTACAACAGTTGTCCGTACATGCTGCGGTGACGATTCAACCATAAAGGTTGGCATCGTACCAAGATAGGCTCCAGCAATCAGAACA
>Ga0194045_1000329_pt1 | contig 15490 bp, 10 predicted proteins | sample JunL6211m_MetaG_FD_161686 | JGI IMG/M metagenome (GOLD analysis project Ga0194045, IMG submission 161686) | Anoxic zone freshwater microbial communities from boreal shield lake in IISD Experimental Lakes Area, Ontario, Canada - Jun2016-L626-11m | ecosystem: Environmental > Aquatic > Freshwater >...
GCCTTTCGGAAGGGGCTTAACTGACTATCGCCATGAGTTTGACACAGCCGACAATAGGTGCAGGCACGCTCCGCCGTGCCGTTCGCAGTCAATAGTAGCAGGCACGCTCCGCCGTGCCTCAGCCGACAATAGGCGCAGGTACGCTCCGCCGTGCCGTTCGCAGTCAAGCTTTTGCCAGGATTCCAGGTGAACGGCGCATGGAATGTGCATACTACTTTGAATTACCGCAATGAGGACTCGGACGTTGATGCTGTCGCGGCCATCAATGTGTTTTTCAGAAGCATCGCAATGGTTAGCGGTCCTATTCCGCCGGGCACAGGTGTTATCGCGCTCGCAATCTTGGATACGCTTTCAAAATCGACATCGCCTACGATTCGGTCCTCTAATCGGTTGATTCCAACGTCAATCACCACCGCTCCAGGACGAACCATGTCCGCCTTGATAAAGTGCGCTTTGCCGATCGCCACCACCAAAATGTCAGCTCGTCGCGTGATCTCGGCAAGATTTTGCGACTGGCTGTGACAGCACGTGACTGTCGCATTCGCATTGGATGGACCAAGCGGACCCGATCGCTGCAAAAACATAGAAACCAAAGGCTTACCGACGATGTCGCTCCTGCCAACTACGACCACTTCCTTGCCAGCCGTTTCGATTTGGCACCTGCCGAGTAGTTGCATAACTCCATGCGGAGTGCAAGGCAGGAAACGCGGGCGGCCTTGAGAGATGAGCCCAACGTTTTCGGGCGCGAACGCATCGACATCTTTAGCAGGCAAAACTGCGTCGAGAACTTGCCGTTCATTGATTTGAGTTGGCAAAGGCAACTGGACAAGGATTCCGTGGATCCTTGAGTCCTGGTTCAATTGCTCGATCAAGGCCAAGAGTTCGTTGGTTGTGGTGCTCGAGGGCAATCGGAAAAGTTGGCTTTGAATACCCGCTTTTTCGCAAGCAATTTCTTTGTTTCGGACGTAAACCTGACTTGCGGGATCCTCCCCAACCAAGACCGCAGCCAAGCAAGGCAAGACGCCCGTTTTTTTAACGAGCAACCCAACCTCAATCGCGATTTCTTGGCGAATGTTGAGTGCAATGGCTTTGCCATCCAGAATGCGAGCGTTCATAAGAATTGTTACTAAAGAGGATACTGTGGCGGTTCGACAGGAGGTGTGTAGCTGTTTCGGGATATCGGCAGAATTGTCATTTGTTATATTGTTTACGCAAGTGGTTCGCCGAGCCCAATTGGCATTGCCACCCTGATGTTGTGTCAACCGAAAATTCAAGATAGAAATCTGCTCTACTATGGCCGATAACGAAAATACTGTTGAAGAAAAGCTGAGTCCCGTTGAAGGAATGAAGATTGCCAGCCGCTACCTGCGCGGAACTATTGGCGAAGAGCTTGCGGCACCGACGGACCATTTTGGCAAAGAAGACATTCAACTTCTCAAGTTTCACGGTACCTACCAACAAGACGATCGCGAAGCCCGAGGTGCCGCAACGGAAAGTGGCAAGTCGGAGAAAGCATATAGTTTTATGGTTCGCAGCCGAATTCCGGCTGGAATCATGACGAGCGACCAATTGTTAGCGCATCTTGATTTATGCGATGAGATCGGCAACACAACGCTCAAGGTAACAACACGCCAAGGCTTGCAACTGCACGGAATTTTGAAATCCAATCTTCGGCAGTGCATCAAACGGATCAATGACGTCCACCTGAGCACGTTGTCCGCTTGCGGGGACGTGAATCGAAATGTGATGGCTTGCCCAGCTCCCTATCGCGACAATGTACGACCGGTATTGCAAAAACTTGCATACGATTTAGCGATACACCTTGCTCCAAGCACCAAGGCGTACTACGAGCTATGGCTCAAGGATCCAGATTCAGGCGAGGAGACACTCGAAGGGGGCAGCGACGAAGTTTACGAGCCGATCTATGGCAAGACTTATTTGCCGCGTAAGTTTAAAACAGGCATCGCTTTGCCAGACGATAATTGCATTGATGTTTACACCAACTGCTTGGGTTTCATTGCTGTTATTCGAGATGGTAATGTGATCGGATACAATGTCATCGTCGGTGGTGGACTGGGGGTCACTCCGAGTGCCAAGAAAACGTTTCCTCGGCTTGCGGACCGCATGGCGTTCGTTACCTGCGAGCAAGCCATCGGGGTTGCAGAAGCGGTTGTCAAGGTTCAACGCGACTTCGGAAATCGAGGCGATAGAAAACGCGCTCGTCTTAAGTACTTGATTCACGACGAAGGCATAGCGTGGTTTCGAGCCGAGGTCGAGGAGTATTTCGGATCGAAACTGGCGGATTGCACTCACGATGATGTGCGAGAACACAACGACCACATGGGTTGGGACGAACAAGGAGATGGCCGATGGTTCTACGGTTTCAATGTCGAAAACGGTCGCCTATACGACGATGAAGATCGATCCTGGAAGGCCGCACTTCGAGACATCTGCGAAGAACTTCGCCCAGAAATTCGACTGACGGCACACCAGAGCATTTTGTTTTGCAACATCGAAGAGAAGGACAAAGCCAAGCTTGAGGGACTCATCAAAAAACGCGGGCTCCCGTTGACCGAAGAGATTTCCAACGTTCGCCGGTGGTCGATTGCATGCGTCGCGATGCCAACATGCGGATTGGCGATCACGGAAAGCGAACGAGCACTACCTGGCCTGATCGATGAAATGGAGAAAGTCTTAGCGGACATGGGACTCGAAAAAGAGTTGTTCACGGTCCGAATGACAGGTTGCCCAAATGGTTGCGCTAGACCCTACAACGCGGACATTGGCTTGGTCGGTAAAGCCAAAGGCAAGTACACGGTCTTTGTTGGAGGCACACGTTTAGGCACGCGACTCGCTTTCATTTACAAAGATCTTGTTCCGTTCGAGGAAATCGTGTCCGTGCTCGCGCCGCTCTTTGCAGCCTTTAAGACCAATCGAACAAGCAGTGAATCCTTCGGCGATTTTTGCACAAGGGCAGGCAATACACAATTGTTGAAATGGTATGACGAGGCAAGTGCCGTATCGTAAATAGGCACTTCGTTTGTTTTCCTAAGAAGTCTCCGACGGGATACATCCCGTTCCCGAGACTCCACGGCTGGCCTAAGTTGCACGACGCTCCGCCGTCGTGATTCGTGCGACGCGGAGCGTCGCACAACGAAACCGCGAAGCGAGTTGTCCACTACGCCCCTTGTTGGTTTCAGCTTCGAGCGCTGCGTTTCATCACGACCAAGGCGTCACCGTTCATAAGTATTGTGGAGGGGATTGGATTCACGTCGATACGCCCTTCCTTTCTTTGGATCGCGATGGTCAGCATACGTCCTGACAACTCCTTTTCAACATCACCTACACTGCGTTGCAACCACGGCGAATCCGAGCCGATATGGATTTCTTCCATATCTAGCCCAAGTTCATTCAGATGGTTCTCGAATTCCACCTTGGACTTGGTTTCATTTCCTAGAAGTTCGCGAGCGTTGGGGTGAAGTATCAAGTGGGCGATTCGGTCCGCACCGATATGAGCGGGGAGCACGACCCGGTTTGCTCCGGCTTGCATCAGCTTGCGTTGCGTCGATGGGACTTCGCCTCGAGCAATGATTTGAATGCCCGGATTCATGTTCCTTGCGCTCAGGGTGATGAAAACATTGGCCGCGTCGTTTGGCAATACGGTCGCAAGGACTCGCGCTCGCACGATACCAGCGGCTCGCAACACGGATTCGTCCGTTGCATCCCCTTGCATGGTTAACCAACCCAATTCACGAGCTTCGGCCACGCGATCCGCACCTTGATCCAGGATGACAAAGCTGAGGCCGCCTTGCTGAAGCTGAAGTCCGATCATGCGCCCGATTCGGCCAAAACCGCAGATGATCACATGCCCACTCAGCTTTTCGATTTCGTTTTCCATGCGTTTACCTCCCAACACTCTTTGAATTTGTGCTTCCGTAAGCAACTGGACAAGTGTACCCGTCACAAAAATAATGCCGGTGCAGCCTAATACAATCAACGCAATGGTCCATGCTCGCAACCAAGGGCTTGAAATGGGAACCACCTCTTCGTAACCCACGCTGAAGGCGGTAATGATGACCATGTAAATCGAGTCGCTCCACGACCAGCCAGCAACTCGGTAGCCGACCGTGAAGACAATCACCACCAGACCGATGAAGGCAGCAGCAAAAAAAAGATTGGCGGTTGGGCGACTCAACTGTTTGGGCATCAAATCAATCCGCAGCGTTGGCCAATCTCATTGCGTATCCGATAGGGAGATCAGTGTGTTGGAGAGGGTGGATTCAGCCAATGGTTATTTGGGTTTTCACCGCGAACTACGACCCCTTTTTTGTGCCAATCATACCAAGTGGTCACATCTGCAGCTGCATAGCGAATGGTTAATCCACAACGACGCCTATCCGACTCATTCGCTTCGGAACCGTGAAGCAATAGGTCTGAGTGCATGGAGAACTGTCCCGCCTGCAATGCCACGTCGACTTCCGCGTCCCCATAGGAATTCGGATTTTTGACCGCCAAATCAAGCACCGTATCGACTTCATGCGTCACGTCGTAGTCGATCAAACCATGCACATGCGAGCGTGGAATAAACTTCATGTTCGCATTAGCCGGGTCGGCATTATCGATGGCAAGCCATACCGTCACGGTCTTGGTTGGACTTAGCGGCCAATACGTGCTGTCTTGGTGCCAGGGGACGCGTTTGCCGTCGCGAGGCATCTTGCAGAAAAAGTGCGAACCCCAGCAAACGATGTTGTCGCCAAGCAAGCCAGCCACCGCATCGAGGATTCTTGGATGGCGAACCAATTGATAGATGCGAGCAAATCGCAGGTGAGCGGTGTTGATGGAGTAACTTGTTCTGCCAAGCTCAATGAAGGCTGCGAGCACACCATCGAAAAACGCTCTCACCTCGCGGATCTCGTCCGGATCGAGCCCATCGAACGGCATTAAGAATCCCGTCTCATTGTACCGAGTGACTTGCGACAGACTGAGTGCCGAATGTGGGTTATGCAACGAAGGCACAAAGCCAATCTTGCGGGGCAAGTCAGCCAGTTGGCTTGGACTTGGGTTGGGAATATCGTCGACTTTCATCATGGGTTTCGAATGCGGTTCGAGAAGGGGTTGGTGGTGGAAAGAAGTTGCAGAATTCTAAAGTGGGATAGGCTTTCGGTAGGTCGCACCTGCCGGGTGTGACCTTTTGCGTCTAGGGTTCAACATCAAGGTGCCGGCAACCACCATTCATCCAATTTCTTTGTCATTTCTTGCACTTTCGCTTGATTGGATTCTGCGACGTTTTTGGTCTCCGACGGATCCGTGTCCAATTGATAGAGCGCGATCGAGTCATTGGGTTCGACGCTCGCATTCGGAACAATCAACTTAGTATTTCCGTCGATCATCCATCGCCATCGTAAACTTTTGCTTGGTTCGTCCAAGTCATTGGAGTTGTGAGTAAAACAACATCCGAAGATGGAATCTCGCGACTGAAGCGTCGGTTCGTCGAGCAAATCGATACCGGGAAGTGACGGGTCGTTCGGTAATCCGGTGGCCTTGAGAATCGTTGGCAAGATATCGATCGATTGGGCTAGGCTTTGCGACATTCTCGGTGCGACTTTGGAGGGCCAGTGGATCATAACGGGAGTTCGCAAGCCGCCATCAAACTGAGATTGCTTGGACTTCGGTGCGTACCTCGAGTTGTCAGGACTTTGGATCCATCCATTATCAGCCAGATAGACGACGATCGTATTGTCCGCCAATCCTTTTTCTTTCAACCCCTCCATCAACTGGCCGACCGTTTCATCAAACCACTCGATCATAGCCCAATACCTTGCGATATGAATAGAATCGGTTTTGTTACCGTACTTTTCAAGCAACCGGTCCGGCGGGGTGTGCGGATCATGCGGCATGAGTGGTGCATACCAAACCATAAAGGGTTCGCTAGATTTTTTGCATTCGTCCATGAAAGTCATAATCGGCTCCATGCCTTTTCGACCGATCGTTAGCCCATCGTCGCCGTGTCGTCCTCCCTTGGTCATGCCATCCGTAAAACCTCCACGTGAATAGTGTCCTTGCCACCACTTGCCCGTTTGCAAGCTTCGATAACCCGCTGTTTTCAGCAAAGTCGGCAACGTCTTGGCGGATTCCAAATGAAGATTCATTCGCTCGCGCCCTGCTTGAAATAGGGGGGAGCGATTGAATTCTTGGTTGGTCATCCCTTTTGGAATGGGCGGATCGTTGGAGGTGACTTTGTGTTGATGCGGGTAGCGACCCGTAATCATACTTGCCAAACTGGGGCAACAAAGACTCGAGGTCACGTAGCCTCGGGGGAAAGTCAGGCTGCTACGTGCGAGGGCATCAATGTTCGGAGTTTGGATGTGTGGGTGCCCCATGAAACCATAGTCCGTCCAAGCGTGATCATCCGAAATAATCATCACCACGTTCGGTCGATCTGCGGCAATTCCCCCGCAGGGCACGAGAATAACCGCGATCCAAGCGATCAGGCAAAGGGAGAGTTTCATGAGCAAATTTGGTTCCTGGTAAGACTGCTGTCGGGATAGAAGAGTATAACGTTGATCGGCGGGTTCGAAAGTGATACGGGCGTTTCCCCCATGGTGGTTGTTGAACCACATAGCGCATCGACGGTCCTGTACCTAAGTGGATTGACGATCCGTCGAAAAAACCTTACGTTTCCTACTCGTTCGTTTGTTTCAAGTTCAATTTCACGCAAGGATTTCAAGATGGCACGCGCCGGAGCAATTACGTTCAAGGGTACTCCAATGACTCTACTTGGCCCGGAGCTGACCGTCGGTAGCCAAGCCCCTGATTTTAAGATTCATTTCTTCGAAGGTGGCCTGAAGACGATTACGCTTGCGGATCTCAAGGGTAAGCCGACATTTATTAGTGTGGTTCCGTCTCTCGACACAGGCACTTGCCAAATCCAAACAAAAAAGTTTAACGTTGAACTTGGTGGTATGGGCGACAAAATCAATGCGCTCACCGTTAGTCGTGATTTACCATTCGCCATGAACCGATTCTGCGGCGCAGAAGATATCAAAGCGATGAAGGTCGGTAGCGACTACCAAGATGGTAACTTTGGAACGAGCTTTGGACTCATGATCGACGAGCTGAAGCTGTTGGCCCGGGCAGTCTACGTTCTTGATTCTAATGGAAAGGTTGTCTATAAGGAGATCGTTTCGGAAGTCGCTGCCGAGCCGAACTATGAACCGGCCGTCGCTGCATTGAAGGCCCTGCTGTAAGTCAAAAGGCAGCTTGAAATCGAACTGCGATTGCCGCACCCCACACTCGCTTCCTGTCAGCGGAAACTGAAACCAGAAAATGCATACGGACCCATTAGGCATTTTCAAGCGACAGTTGGCCTTGGAAGAACTAAGTGGACTGGGGTACTTTGGCTCCGTTCGATGGGTCGACTCGATCGATTCAACGAACAAGTCGCTTGCGCAATCTATTCGGCAAAAATCGATTCAATTGCCCGCATTGCTCGTCACCGATTTGCAGTCGGCTGGTGTCGGTCGTGGTAGTAATGCATGGTGGTCACCTGCTGGCTGCCTGATGTTTTCGATGGCCATCAACCTTTCAAACGAGGCAGAATGGTTCGATCCGAATGCTTCTGCCAATCCGAGAACGCACTCTGCGCTTTTGCCCCTGCGAGTGGGTTGCGCAATCGCGGAGTGCTTGAAACCCATTGTTTCACGCAAGCCCATGGTAAAGTGGCCGAATGATGTCTACCTTGCAGGTCGAAAAGTTTGCGGGGTACTCATAGAAGTGGTTCCCGAGCCTACGACGGCGACGGCCATCGCAGTCATCGGAATCGGAATCAACTGCCAAGTTGATTTCAGTCAAGCCTCTGCCGATTTGAAAGTCAATGCAACAAGCCTTCACGAATGGACCCCGCAGGGAAAATCGGAACTGTCCCGTCCAGAGAATGTGTTGGTGCAGTTCGTTCATCACTGGCTTACGATCGAAAAAAGAGAACTTGATGATCCAAATTGGCTAGTGGAAAGCTGGACCGAACGCAGTTTGCTAGACGGTCAGTGGGTCGAAGTGAAGCACTCGGGCGGAGTCGTTCAAGGTCTTTGCGTTGGGATCAGCCAATCGGGCGCTCTGCGAATTCAAAATGAGCAACTTGTCGTTACCGAAGTCCTGGCGGGAACAGTCCAGTCGTTTCGTCCGTTGGCAACGTAGCCAATAGTCGCGAAAGGCAAAAAATCGTCGCCTTTTGCTCCGCAAAAGCAGCGTAAATACCGCGTGCTTTCGAGGATAGGCTGTGAATTTATGGATAGACCACTTTTGGCAGCAGTTTGGTAACCCGTGCCCGTAACGGCTTGTTGCTTTAGTCGTTTAACAGTTAGCCGAAGGCGTACTTTGCGGCTTGGACAGTACGCCTACGGCTGACTGTTAAACGAGATGCATTGGAAAAGCATTAAAGCAACAAGCCGCGTAAGCGAGGAGCCGACTGCAATCCTCGCTAACGCTTCGGGTTACCATTAAAGCAACAAGCCGTCACGCGTCGGGTTACCAAAGCCTTTCCGATGGAGAACGCATCTTTCGCGGAGCGAAAGGTGACTATATAAATTCACAGCCTAGTCGCAATAGATTATATTCGAGGGCCAGCCTATGAAAACAAGTTTAAATCGTTGGTCTCCCCCCCTCCCCCTCGGTAGACACAATACTGCCACTTGCCTTACTATCCCCGCTAGACCATTTGAATGAGTACTCTCCCCCTTCCCGAACCGCTTACCCCCGAACCGCTCGACTACGCTCGATTAATGGAGTTGGTGGTTGCGGCTCAGAACGCGGCCAAATCAGCGTATAACCCGTATAGTCGTTTTGCTGTCGGTTGCGCATTGCTGTCTAAGAGTGGCCAAGTGTATTGTGGGTGCAACATCGAAAATGCATCCTATTCGGTTACGATTTGTGCAGAGCGGGTGGCTGCTTCCCAAGCGGTCTTACGGCGCGATCTCGATTGGGATACGATCGTCGTCGTGTCGCCACAACGGGTTACACCATGCGGGGTTTGCCGTCAGTTCCTACATGAGTTCGCACCACAACTCCGTGTTTGGATCGGTTATTTGGACAACCTGGAACTTGTCGGCCCGACTTTATTGCACGAACTCCTGCCTTCGGCCATGACCCTTTCTCACAATCAAGATCCAACCGCTTCGTGACCTTTCAAGCAACTGATTCCGCAGACCCTCTTTCTCCGCTTGATGCAGCCTTTGAGCGTCGCAAAAGCCGATACGTTGTTGGAATCGATTTGGGCACGACCAATTGCGCGGTTGCGTTCATGGATTCTCAATCCGCCAAGCCAACGATTGAGACGTTTCGAATCGAGCAGATGGTTGATTTCCAAACGAGCCAACGATCGGATACGCTTCCCTCATTTCACTATGAGCTAACCCATGCCGAATCGAATCAAATCGATTCGCGTTTTCATTTTGCGGACGGTCAACACAAAAGTGTGGTTGGGATGTTCGCTCGCCAACGCGGTATGCAAATGCCTGGTCGCTGCGTTGCATCGGCCAAAAGTTGGCTTTGCCATACGCTTGTGGATCGAACATCCGAGCTTTTGCCATGGAGTGGTGAGGAAGGAGTTCAATTGATTTCGCCCGTTAAGGCGAGCCGGCGTTACCTTGAGCATATTCGACGCATGTGGGATCGAGAGTACCCAAAAGACTTGCTTTCGGAACAAGAGGTCATTGTGACGCTGCCTGCATCCTTCGATGAAGTGGCTAGGCAATTGACCATTCAAGCTGCGTCGGATGCAGGGCTACCCAATGTCATTTTGATTGAGGAGCCTCAAGCCGCATTTTATGCTTGGTTTCATCGCAACCAAGATTCTTGGACGGCGACCATGCAAGCGGGCCAGACCATTTTGGTTTGCGACATCGGAGGCGGAACGACGGATTTTACCCTGATTCGCGTTGTCGAAACGAATAGTGAGCCTGCCGCCCAGCAGACTGCCGCACAGCAGACTGCCGCACAGCAAACTGGCGCACAGCAAACTGCCCCACAGATCGCGTCGGAGACTAGCGCTGTAAATGCAGCCGAACGTTCACCCGATCTGAGCCTGACCGTCAACGATGAACTCCAAGCGACGTACGGACTTCATCGAGTTGCCGTAGGGGAGCATTTGATGCTTGGAGGGGATAACCTGGATTTGGCTTTAGCCCGATCTCTTGAGCAACGTCTCCTTGCCGAAACGCCTAGCCAAGAGCAATTGAAACCTAGGCAATGGGATGCGCTCAAGGCTCAGTGTCGCGTCGCAAAAGAAAGTTTGTTGGGCCCCTCGCCTCCGAAGGCGTACCTGTTGACTCTGCCCGGTTCAGGCACCAGGCTGATCGAGAACACCAGATCGCTCTCAATTGACTTTGAATGGGCAAGGCATCTGCTTATTGATGGCTTCTTCGGTCAAGTTGCGTTGGATGAACGTCCTGACAGTGCGGTTGAGGGATTTCAAGAGTTCGGGTTGCCGTTCGCCGCAGAACCCAACGTCAACAAGCACCTCGCTGCATTTTTGTGGGAGCACCGCTGGGCGGGACGCACGGACCAGGATCGAGAGACGAAAAGTGAGTTGCAGGCAGCTCGCCCCGACTGGGTTCTTTTCAATGGCGGGGTACTTGAGTCTACACAGGTACGCAACGCGATACTGGATCAAATCGTGTCATGGTTTCGGGATGCGGATTCAACCGTGCAGAACGGTTCTTGGAAGCCAGGGGTACTTGAGGGAAATCGATTGGATTTGGCCGTTGCGCAAGGAGCTGCCTATTTTGGTTTAGTGCGTCGTGGAGAAGGTGTTCGCATTGATGCGAGACTGGCTCGTGCGTACTATCTTTTGGTCGAAGATTCCCCGCCCCAAGCCATGTGCATTATGCCAGCCAGCGCCATGCCGCTGGATCGATACCGTATGGATGAGCATCCGTTTGAGCTGATGGTTGGTCAACCCGTTCAGTTTCCATTGCTTCAAAGCAGTACCAACCTTGTACACAAACCGGGCGAGATTGTGCCGGTGGACACCCACTCTATGTCTGCCATGTCGCCTATTCGAAGCGTGCTCGAACTGGGAAATCGCAGGCTTCAGAAGTCCGTGCCCGTTGTACTTGAAACAGAACTGAGCGAAATCGGGACGTTGGCCATGCGGCTTGTCTTGAATTCACCATCAGACTTGGACGCACCCAGTTGGAAATTGGAGTTTGATGTCCGGGGCAACACGCAAGCGGAGGTGCGAGCGAATGACGCGGTGGCCGGAATCTCCGAGACAAGCCAATCAACGATCATTGAAACGGCAATGGGTGCGTTGAACGGTGTCTTCGGGGAGAGTCCTACCGTCCTGCCAAAAGATGGCCTGAATTATCTAACCGAACACATTGGTCAAAGCCGCCGCGAATGGAGCCCGTCACTATTGAGGGAGATGTGGCGATTCTTGATGGATCATCCCTCCTATCGCAAGCGATCCGCTGAACATGAATCGCGTTGGATCAATATGGTTGGTTGGTGTTTGCGGCCTGGATTTGGAGTTGCCGCTGATGATTGGCGGGTCAATTCAACTTGGCGACAATTGCATAACAAGCTGCTGCACCGAACTTCTGCTAACGCATCGGAAACCATTGTCTTGTGGAGGAGAATTGCGGGTGGTTTCACACAAGGCCAGCAACGCGCGCTTTTTCAAGACTGTTGGCCTAGCGTGCGGGCGGCCCTCACCGGGGGAGCTCAAGGACAAGCACCAAGCCCAAACGTGACGATCGAGTTACTTCGGTTAATTGGATCCCTTGAGTGGTTGACTATGGATGAGAAAATAACGATCGCCGAGCAAGCACTCGAATCACTCGGCAGGAAGAAGATTGAGCTGCTGCATGGGCCTCTGTTGTGGACGCTTGGTCGGATCGGTGCCCGCATTCCAGTCTACGCAACGTTGCAACAGGTCGTCGGCAGCGCTCGTGTCCAGCATTGGCTGGATAAACTAACAACTATGGAACCGGCTTTTGCTCAACGCAATCTGGCGATGTACTCGCTGTGCCTGATGCAATTGTCGAGGCGGACGAATGACCGGTATCGGGATCTTCCTGGCTCGACGCGTGAAAGGATCGCGAAACAATTGCAAACCCTCGGTGCTCCCGCGATGCACATCGAACTCATCGTGAGCGGGGGGCGGTTGGATCAAGAGAGCACGGAGTCCATCGTTGGGGAAGCGTTACCGTTGGGCTTTCGGTTGCAGCGCCATTGATGTTCGCCCAGAAGATCGAATGATTTGCAGGCACACTTTGCAGCCACTAAACACAACAATCCACAGGGACGGTGACTTCAAATCCCTTTTAAACAAATCGGTGCTAATGCCGTTCGGCTAATTTGTTTATTGCCCCAAAGACTTGTGACAACGTGCTTAGCAGGCCACATCGAGCTCATTTAGGCAGAAAAATCGAACGCGGAAAAATTTGTGCAAATTGTCTTTCTGCGTTCGATTTTTCTGCCTCCGCGTTTTGTGCACTTGAAGAAAATTACGGTCGATTCTTTTCCAAGAGCGCCTTGGCTTTGTCGAGGTATCCTTTGGGGACGGGGTCTCCCGGGGATAGCTTAACGGCTGCGTCTATGGCTGCGACCGCTTGCTCCAGTTTGCCTTGCTTTTGCAATGTCAAGCCGAGTCCTAAGTGGGCACGAGCTAATCGTGTGTCGCTTTGGATAGCAAGCCGGTAGGATTGGATAGCTTGATCCAAATCCCCATCGCGTTCTGCTGAAATTGCGAGGGCAAAGTGTGCTTCTGCAAAGTCTGGTTTCAAGCGAACGGCTTCTTCGCGTTCGCGTCTGGCAGCTTCGAGTTGTTGTGAGCCCTCCAATGCATAACTGTAGGCGTAGTGCGCTCGTGCATCTTCGGGAAAGAGTTGCACGGCCTCTTTCAATGTGGTCAATGCGAGAGGCGCTTGACCCGATTGCAAAAACACGGATGCCAGATTGAGTCTCGGCCGCACCATCTCAGGCCGTTGCTTGATCAGCGCAACATAACCTTCGGCTGCGGCCTGCAGATCGCCTTTTGCGGCTGCGGAGTCTGCCTGCATGGCAGCAAATCGAGCCGCAACTTCTCGCTCATTGATCGCGCTGTAAATCTCATCGGGCATAGTCTCGTATCGTTGGCCGGACAAAATCGCCGACTGCTCCGCTTGACCTAACATCGGATTGACTCCGAGCAACATGCGCGATCTCGTCAATTCGACGAGCACTTCTCGATTTTTGGGCGCGACACTTTTTGCTTGCTCAAGCAGTTCGGTTGCCATCTTCCAATTCTCTCGGATACCTGCAATTCGAGCCAATGCGATGAGTGGGAACGGTTGGTTTTTGTCGGCTTCCAATGCCTTTTTGAACGAAGCCTCCGCTTCGTCGGTTCGATTTAGGCCCAGCAGTGTATTGCCTCGGCGCATCCACAGTGGAGCATATCCCGAGTCAAGCTCCTTGGCGATATCGTACTTAGCGAGAGCGAGAGTTGGGTCCTGTCGGTCAAGCAAAATAGCAGCCAGGTAGGGCCAACGCATTTCCTTGGGATTGAGTTTGGCGGCTTGGTCGAAGCAAATCAATGCTTCCGAATTCCATTCGTGTGCCATCAAGATTTCGCCGTACTGCCCCCATGCTTCGGCGGAGTTGGGTTTGTCCTCGACTGCTTTGAGCAGTTGGGCCGTAGCGAGGGCGACGTTGCTATTAGCAGTTGTGAAATCGGGCTTGGGAACCTTGGGCGTTGCGTTCAGGTTTTGGCTGATAAACCAAATGGCAGCTGATACGCCGACGGCAACAAGCAGAAGCAATATGGGCCGATTCTTCCAGGTCTTTTCCGGCATGGAAGGACTGGTTGAAGCAGGCGGCGGTGAATCCATTTGTTTTGAATTTTCAGGTGTCCCGTTGTTCATCGTTTATCTCCCGCAAGGATTCGGCCACTGCCACGTTTTACAGTGATAGTCTGGTTGCTGTCTCCACCGGGGAACTCCTCGATCTCGGTGCCGCCGTTCGGCCAATAGACTCGAATCGCGTCGTAGCGAGCCGCTTTACCAAGTCCTACGTGCACTCGCATATCACTGCAGCCTAGGTAACCTGACGATGGGTTTAGGTCCCGAGTGATGACCCGCTCTCCAACTTGGATTTGAATTTCAGCGCCGATGGCCGACCGTTTTAGCAGCGGATCGATTGCGGAAATGCTCAGCCAATTTCCAAGCTTGGGAAAATCGTTTCGATAGAGTCTGGCCGGACCTGCACAGTTGGTGACGAGGAAGTCAACATCGCCATCATTGTCTATGTCGCCATGGATAAGACTTCGGGAGACTTCCGTGCGTTCGGTGAAGTCGCTGCCACCGAGTTGTCGCTGAGATTCGAAGCCACCTTTGCCGTCGTTGAGGTAGAATTCATTGTGTTGGGCGTAGTCGCTCCAAAACGCGTTGACATCTTTTGTTTCGGCGCGGCGTCCGCGTTTCACACCACCGTTTGCGATCGCCAGATCGACATCTCCATCGTGATCGAAGTCGGCGGCGGCAACACCAAACCCAGTAAACGGCAAACTGCTTAGCGATAGCCCAGCGGCAACCGTCCGGTCGCTAAACTGTCCGACCTGGGATGCTTGAAAAAGGGTGTTGTATTCTCCGGCCAAGTGAGTCACAAACAGGTCGCTCAAGCCGTCGTTGTTTAAGTCCTCCGAGACCACTCCCATATTCGCTTGCGCCTCGCCGAACCGATTCAAAGCGACCCCGCGAAGGATGGCTTCGTTGCTGAACATTTTATTTTCGTATTGAACCCAAAGAAAGTTTTCTTCGCCATCGTTGGCGACGAAGATATCCATCAAGCCATCGCCGTTGAAGTCTTTGCAGAGTACGCCAAGTCCCTTGCCGACGCGACGAGCGATACCTGAAGGGACGGTTATGTCCTCAAATTGGGAATGAACCGTATCGGTAGCTGGCTTGCCAAGGTTTCGATAGAGTCGACCGACAGTGCCTGAGAGTGATTCTGGGCCGCAAAAGTCACGACGTCCCGACCCATCTTCGCAGACGCTTCCCGGGTAGAAGTCGACATAATTTGCGATGAACAAATCGAGCCAGCCATCGCGATCGAAATCAACGAAGCTGGCTGCCGTACCCCATTGGAGATTTGTGATACCAGCCTTTTCCGTGATGTCGTCGAATCTCCCATCGCCTCTATTTTGGAATAGCCGGTCAGCACCGTAGCGGGTGAGAAAAAAATCGAGGTCACCGTCGTTGTCGATATCGCCTACAGCCACTCCCATTCCGTATCCTCCCGTTGCGATTCCTGCCCATTCCGTGATATCAGCAAATTTCCCGCCCGCTTCTTGTCGATAAAGTCGATCCCCCCCAGAGCCATTGGCTCCCAGTTGTTTTCCGCCTATCAAAAGCAGGTCGAGATCTTGGTCGCCGTCGATGTCAAAGAATGCTGCACCTGAGCCCATGATTTGCGGCATCGAAAAACCGTCCAAGTCCCCGGGATCGTGCACAAAGTC
>Ga0194045_1000330_pt1 | contig 15487 bp, 6 predicted proteins | sample JunL6211m_MetaG_FD_161686 | JGI IMG/M metagenome (GOLD analysis project Ga0194045, IMG submission 161686) | Anoxic zone freshwater microbial communities from boreal shield lake in IISD Experimental Lakes Area, Ontario, Canada - Jun2016-L626-11m | ecosystem: Environmental > Aquatic > Freshwater >...
AAAACTTAAACAGGATCAAGGGTTGGAACCAGGATGGCGTTAAAGCGGGAATAATCGCTACGGACTTAACTTAAAATCTACAAAACTTGGCTCAGTCTACCTTGATGATATCTCGCCAACGTTGTTCTGTTCTGGGTTTTCGATCAATCGACATTCTTTGTTCTCCCTAGAGTTATTGAAAACTCCAAGGCTAACATGTCATGCAAGAAGGGTTTTTACCGAACGCTCACTAAAACCTGAAGAAAGTTAAACAATAAGTTCCTTGATAATACCAGTGCTATCTCCATGGCGCTCGGCTTTAATACCAAGGCCATGAAGCAAAGTGAGCCATGCATTGGAAAGAGGAGTGTTCTTAGGCAACGAAATATGCTGCCCCCGCTTTAACCCTGCACCACCCCCAGCAAGAATTGTCGGACAGTTATCAAGGTAATGGATCGTACGAATATTGCTGCCATAAGCGAGCACGGTATGATCAAAAAGGCTGGTACCATCAGGTTCCTTGGTGGCTTTGAGTTTATCGATAAGACGAGCGAGGAGTTCACTTTGGGCAACGTCCCGCTTCTGGGATGCTTCCATGCGGTCGCCGGGTGAGTAGTGGCTCATATCATGTGGCGCAACCTTGATGGCAAGGCTTTGAAGCAATGTACCAACAGGCTGGCGATAAGTAATTACCCGTGTGCTATCGGTTTGAAGTGCAGCAACGATAATATCATACATAAGTGCAACTTCATCACGCCCTGCAAGCCCTTGCTTGGGTTCAGTAAGTGCAGCTTTGGGTTTGAGTACATTAAGCCATTGTTCGTCTTTACCAAGGCGAGTTTCAATGTCTCGAATACTCTGAAAATACTCATCCAATTTCGCGGTGTCGGTCTTGTTTAAGCTTCGTTGCAGATCACCTGCATCGGTTAGCACTGCATCCAAAACACTTCGTTTTTGTGCAAGCATTGCTTGTCGTTCTGCAAGGGGCGTGGTATCAGCAGAGAATAACTTATGAAAGGCAAATACAGGATTATCAAGACCAGCAACAGGCTTGCCACGGGAATCCCATGCAAGGGAAAGTCCGGGGCCATGGCCCGAATTATTTACATCAGGGCTATTTAGTTGAAGCGATGCAAAGCGAGTTTCTTTACCAAACTGCAATGCTACAACTTGATCCACTGAAATACTATTGTGCATACTCTGGCCGGGTTCTGCATAGCGATTGGCACCCGTAAGCCAGAAGGTACTGCCCCAATGGGCTTCATTAGCAAACTTGTTTGAAAGCCCTTGAACAACCGTAATATCCGCCTTGTGCCTTGCTAAAGGAACCAAGCCGGAAGGCAAAATATAATCAGCACCCGTCTGCTTCAAATCAGGAAACCATGTTTCATTGGTCACGCCCCATCCGAAATTGAGAAATACCGCACGCTTGGGACGGGGATTCTCAGGATTAGCTGCAGGGGCCAACTTGCGAAAACCAAATGATTCAAGCGCAGGCAATGCAATTAATGCACTCGCACTACGAAGAAAATGACGCCTAGATTGTTTTGTTTTCATATTTGTTCACTTTGTCTGAAAAGCTTTACTCTTGACCAATTCATAAATGAATTCGCGCATTGCAAATTCTTTTTTTTCTGCTTGGGCAACTATTCTTGCAGCGAGATCTTCATCACTGAAGCCATAAGGCCTTCCCAGCGCATATTCAATCAACGCTTCTGCCAGACCTCGGGAAAAGTCTGCGGGTTTGGAAGCCACAATGTCGCGAAGTTCAAAATAATCCTTGAAAGACTGACCTTTATGGAATGCTCCGGATGGATCAATAGTCCAATTTTTCTTGCCCACACCTTTTTTTTCATAACTATCAACAATACGCCATTTGCCAACTGCATTAAAATTCTCTAATCCAAATCCAATCGGATCAATCTTTCGATGGCAGCTTGCACATTGTGGTTCTTCTTGGTGCGCCAAAAGTCGTTCACGGGTGGTCAGCAACTTGCCCTCTAACCGAGTAAGTTGAGGCACTGCAGGGGGTGCGGGTGGAGGGGGATTATTAAGAAGAAACTTTAAAACCCAAACTCCTCGCTCTACGGGGCTAGTGACTTCGCCGTTGCTGCCCATTGCCATGATCGCTGCCATACCCAGCAAACCGCCACGCGGTGAACCCTTAGTTAATGCGACCTTGCGGAATTCGTCACCACTTATGCCATCAATGCCATAATAATTTGCAAGAATGCCATTGATTACAACATAATCAGATTTCAATAAATCACGCACGCTACTATTCACACGAAGCACATGCTCAATAGTTCGAAAAACTTCACTGCGAGCTGCAGCCTTGGTACTTTCATCAAAATCACGATAAAGCTGGGTGTTAAATTGGAAGAAATCCAAGCGGTCCATCCGAAGCCATTGATGAGTAAAACCATTAACAAACTCACGCGACTTACTACTCTCGATCATGCGATCCACCTGCAACACAAGTACATCGGGCTTTATTAAATCACCACTCCTAGCAAGTGCAAGCAGTGTTTCATCTGGGGGCGCACTCCATAAAAAATACGAAAGGCGGGAGGCAAATTCCAAGGGTGTCAATGCGCGTGGATTCTTCTCCTCTGCTGGTTCGCTGAGGTATAAAAAATGTGGTGTGGCTAAGACTACGCTTAGCGGTTCCTTAATTGCATTTTCAAACTTATCCCCCGCCTTGACTCGTATATCAAATAGCTTCACTAATTTTTCGATATATTCTGGTTTGGGTGCCTTATCACGGAAAGCGCGAACAGCAAACGTCTCGATAATTTTCCGGGCATGATCCCGCTCAATCAATCTATTCTTGTTTTCAAAAACTACTGGGATTGTTTTAGCCATTGAATCACTGCCAACCAATGGGCCTTCCCACTCCACCCAGTCAATCCACAGCGCACTTGGAGGACCAACACCAGTTGCTTTTTGCGCAGCAGTATAAATTTCATGATCTAGCTTCACATCGCGTTTTTCGCGAAGCACAAAAGTTCGCGGCCCAATGGCTGTAATGCTAACAGGCACTTCGATTATCTGGGGGGCATCGGTGCTACCACTAATCTGAAAGGTCTGCATCAAACTAAATTCATCTTTTTCTTTCCTGCTGCCTAGCTCGACAAAGTGCCTCTCCTTGGGCGTCCCCTTCACTGCTCCAATACGGAAGCGCAGCATGTATTCGCCGGGCACTGCGTTTTCAACTTCGTGTTTTGTCTTGAGCCATCCCGATGGCTGATCCGGAGGCAGTGTAATTACTTCCTCCGTATGCACATTAAATGTGGTAAGGTACGCACCAGACTTGGTAAGAGGGTCATTCAAATAGCGTAAAAAACTAGGTCCATGCTGCTCGAAAACCTTCACACGAAACTTAGCTTCCTGCTCATCGGGAATGCCTTTTTGCGGCTGGCCGGTCTCTAGGAACTTTTTGGCAGCCTCGTTACCACCTTTGAAATAACCATTGTAAGTACCACCGACCATTGCATTCGCATGCAACTCTGCTTCACGACGTTCTTTGATTGTGTTGACCATAACTTTGGGGGCATTTGCGCTTTCTACTTCGATCCAATCGATCCATAACGCAAACTCAGGGCCAACGCCATTACGCTGCTTCGCCTCGGCAAAGAGACGGCTTGAGGCAGCATCGGATTCGTGTGATCCACGTTCGCGGAACATGAAAACGCATGTGTTTGTGGGTGAGAATTTCAGCGGAATCTCGAGCACCTGCGGAACGCCCTGCGTACCCGTAATTTCGTGCGTGCTTATAACCGAACATGAACCCCCTTCGTGCTGAGGGCCGAACTCGACAAAGCGCCTCTCTTTCGGAATGCCTTCCATCCCCGCAATCCTCACACGCACGACATAATCACCTGCAGGCCAATCGTTGGGGATGCGAAACATCTGGCGGGAGTTTACAAAAGCATCATCTATTGTTAGAAACGCGCCCGTCTTTGTTAACGGGTGTTGCATATAAGCGCGGTGGTGGGGCACAAAATGCACCCAGTCCCTACGCCCCTGTTCATCCGCATTCACCGCATCAACAAAACCAAAATCCTTGGGTGATGGAGCACCGGGAACTTTATTCCAAGAGAAATAAATGTGGGTAGGTTTGTCTTTCTTCTCGGCTCGAATCTGTAAGGCGACGGCCGCATTCTCAGGCTTTTGCGCTGCAGAATCGACCGCAGTAGTCCATTTCACATAGCGATCATGATCGTCCACGCGCTGTTGAAGCCCTTTCGCAATGCGTACGTTCGTCGCCTCTGCCTCTACATGCATCTTCCTTGGTTGTGCTCCCGTTGGCAACACAAAGCGTGAGAAGTGTTCATCGAGAGCTTGTCGCCCGATGGCAAGGTATTGCTCGAACTGATCCGAAGACATGAAAAGAGATGAGCCGACCGTATCGAAGGTACCCGCACCGCCATCCGCAGGAAGCTCACGCACATTGATTTCTACCCCGAGCAAATCACGGATCGTATTTTTATACTCGCGCCTGTTCAGCCTTCTCATGGTGATATTCCCGCCACCATCGGCCAAGGACTTGCGAGCAGTAACCAAAGTGCGAGAGAGTAAATCCAAAAACTCAGTCTTTGCAACCCTCTCTGGTTGTTTGGCATCCTCAGGGGGCATCTCGCCTGAATTCATTTGATTAAGAATCTTCTGCCAGCGATCCGCCTTTTCCACCGAATCAATCGCAAACGAAATATCATCAAGCCGAAGCTTGCCTTCCTGCTTTTCAGCATTATGGCAACGGACGCAATAGCTCTTGAAAAACTCTCGCTGTTTCTCATCGAATATTGCTTTGGGAGGCTCTGCAAAAATATGGTCTGACCTTAACAACACCATTAAAAACGATGCAGATAATATTCGAAAAAGTGATGGCATTGTATTCATAGCCCTGAAATCTGATTGCACTTCGAACTTAAGATCGAACTACTTTAAATCAAAATATCTTTCACCACTTCACCTGCGACATCGGTTAGGCGATAATCCCGCCCGTTGAAGCGATAGGTGAGCTTGGTATGATCAAGACCCATAAGATGCAACAGCGTAGCGTGTAAATCATTCACATGAACTTTATTTTGAACCGCTTTATAACCGAAATCATCCGTTGCACCGAAGTGAAAACCACCTTTAACACCAGCGCCCGCAAGCCAAATGGTAAAACCATTCGGATTATGATCGCGGCCCTTGGCTCCTTGCGAATCGGAAGTGCGACCAAATTCGCCTCCCCAAATCACTAACGTAGAATCAAGCAATCCCCTAGCTGCTAAATCTGTCAACAGTGCCGCTGCTGGTTGGTCGGTATGTAATGCGCACGACCGATGATTCGTATCCACATCGCTATGGCAATCCCAAGGCACATCATTCACGCTGCCATCGCCGCCAACGCCCTTGCCCGCAAAGATTTGCACGAAGCGCACGCCTCGCTCAACCATTCTTCGTCCGACCAAGCACTGCCTTGCGAATGTGGCGCATTCAGGCTTATCAAGGCCATAAAGCCTCTGCGTCGTTTGAGTTTCTTTATTGATATCAAGAGCCTCAGGTGCCGCCATTTGCATACGATACGCCAGCTCATACGAGTTGATGCGTGCCGAGAGATCGGATTGCGTGGGGCGCGAAGATGCATGATGTTGATTCAACTTACGCATCAGATCCAGTTGTGCAACTTGTTGGGCATCTGTATGTTTTTGATCACGGAAAAGATTATCGATCGATTCTTTTCGTCGCGCATCAAGCGCAAGGGCCTGATATGATTTTGGCAAAAAGCCTGCAGACCAGATTTGATCATCACCACGCGGCCTTGTATCATGCAACACTACAAACGAAGGTAAATCCTGATTCATGGACCCCAACCCGTAGTTTAACCAAGCACCCATCGAAGGTAAGCCAGGACGGTTCGTACCACACATCAACTCGATCGAGGCAGGCGCATGATTGTTCTGCTTCAAATACATGGAGTGCAAAAAGCACATCTTGTCTACATGCTGCGAAAGATGTGGAAAGATTTCCGGCACCCACGAACCCGATTGCCCATGTTGCTTCCATGCGAAAGGCGACTTCAAACATTTTCCACTGGTGCTGAAGAATCCTGTTTTGGAATCAGAACCTGCGAGCGCCTGACCATCGCGCTTTTGCAATTCTGGTTTGTAATCCCATGTATCAACCTGCGAAGGTGCGCCAGTCATGAATAGCCAAATGATCGATTTCACCTTAGCTGGAAAATGAGGCAGTTTAAGTGCAAGAGGGTCCACAGGGCTCGGCGCGGCTTTCGCTTCATCTTGCATCATGCTGGCTAACGCCATCGATCCAAAGCCCAGACCTGCCTGTTGCAAAAACTTGCGACGCACTGGAAGACCCAAATTTTCAAACGGTAATTCAAACATCTTTAACTCCAATGATAATTCATTCTGCAAACTTAATCGATGTACACAAATTCGTTGAGGCAAAGCAGCGTATGACAAAACTCAATGAAGGCTTTATCGTTATTCGCTGGGTTTGCACCACCCATGATTTTTCGTTGCGACTCCATGAACTTTTGCATTTCATCCTGCTCGTTATCGCTGGGTGCCCTTGCAAAGGCAATACGATAAGCCGCTTGTATTGCATCTTTCATGGGCGTTTCAGGGGAAGGGGCAATACGCTTCGCCAACTTTTCCGCCTGCTGCCTTACGAGTGGCGAATTAAGCATTACCAGCGCCTGCGTAGGTACCGTGGTGCTAATGCGTTCGCCTATGCTTTGCGTTGGTTCAGGCGCATCGAAGGTGCTCATCAGCGGAATGAGTTCGCTTCGCTTTACACGAAGATAGATGCTGCGCTGCTGCGAGTTATCATTAGTGGCGCTAGGCCCATACATATTCTTGGTATCAAGATTCCCACCCACTGCAAGCAATGCATCACGAATGAGTTCAGCATCCAAACGGCGTGGTTGATAGTGCCATAAATTACGGTTCTCGGGATCGATCTTACTATTTTCTGAATTGGATTCATGCGATTGCTGATAGGTGGCGCTCAACATGATCTGCTTATGCAACGGCTTAAGCTTCCAGCCGTTCTTTGTGAGTTCCTTGGCAAGCCATTCGAGAAGTTCTGGATGGCTTGGTCGCTCTCCTTGGAATCCAAAATCATTCGAAGTACGAACAATGCCATTACCAAAGTGGTTCTGCCATAATCGATTCGCCATCACTCGGGCAAGCAAGGGCCCTGCCCCTTGTTCTAAATCAGTCATCCAATCTGCAAGTGCAATCCGTGGATCTTTTTGCTCAGCACCTTTGGGCAACTCGCCCCGGGTGAGAACTTGCAAATAACCGGGAGTTGCTTTTTCACCCTTGTTATCCACTTCGCCACGGCGCAGATAGAAAACATCCTGCCCGCCATCGATAGTGGTGTAAACCTCTTTGAGAGGTGGACGCGGCATGGCCATGTCGTGACTTCTTACGGCTTGAACAACTTTATTAGTTGCTTCATCGAACGGGGAGAACCACCGTGCCAAATTCTCACGTAACGGCTCAGGCACCTTGTTATTGTTCGCAGCAAGAATACCTCTAAGCTCATACACATGCTGTGGTACAAAATCGCCCGCCCATGTTGTCGGATTCGGTTCGGTACTCATTGCGACCCGCAACCTACCAATTCCCAACTCACGGAATTGCAAGGTGATTTGAATCTCAGTTCCCCCTGCAAAGCCTGCAAGTGGTTTGTCCAGTTCGAAGATGGCAGCGTTATCTTTCTTGGCCGTTGTTTTTACAACCCAAGCAGTAGCGGGTTTGCCATCCACTGCATTGGCCAAGGGTTGATCTTTGTCTTCAAATGCAGCAAAGACAGCCTTAAGTTTTAATTCCTGCAATGGCTCTTTTGATTTGGCATCAAGTGGCTTCGCAGTAATCTTCAACTCGGTAAGTTGAAATCCACCATCTGCATTTACACCGGGCCCCCGTTGTGGCAGCGCTTTATCAGTAAAGCAATCTAATCGAAATGAACTAAGATTCTTTTGATATGTATTAAAGGTAAGATGATACTCATCGTTTGCAGGAGTTGCTTTTTTCGCTCCACGACCTCGCTGCTTCATGGCGCCAGGGCTGATCGTGCCATCTTGAGCAACGATGCCACCGGGCAACCATTTCAGATAAGAACGCTCTGCATCCACAGTTACAGGCTCTAATATTTGCCAGCGTGTTGCTTCGGGTTGTTTCAGAAGTTCTGTTTTCTGCCAAGCATCAAATCGCTTGGGTAACTCATCGTTGGCAAACTTGCGCAATGCGGTTACCAGTGGTTCGCGATCTTGCTGATGTTTATCCAACTTTGTTTTCGTGGCAACAGGATCGGGATCAAGCACCCGGGTACCATGCACGGTTTTTGCCAAGCTCGCAGCAAGTGCGTAATAATCTTTGTGCAGCAATGGATCATACTTATGCTCATGGCAACGAACACAACCCAGTGTAAGCCCAAGCATCGAGCCACCAACAGTCATAAGCATGTCATCGATTTGGTCGTAGCGAATTCGCTCGACGGTTTTCGCTGTGATCTGCCCAGGGTATGGCCCCGCTACAAGAAACCCAGCCGCACTCGCAGCATGAAAATCATCTGGGTGCAATTTATCGCCAGCTAATTGCATTTTAACAAATTGATTGTAAGGCATATCCTCGTTAAGTGCTCGAATCACCCAATCACGATAATGATACGCAGAGGGTCGGAATCCATCGAACTCATAGCCGCCACTCTCTGCATAACGGGCGACATCAAGCCAATGCCTTGCCCATTTTTCACCATATCGGGGGCTCGCCAATAGTTCATCAACTACCTTTTCAAACGCACCTGCCGATGTATCTTTTGCAAACGCATCGATCTGCTCAGGGGTTGGTGGTAATCCAATAAGGTCGTAATACGCCCTGCGTAGTAACTGTTCCTTCGTTGCTGGTTTACTCAATTGCAGTTTTTTTCCTGCACTTGCCTGCTGAATGAAACGATCGATTGAATTGCTTGCTGCACCAGTAGGTGGTGCGATTTCTTTCAATGGTTGAAATGACCACCACTGTTTTCCTTCCGCAAGATTTATCTCACGCTTAGGCTTTGCCGCTAACTCTCCCTGCCTAGGATCAGGAGCACCCATATCAATCCACTTGGCGAAATCTGCAATCACATTTTCTGGCAGCTTGCCAGAAGGCGGCATATCTAAACCATCATACTTAAGAGCCTTCATGATCAAGCTCTTCGCTGATTGACCTTTAATAAGCGTTGGCCCAGTCTCTCCACCTGCTAACATTCCCTTGGCAGTATCAAGAAACAATTGCGCCTTCAGTTTCTTGTTGGTTTGCGCATCTTTTGAATGGCACGAATAGCAATGCTGGTTGAGCACTGGGCGAATCTTTTGCTCGAAGAATTTCAAACCCTCCTCATTCGCTTGCTGAGCAAAGGACGGTGTCACAGAAAGACAAAGGGTTATTCCTACTAACGCATATCTCAACATAATGAAATTCCTCATCGAAAGAGCTGTTTATTAAACGCTCACTCTGCTTCTCAACTTATTTCTCGACATCGTAAATGAAGGCCTTATCATCTGCGGGTTTAACCCAAACATTACGAAACTTCACAGGGTTGTTGTGATCCTGAAGAAATACCGGTCCGGTCATCGTCTTCTTCTGCATATCCCTAATCTTTTCCAAATAAGGCGTTGTCCCAAATCGGAACGGATGGAATGTTGATTTCGGTTCGCCAAAAGGTGTGCCATCTTGCACTTTCATTTCGTTGAACCAAACCGTGACGGTGCCGTTTTCGGTAATGGCCCCAGCTTCGTTGCGACGGGGTGCCCGGTAGCGAATATCAAAGACCTGCCACTCACCTGGTTTTCGGCATGCATTCAGAAGAGGTTTCGAAAAACCATACACCGCGCCAGCATCTTCTTGGGTGATCTTTTCCTTCTCCTTGCCAAACGAGTTTAGAATTTGAACCTCGTAGTTACCATGAATGTAGACACCGCTGTTGGCAGGGCCCTTTTCAGGCAGCAAGAATTCAACATGGATATCAGCATCACGGAAGTGAAGCTTGGAAACGATATGATTCTTGTTCCCTTTGGGTGTTGAAATAAGCATGCCATCTTCAACAGGCCAGTTTACCTTGTCACCTGCCATGCTCAAAAATAGATGTTTGCCCTTTTCATCAAGAAGGATGGTGGCGCCCTTTGGCGCCATGGCTGGAAGCTTGCTTTGATCGGGTTTGAAATCAGAATCAGCACCTAGAACAGCCAGGGAAATTAGGAGAGCAGGAATCATTGGTTTGCCTCAATCGGTGGGTATTTTGCATTAGTATCTAGAATACCGTTCCTTAGGCCGATTTGCAACAACCGATTGGCCCAGATGATGGCCCCGATGCCCTCAAAATCGGTTTTATTATGCTGATATAGGCAGGATTTTACCTACTCTTACCCCCCTCGCCGTCATTCTCCGCGAAAGCGGGGGATCCAGAAATACAAGTAACCAATAAAAAGACAAACCCACCCAGCGCAGTGGGCGGGCTTGAGAGCATCTTTCCCGTCATTCTCCGCGAAAGCGGGGGATCCAGAAATACAAGTGGTAAAAAATGCGAGTGGCCCGCACCGGCGGATTTATGTCCGCCGCTCGATAAGAAAAGGTGGGCTTGGTATTATTTAATACCTAAGCTTAGCTGACAGCAACGCCGTCGGTATCCGTGGGGTTGCCAGCAAAGAACTCAAATGCCAAATCCAGCGCAGGGAAGTTGAAGCCCTTCACATGGGGGGCGCCGCCTATGCCTGCTGCCGTGACCAATTCCGAAACCCCATCGCCATTGCCATCGTGCACGCGAACACGAACTCCACCCATGAACTGCGAATCATAGGCTAGGAATCGGCTAATCTCTTCGCCTGTTAAGGGGTCCCACACTGCAACTTCAGGCGCCATACCAGCACCAGCGCCCGTCACAACCATGACCGATCCATCACTGCCCAGATATCCACCTGATACATTCACCCCGCCCCTGAAAGCGGGATCATAGGCATACCACTGGCTTAATAGGGTATGCGTCGCACCATCCCAAACTTTCACATGAGGCGCGCCGCCTGCTCCAGCGCCCGTCACCAAGTCACGGATGCCATCGTCATTAACATCCAATGCGCAAAGGCTCACTCCCCCAGTAAAATCATTTGCATAGGCATAGAAGGAAAATAATAAACCAAGATCTTTACCGTTAAAGATTTTGACATGGGGGCCACCCCCAGGGCCTGCGCCTACGAGGATATCCATGACCCCATCCAGGTTAAAGTCGAGACATGCCAACTCGACCCCACCCCTAAATGCAGGATCGAAGGCGAAGAATTTTGTTATCACACGCCCTGTCTGCGAATCAATGATGGCCACTACCGGGCCTCCACCTTGGCCGGCACCCACAACCATGTCGCCTATGCCATCACCGTTGAAATCGCCGTTATAGTCACCTGATGCAACATGAATCTTACCGGTGAATCCAGGAAAAGGATCCTCCACATCGGTGGTTGTATCCGTAACAGGATCGTATACTTTTAGGCTGCTGGCGGCAGAAGTAGTGCTGGTACTGGTGAGCAACTTTGCTGTTGTTGCTAGGGGTTGATATTCAAAGGCGCCAATATCGACCACATAAATAACACCGCCGTTGGTTGGGACTCTACCTTTGCCCCGTTGATCACGATAGATGACATTTGCAAAATCGAGGGCATTATTAGATAAAGGAGCAGCGCCTTGATCAATGGCCGGACTGTGTTCAAGCAAGGCCATGGTGAAGGTAGGGCCACCGTTATCCTGCAGCGGGCCAAGGTGTGGATTTGTAACAATAATAAAATCGATATCATCACCATCCCCAAATGATTGGCCAGAATGGATCAAGTTATACTGATTCTCCGGGGGGAGGTGGGGGTAGTACGCATTGAAGATGGGGATTATGCTTCGATTATCACCAGCAATATCATTAAATGAATCATCAGATACTATAACCCGCCTTATGGCACCGCAAACCCTCGTGATGGCTGAAAAGCCAGAGCCTATGGTCGCATTTTGGGCACTGAAATCTTTGCCTATATTTTCGACAATCATTGTGTTTTCGATTGTTAATAAAGATGTAGTATTTAAAGTATAATTGCACCGCGCCAAGCCGCCACCAAAATATCCATCCCCAACATTTACGCGTCCTTCATAAGTAGAATTATAAGCAATGGTACAATTAAATATTCCTGTTGCGCAAATGGTGTATATGCCTCCGCCATAAGCTTCTCTAGCGACAAAGCCATTATAATTTTCGCCTTCTTGAATTCTTTTTATTCCTGCTTGATTATAAGCAATGGTAGAGTTGTAAATGGTAAAGGGTTCCGGGGGCGTAAATGCATCGATTAAGTAATTTACTCCAAGCGTTAGCGTGTTTAATATTCTAAAGTATTTATGAGGAATAGGAATATTAATCGCACCACCGTCCCTATAGGATGCTATACCGCCGCCATTTATGTCTGCTTTATTATTAATGATGGTGCAATCATAAACAAAAAGTTGGCCTTGGTTGCCAGAAAGAATGCCTCCTCCACAACCCTCTCTTAGATTATTCCTATTGATTTCTTTTGCGATATTAGAATCTATTGTTGATCCGTAAATGTAAAGTGCGCCGTTGTTAAAGATCCCACCACCACTGCGCGCTTCATTTCCCTCAATTCTAGAATAAAAAATTTCGTTATCGACAGAATTTCTATAATTTCCCGCACCAACATCAATAAAGATGCCGCCCCCTTTACCATCGGAAGTATTATTTGAGATAGTTGAATTATTCACAGCTAAGTTGGATTCATGCCAACTGTAGATGCCGCCGGCGTCACGATCCGCTTCGTTATCTGAAACGGTAGAAGAATCGACCTCAAGCCTTAAACCATTGTTATAGATGCCGCCGCCATCCCTCCCCGCAGTATTGTTAGAGATGGTAGAACCACCTTTGATAGTCAGTATGGTATAGGCATCGGCGTAAATGCCGCCGCCATCGCCCGAACCACCATCTGCATGGTTATCGGAAATTTGGGAATTGGTGATGGTGACTTTTGGGTCTGAGTGATTACTGCCTGTACTGCCAGTACTGCGGATACCACCGCCAACACCATTATTTTTGGTTACAGAGTTACCCGATATAACGGAATCGGTAATATTGAGGACGCCATTGATGTTGTTATGAATACCACCCCCAGAATCCTCCGCCTCATTATCCCTAACGGTGGCATTGGTAATATTAGCGGTACCGTGGTTGTAAATTGCACCGCCAAAGTCGGTGGCGTTATTACCATAGATTTGGGAATTACCTTGGACATTAAGAGTTCCATAGCGGTTGCTAATAGCGCCGCCTAACCCCGCACTATTGTCTTTAAGCACCGACGATCTACCTACTGTAAAAGTACTTGCATTTGCTGACCCAGGAGTAGTGCGACTGTAAATGGCCCCGCCCTGGTCGCTGGCAGTATTCCCAGATAGTGTGGAATTATAAAGTTCGACATCGGCACCAAAATGGTTGCTAATACCACCGCCATCAGCCGCGGTATTATTGGAAATGGTGCATCTTTGCAAAGTAAGTTCGCTTCCGTCATTTTCGCTTGCGCCATTACGGATGGCACCTCCCCACTCCCCCGCAATATTGTTGGTCAGTACACAATCACTGATACTAACTATACCGCCACGGTTATAAATGGCTGCGCCACTGCCGCTAGTTTGTGCACCAGAAATCGTAACCCCTGAAAGGATAAAGTCCCCACTTGCAGCTATGTTGAAAATACGAAAATCACGATTGGAACCACCGTTATTACCATTGAGAGTCAAAGTTGCGCTACCCTGTTTGACAATTTCTAGTTTGCCAGCGGTTCCGCGGGCTTCAATGCTAGGAAGTGTGGATGTCAGATTAATCGTACGGGCAGAACTACCAATATCAAAAACAATGGTGTCATTAGCAGTTGTGCCATTGGCCAGATCGATGGCGGCGCGCAAAGTACCTGTGCCTGAATTTCCGAAATTGGTCACCGTGTAGGTGGCGGGGGTGACCCGTTCTTCGAGGCAAAGCAGTTGGGGCTTTAAAAAGGTGGCTTGCCTTTTTCCCATGCGGACTGGGTTCGTTCCCAAGCGATTGCCAAACCATCTTGCCAGATTAAACTTTGGTAACATTCCCATGAAAAAAGCCCCTGTTTAGATCCATTCGCAAAATTAAAAACACTGCTACTTAGGTATTAGTGGTTAAAAGTTTGCGAAAGGTTACAGGGGCTGGGAAGTTTTCACAAAATATTATTAGAACGATCCGGTGCCTCCTAAACTTGCACCACCATCAAACCCAGCAGTAAATGGGCTAAATTCTTCTTCCAAGGTAGGTTCGTTAGCTCCGGGCAGGAGAGAAAAGCGTTTCACCCGGGTTGAAGTTCCAGAACCAGTTGCTGCAAGGAAATCGGATCCATTGCTTACCGCAACCGAAGCAACTCGTACACCACTTGTTTCGGTGGAATCAAAGGCAAAGAATGTTGTTAATAGTTCAAAACTTAATTCAGAATTGGCCATGTCCATGGAATTATGACCATCAACACCCCAAACCGTGACTCTAGGCGCACCCGTGATGGTGCCGGTGAGTATCCTGTAAAATCCACCTTCGGAAACACCCGCATTAAGGCCCACAGCAACATTAACGCCACCGGTATAAGCAGATTCATAAGCCATGAATTGGCCCGTGAGATTCATGAAAATCGATTGGTTTCCGGGAAGAATGGGGGCTTCGTCCGCCATGAAAAAGCGAGAATTCTGCCAGGTTTTAACATGCGAGCCACCGCCAGCGCCAGCGCCAGTGATAACAGAATTAAATCCAGAGCCATCAATATCGCCTACTGCAACGGTAACACCGCCTCGGAAAGAGGGATCATAGGCAAAGAACTGGGTGAGTACATTGCCGGTTCTGCCATCGAAAATATTAACTTGAGGGCCACCGCCAGGGCCAGCACCAACCACGATGTCTGCAAAGCCATCAGCGTTAAAATCCCCACCAGCGACATCAACGCCGCCCCTGAAATCTTTAGCAAAGGCAAAGAAGTCTAAAAGGGTTGTGGTAAAATTAGTTGCGCCATTAAACACGATGACTCTTGGCCCGCCGCCTGGGCCTGCGCCAACAATCAGGTCGGAGATACCATCGTTATTGACATCTGCCACTGCAGTTTGCACCCCGCCTGTGAAGGATTCTTCAAAGGCAAAGAAGGTGCTGAGAATGCTGTTATCAAGGCTGTTGAAAACGGAGACTGCGGGCCCACCGCCTGATTCCGCACTTGCCACATAAATCGGCGTTTCGGGCTGGGTATTTACCAGCGCCATCATTCCCATATCTTCATGGTGAAGAATATGGCAATGATCTACAAAAGCCCCGGTAAAATCGAGAGGCATAGTGCGTATTACTACCCTACCAGGAGTTACAACACCAGTGATGGAATCAGTTTTAGCAGCAGGAACATTTACATCATCTTGAT
>Ga0194045_1000332_pt1 | contig 15425 bp, 13 predicted proteins | sample JunL6211m_MetaG_FD_161686 | JGI IMG/M metagenome (GOLD analysis project Ga0194045, IMG submission 161686) | Anoxic zone freshwater microbial communities from boreal shield lake in IISD Experimental Lakes Area, Ontario, Canada - Jun2016-L626-11m | ecosystem: Environmental > Aquatic > Freshwater >...
GATCGGTAGCATGCCCCATTCCGGAAAGCCGGGTGCACCGATTGGGCCAGCGCTTCGAAGCACGATGACGGTATCCGCCGTGATGTCCAGGTCTGGCGCATTAATCCGTTTCTTTAAGTCGGCATAGTTGTCAAAAACCATGGCCGGCCCAGTGTGTTTTTGCAATCGCAGATCTGCGGCAACGGTCTTGATGACACACCCGTTTGGCGACAGGTTTCCTCGCAATACACAGGTTCCACCCGTCGCCCATACAGGATTATCACGCGTGCGAATGACTTTGTCATCAATCACTTCGCCGGCTTCTATTTGCTCTCCCAGCGTTGTGTCATTGACCGTCTTGCAGTCCAAGTGCAATATGTCTTTCAATCTGGATAGCAATCCTGACAAACCGCCGGCGTGATGGAAGTCCTCCATGAGATACTGTCCGCTTGGACGAATATCGGCCAAGACCGGGACCCGCTCGGACATGGCATCGTAATCGTCCAGAGTTAGTTTGATTCCGGCTCGACCGGCCATCGCGATCATGTGCACGATCGCGTTCGTGGAACCGCTAATGCTCAGTTGCGTCGCCATCGCGTTCTCGAAACTTGCTCGCGACAAGACACTCCGCGGCGTAATGTTCTGCCAAGCCAATTCAACAGCGCGTCGTCCGGTTGCCACCGCCAATCGACTATGTTCCGCCACGACCGCTGGGATGCTGCTCGCCCCGGGCAGAGTCAAGCCAAGAGACTCGGCGATACATGCCATCGTAGAGGCAGTCCCCATCGTCATGCACGTACCTGCTGATCTGCCGATGCAGTTCTCAATATCTTTCCAGTCGCTGTCGCACAGGTTCCCCGCACATCGTTCCGCCCAATATTTCCAAGCGTCGGTACCACTACCAAGCGTTTGATCTCTCCATCTCGCCTTGAGCATCGGACCGGCTGGAAAGAAGATAGATGGAATGTCAGCCGAGATGGCTCCCATGATGAGCGCAGGGACGGTCTTGTCGCAACCACCCATCAACACGGCCGCGTCGATGGGATGGCATCGCAACACTTCCTCAGTTTCCATCGCTAACAAGTTTCGGTACAACATGGTCGTCGGTTTCATGAGCATCTCGCCGAGGCTCATGACTGGCACTTCCACAGGAAAGCCGCCCGCTTGCAATATTCCTCGCTTGATCTCGTCGACGCGTTGTTTGAAATGCGAATGGCAAGTATTCAAATCACTCCAAGTGTTGAGCAATCCGACAATCGGCTTTCCCTCATAGTCAGCGTCGTCGATTCCCATTCCTTTTAAACGCGAACGATGTCCGAAACTGCGCAAGTCATCTGGTCCAAACCATCGGTTGGATCGCAATTGCGTAGGATCTCTCGAATTCTCATTGGAGATTAAATCACCCATTCTCTTATCGCGCACTTTCTCGCACAAAAGGTAAAAAGGTCTCGTGACTCTTGCACACTAAGTTGTTACTCGCAATCAACTTAAGACGCCGCCTGAAGGCTCATGGAGAGTATACCCCAATCCACGTTCGGCATAAATAGTCCTTGATAGTTGCCCAAGGGTCGTTAAGGTGAGGGCGAAAATGCGGTCCAATTGTATGGTCGCAACGCCTCAATGTTGCATATTTCAGCACTCCATCCGTTGGTATTGGTTCACTTCAGGTGGCACATGGTCGATAAATCTGGTGATCGCGTTCGAAAGATGTTCGCCGAGATCGCACCTCGCTATGACTTGATGAACCACGTTCTGTCCCTAAACGTGGATCGTCATTGGCGAGCGAAAGCTCTTAGAATTCTCAACCTCAAGCCTGGCGATCCAGTCCTGGACACTTGCACAGGAACCGGCGATCTTGCGATTTCCATGGCACGCCATTTGGGTCAGCAAACCGAGATTGTGGGAAGCGATTTTTGCTCGGAAATGCTCGATATTGCGCGACGAAAACGGGGGCGATTGCTGCCGACCCACGACCGAGTTGAATTCATCGAAGCGGACACCCAACAGCTCCCATTTCCTGAGAATCACTTTCAAGCGGTAACGGTGGCCTTCGGGTTACGGAATGTTGCAGTCACCGAGCAGGGACTTTCCGAAATGACTCGCGTTTGCAAACCAGGTGGCCAAGTTGCAGTTCTTGAGTTTTCGAAGCCAACTGCCTTCGGAGTGCGCCACGTTTACAACGCCTACTTTCAACACATCTTGCCTCGCGTCGGTCAGCATATGGCCAAAAACGATCATTCTGCATACGAGTATTTACCTCAAAGTGTCCAAGCGTTCCCGAGCGGTGAAGCCCTCGCGCTCTTGATGCGACAAGCGAATTTGAAGGATATTCGAATGTATCCAATGACTTTTGGCGTGGTAACACTCTATGTGGGGACGAAATGACCATTCAGTCGTCCGAACAACTCCCGTTGGTTCTAGCCATTACCGGCGCGAGTGGTGCGGTCTACGCCGTGCGATTATTGCAATTATTGTGCGACGCGAAGGTTGCTGTCCATTTGGTTATCAGCCCGTCCGGCGCGGCGGTCATCCAACAAGAGCTTCAACTCGACATCGGACCCAACCGTGACCGCATCGAACGGTTGTTGGGTTACCATTGGCCAGATCCAACGACACTCTCACAATGGCAACCGCCAACACCTGCACAAGTTCAGGCCCGTCAGCCGTTCATTTCGCTGCACGACTATCGTAATTTCATGAGACCTATTGCGAGCGGATCTTTTTTGACGCGAGGCATGGTTATTTGTCCGTGTTCGGGTGCGACAATGTCGGGTGTGGTTCACGCTGCTGGAAACAATTTGATTCAACGAGCTGCTGACGTTCACCTTAAAGAGCATCGCAAATTAATCTTGGTTCCGCGAGAAACACCCATGTCGGTCTTTCAGCTTGAGAACATGCAACGAGCCGCCCAAGCGGGAGCGATCGTGTTACCCGCCATGCCAGGTTGGTACCATGGTGTACGCACCATTGTTGATCTGATCGACTTTGTTGTCTCGCGGATTCTAGACCATTTGCAAGTCCCCAACGTGTTGATGAATCGCTGGGGTGAAGCAACCGATTCGGAACATAGGGATGGACCGGAGGCTGTGTCATGAGCGACTTGACTATGCATACCAACGCGCGACCCAAGTGGCTTGTGACCGCAACTCATTACATGGAGTTGATTCGATTTAGCCATACCATCTTTGCATTGCCGTTTGCGTTGCTGTCGACAGCTTGGGCTTTTGTCGTCCCATTACCCAGCTTGGACGGTGAACTGTTGACGAGTGGTTCGCCGAGCTACCTTTCGTTCCGTTGGCAATCGCTGCTGGGGATTGTGCTCTGCATGGTTGCTGCTCGAAGTTTTGCGATGGCCATGAACCGCTATTTGGATTGTAAATGGGACGGAGAAAACCCACGGACCGCGAACCGCCATCTGCCTGCCAAAATTTTGACGCCCGCGAGTGTTGTTTGGTTTAGTGCTGGCTGTGCGATTGCTTTCGTGGCGGCTTGCAGCTTGTTTTTACCGAACGTTTTGCCGCTGGTATTGTGCATTCCCGTATTGCTATTTCTCGCGGGCTACAGTTTGGCCAAACGGTTCACGCATCTGGTTCATTTTTGGCTCGGAACTGCGTTGATGTTAGCTCCGGTGTGTGCATGGATTGCATTGCGCGGAGAGTATGTTCAAGCTCATCCTAGCGACTTGATTCCTGCAATTTTCCTTGGATTTGTCGTGTTTCTCTGGGTTTCTGGCTTCGACATTATTTACGCTTGCCAAGATTCGGACTACGACCGAAAGGCTGGATTGTTCAGTATTCCATCGAAGCTCGGCGTGAAGAACGCTTTGCGAGTCGCGGCGGCCTGTCACTTGCTGATGTGGTGTGCAGCCATGTTGATGAGTTTTTGCTTGCCGTCGTTATCCCTTGGCTGGTTGTTTCGGGGCATGCTCGTGTTGGTTGCCATATTGCTGATCATCGAGCATCGCGTGGTTTCCGAACGATCCTTGGCTCGCGTGCAATTCGCGTTTTTTCAGCTTAATTCAACTATTAGCGTTTTGTTTCTTGTTGTCGGAATTACCGATGCCTATTGGTAACTCCAACGACGTTGCAAGAACAAAGCTCTATTTAGAAGTTTTTAGGAGTCACAATCATGAGTAGCTTAAATGTTCAAGATCGCATGCGGGACATCCGCGACAAAGTAGAGCAAGGTGGACGTCTAGGTCTTGAGGATGGCATTTTCCTTTACTCGCCCGAAGTGCCGCTCCATGAGGTTGGAGAGCTTGCGAATTACGTTCGCGAACGGATCAATGGCAACGTCGGTTACTACAATATTAATACGCATTTGAACCCGACCAATGTGTGCGTCTACCGTTGTCGATTCTGCGCCTTTCGTTCGGACCTTCGCGATCCGAAGGGATATGCGATGAATGACGAGCAGATCCTGCATCGAGGTCAAGAGGCGGTGGACAATGGTTGCACCGAGATGCATATTGTGGGCGGGCTACATCATCAACTCGGGTACGACTGGTATCGCGGAATCATCGAAACGCTGCACACTGCCTACCCAAAGTTGCATCTGAAAGGCTGGACGGCAGTCGAGATCAACTGGTTCGAGTTTTTAACAAAACGACCGCTCAAAGAGATATTGATGGATCTGAGGGCAGCTGGTCTCGGAAGCATGCCGGGCGGTGGTGCCGAGATTTTCCATCCCGAAGTCCGCGACCAACTTTGCGAACACAAAGCCAACTCGCACAAATGGCTTGAGATCCATCAAGCTGCCCACGAGGTTGGCTTGAAAACCAATTGTACGATGCTCTATGGCCATGTGGAACAAGCCTATCATCGCATCGATCACTTGCTGCGACTAAGGGATCTGCAAGACAAAACAGGCGGGTTCCAAACGTTCATTCCACTTGCGTTTCATCCAGAGAATACGAAATTATCCCATCTCAAAAAACCATCTGCGCTGATGGATTTGCGAACCATTGCCATATCGCGATTGATGTTGGACAATGTTCCGCATGTCAAGGCGTATTGGATCATGTTAGGAATCGGAACGGCTCAAACGGCGCTGGCATACGGGGCTGACGATATCGATGGAACCGTCCGGCACGAACTTATTTATCATGATGCAGGTGCCACGACTCCCGAGTTGCTCACGGTCGATCAGATTCGCGGCTTGATCTTGGAGGCAGGCCGCGAACCCGTCGAACGTGATACGGTATATCATCATATTCATCGCAACCCAGACAACTTCAAAGAGTGGACTGTAGGAGAAGAAGTTGCCACCTACGCAAGTGTCTAACTAACGCTAGGGTTTTCGATATCTAAGAGTCCGCATCTTAGAGTCCGCTGCATGGGGGTAACATTGCGTGCACGGTTTTAGCCGTAAAGACTCAGTTGTGCCGTAACGACTCAGAGCAGTTGGCCGCCATCGACGAATAGCAATTGCCCCGTAACCATCTTGGCGTCGATCGCCAAGAAAATCACTGCGTCAGCAATATCGCTCGGTTGCGATGCTCGTGGAATCGGAAAATCTGCGACCATTTTCTCAATGTCCCAATTGGGGTTCCCTTGTCGAATCCAACGCGAATCGATTGGGCCTGGACAAACGGCATTCACGCGGACTTTAGGTGCCATGACTCTCGCAAGCGATTTGGTCATCGTATTGAGTCCTGCTTTGCTTGCGCAATAAGCGATCGAAGAGCCTTTGCCAGACTCAGCGGCAACGGAGCTAACGTTGACGACGGCGCCGCCATTTCCTGAGGTTAGCAGTTTGGACGCAGCTCGCGTGACGAAAAAGGGTCCCTTGAGATTCACGTCGAGAATTCGATCCCACATCGCTTCGGTCATCCCCTCCAAGTCCTGGTGGTCGACAAAGTGCGTCGTTGCTGCGTTGTTGACCAGCACGTCCAATCGCCCGAACTCAGCCTCAACTGCTGTAAGCATGGAGCGAACCGCCTGGTCGTCGGACACATCGCATGGTTGAACCAATACACGCCCGCCACTAGCTGCGACGCTCTCGGCGGTTGCTTCGGCTTCTGACTTACTGCGGGAATAGTTGATGACAACGTCGTAGCCGCGAGCCGCGAATTGAAGAGCACATGCTCGACCGGCCCCCGTGCCGCTGCCCGTTATCAAGGCCACCGGTCGCTGATCATTAGAAGTGGGCATTGTTTTCTCTTCGTTAGGATAGAATGGGGGACGAAAGTCGTTATCGTACTCGAAAATGCGTTGGTGCGATCCCTTGCAAAGCGACCGTCCCGTCGGTAAAGTCTTTTCGGAAATGGCGGGTCGTTGACACGTCAGGAGCTTGAGAGTTCGATCGAATGCGAACTTCGATCGTTTTTATTGAGGCAGCGTTCAGATGACTGGCCTAAGCTCCTCTAAGCCCGAATCTACTTCCTCGAATGTGATCCACCGTCCCTTGTCCGTTTCCGCATCTCCATGGCAGCTGTTGGCCCTCTTGACACTTCTCAACGTGATCAATTTCGTGGATCGACAGCTCATCACTAGCTTGCAAATTCCGCTGCGCGATGACCCGATTCTCCAACTTTCCAACGTCCAAAACCAGTTGCTGGCCGGCTACTCTTTCTCCGTCGTCTATTCCATTGCAGGTTTGGTCTTAGGGACGCTGGCAGACCGCAAGCATCGTCCTCGTTTGATCGCAATCGGCCTGCTTGTTTGGAGCGGTGCCACTGCGGCGAGTGGCTTGGCGCAGAACTTCTGGCAATTGGCGTTGGCTAGAGTTTTTGTGGCGTTTGGCGAATCGACTTTGACCCCGGCTGCTATCGCGATGCTGGCGGATGTCTTCCGTCCGCAGCAGCGATCGATGGCATCTGGCATCTACTATTTGGGAATTCCGCTCGGACTTAGCCTATCTTTGGTTATTGCCAATTTGCTCTGGCCGATTCCTTGGATCGGTTGGAGAGGCTGCTTTTTTGGACTCGGTGGGATAGGGCTTGCGATGGTCGTGGTATTGATGTTTGTGAAAGATCCTCAGCGTGGGGCAACCGAAGGTTTTGTACCACGTACCAGTAAGGATCCAACGGAGAGAAACACCGTCGTCACATTGCTCTTTGAGATTTGGCGGACAATGGTTCAGACACCTGCTTTAGCGATGACGATGCTTGGGGCTATTTGCATCAGTATGGGCGCTGGGGCAGCGTGGCTAGATCCATCGTGGCTGCACGCGGAACGTGGATTTACCAAACAGGGTGCGCCGATCTTCTTGGGCCTTATTTTTGTTTTTGGCGGCTCGGTAGGGAGTATCCTCGGAGGTCACTTGGGGGATGTGTTTAATAAACGTCGCAGCGGTGGGCGACTGTTAGCGATTGTCGCAATACAAACAGCCATTATGCCCTTTGCCATCGCATTTCGCTTTCTACCCGGTGATTTCTATGTCAGCTTGGGAGTCTGCCATTTCTTTGGCTCGATGATGATTACGATTATGTACGGACCAGTCTTGGCGACAATCCAAGAGTTGAGTCCAATTCGATTGCGAGCCACCACGGTGGCGGTACTGATGATAGGCCTCAATGTTTTGGGTGCGTCGCTCGGTGCGGTCGTTGCGGCGTTGCTAACGGAAGTCTTGCACAGCTATACATGGGGAATCTTCATTACGGCGCAAGCTGCCTTGTTTTCCTTCCCGCTTTTTGTTTTCGCATACCGTCGATACGAGACAGATTTGTCGCGTCTCACACCTTCGCAATCGTTGACATAAGCGCATCGGTATGATGTCTTCGAGTGAAACAAACTGATAGCCGAAGGGCGATAGCCCCGGTTCTCGACGAATGTCGAGCAATTGGAAAACCGGGGCTATCGCCCAACGGCTAATTGGGTTGAAAAACATTTGCGGATGTGCTTACCAATGAAAAAATAGGACGAGGAGACAGAGGCGTGAACGATTTAGTTGAGCTAACCCGTGAGTGTGACATTGGGGTAATCACGATCAATAACCCGCCTGTCAATGCACTCAGCCCTGGTGTGCCCGAAGGCATTGAATCGGCAATCCAAACTTGTTGCGAAGATCTGTCCGTCAAGGCGATGATTCTGATCGGAGCTGGAAACACCTTCATCGCGGGAGCCGACATCAAAGAGATTGAGAAAATGACGTCGGGCGAAAAACCTATCGATGGCGCAATGTTTCGCTTGTTTCCTGCCATAGAAAATTGCTCAAAACCAATCATTGCCGCCATTCACGGTACGGCCTTGGGGGGTGGATTAGAAATAGCCCTGTGCTGTCACTATCGAGTGGCAGTCGCATCGGCTCAGGTCGGTCAACCCGAAGTCAAATTAGGACTGATCCCCGGTGCTGGTGGCACGCAACGATTGCCACGTTTAACAGGTTTGGCTAAGGCGGCTGAGATGTGTGCGGGAGGCGAACTTGTGTCGGCTGCGGAAGCGGCCCGAATTGGGATTCTGGATCAATTGATAGATGGCGGCCTGCTGCAAGGAGCGATCGCATTCGCACGCCAAGGCATTGCCAAGGGTGGCTTGCCACGTAAAACACGCGATCGTGAAATACCACCTTGCGATCCAAAAGCCATGTCGGCAATAAAACATGCGTTCGCCAAACGTGCGCGTGGGTTGGTGGCACCACAAAAGGCCATCGAAGCTGTAGAAGCCGCTTCGCTCCCTTTCGAAGAAGGAATTCAACGCGAAGCCGAACTTTTTTCCGAATGCTTGTTTTCGGAACAATCCAAAGCCTTAATCCACGTCTTCTTCGGCGAGCGCGAAGTGAGCAAGATTCCGGGCATTGGCAAGGAAGGTTCGAAGCTTCCGATCCGACATGCTGCTGTGGTCGGGGCAGGTACGATGGGCAGCGGAATAGCAATAAACTATGCCAACGCGGGCATCCCTGTTTTGTTGAAAGAAACCAGTCAAGAAGCCCTTGATCGCGGCTTAGCAATCATCCGCAAAAACTATACAGCAATGGTTCAAAGAGGTCGAATCACCCAACCGGAGATGGACCAACGTTGGCGGTTGATCCAACCGACCTTGAACTACGATCGATTTACAGAAGCAGACATCGTGGTCGAAGCCGTATTCGAAGGAATGGAACTCAAGAAGCAGGTATTTGCCGAACTCGACAAAGTCACTCGCCCCGATGCAATCCTCGCGTCGAACACTTCCACGCTCGATATCGACGCGATCGCGACAGCAACCAGTCGCCCTCAGCAAGTCATCGGGCACCATTTCTTTAGCCCAGCAAATATCATGCGGCTTCTCGAGATCGTGCGAGGTAAGGAGACGAGCCCTCAAGTGATTGCGACGTCGATGGCCTTAGCCAAGACACTTAAAAAAGTCGGAGTCCTGGTAGGGAACTGCAATGGCTTCGTTGGGAATCGAATGTTTGGACCGTATCAGCGCGAAGCACAATTCTTGGTGGAGGAAGGGGCTCGTGTAGAAGAGGTCGATGCAGTCATGGTCGATTTCGGCATGGCCTTGGGACCGTTTGCAGTCGCCGATCTTGCCGGACTGGATGTCGCTTGGCGCATTCGCCACGAGAATCAACATTTGGTTGCGCAGGGCACCCGTCAACCCTTGGTTCTAGACACGCTTTATGAACAAGGCCGGTTCGGGCAAAAGACCGGGGCTGGCTGGTATCGTTATCCGGAAGGGAGTCGTAGGGCCATACCTGATCCCGATGTTCAGCAACTGATTGAAGACAAGGCTCAACAGGCTGGACTCGTTCGACGAGACATCTCGAAGGTGGAGATCGTGGAACGAATTCTTTACGCTTTGATCAACGAAGGAGCCAAGATACTTTCGGAAGGGATTGCAATGCGAGCGGTCGATATCGACATTATCTACCTCTACGGTTACGGATTCCCAGCCCATCGAGGCGGGCCGATGTGGTATGCCGATACTGTGGGACTCAATCGCGTCTACGAACGAATCTGCCAATTCGAACAACAACATGGTCCAGAATGGGCGCCCGCACCACTCTTGAAAAAGCTCGCCGAGTCCGGAAAAAAGTTCTCGGACCTTGATAAGGATCGTTCGATCAATAGAGGATTGATTACGGAAGTGGGATAGGTTTCTAAGCACATCCGCAATTGTTTTTCAACCCAATTAGCCGTTGGGCGATAGCCCCGGTTTTCCAAAGTAGTAGGCACATTCCATGTGCCGTCCACCAAAGTCCCAAGGACTCTATCTCCCCTTCTCCGCGATTCGAGGAGAAGGGGTCGGGGGATGAGGAGCCGGACGATTCCCATCTCGCACATCCCTAGCCTTGCCAAACATAGTCGAAAATACGGACGCAAAAAGCACTCGCATCCCGCTCGGCTTCACACCTCGTTCTTGCACATACTTCTCAGCCAACTCCGCTGAAGTTGGTGTACTGGCTTCTGCCGCCTCTGTGGATTCAACACGTTCAACATCAACCTTGGCCGCAACCTCTACCCTCGGCTCCTCTACACCCGGCTCCTCTACACTCTGCGCCTCGGTACTCAATCGATCCAACGGGCTGACGACCCGAACATCAGGTCGTGCCAGCACATGCGTATAAATCATTGTCGTCGCAATATCGCTATGCCCAAGCAGCTCCTGGATCGTTCGAATATCTGTACCATCCTGCAGCAAATGCGTCGCAAAACTGTGTCGAAATGTATGTGAGGTCACATGCTTGTTCAAATTCGCTTGCTGAACAGCTCGTTTCAAATGCACTGGAAAAGTATCGGTGTGCAAGTGGTGTCGATGCCGCTTTCCTGTCTTTGGGTCCCGTGAAAACTTGGCCGACGCAAACAAAAATTGCCATTTGAATTCCTTGTGAGCGGATGGGTATTTACGGTCCAAGGCATGTGGCAACCAGACGGACGCTTCACCGTTGGCCAAGTCCCTTTCATGCAGCGCTTGACGTGCCGCGACCAGCCGACGAAGCGGTTCGACCAACTGCCTTGGCAGTGGAACGAATCGACTATTATCCCCTTTTGAATTGTGAATCTCGATCAACATTTGATCAAAATCGATATCCTTAACGCGCAGTCTTAGGCATTCACTGATCCGCATTCCGCAGCCGTACAACAGCTGCCCCATTAGCAAGTAGATGCCCGTCAGGAACGACAAAACGCGAATGACTTCGGACTTGCTCATCACGGTTGGGATTCGGGGTGACTTAGTTGATCTCGACGCATTGATCTGGCCGAAATCCCGCTTGAGAACATGCTCGAACAAAAACAATAGTGCACAAAAAGCTTGATTTTGGGTCGAGGGCGCAACATTTCCATCAACCGCAAGATCGGTCAAATGCGATTCCACATCTGCCGCCCCGATACTTTCAAAATCGGATTGATTCTTTAGTCCTCGGTCCTCCATAAACGCGCGAATTTTCTGCACATAAGCCCTCTCCGTATTAAAAGCTTTGCCCTGTACACGCAATGACCTCCGCAAAGCCTGTATCACGTCCGGCTCCCGTGGGTTGATTTTGCCCACCACGTCCTCGATAGGCTCCTCGTCCTGGCTCTGCCGCTCCTGGGCTATCATCTCGCGCAATTTGGTACGGATCGGCTCAAGTCGCGGAGTGGCCGATTTTCGAACGTGGTTGCGATACCAAATCAGACCCTCAATAATCTTTAGGCGTTTCCACGTTGGCATTCTCGTCGAGAGCTTGGATCGCAAGTACGCAATAACATGCTGTTCGTCAAACTCCCATGTGCAAGGATCCTTCACGCGGTGAAATCTCGCCATGCCATCAAACCAAAGATGAGCAAATTTCTCTGCGGTTTCCTGCTGCCCGCGACTATTCACAAAGACCATGGCAAGAATCTCCCAAGTCAAAAGCGTCTGCTAGCCAGGACTCCGCCCGCAGTCAGTTGTTCCTCGATCCAATTTTATAATAAATTGGCCAGACGCTGGTCAACCCCCCTCGGCGTGTCTGTTGTCTCCATAAGATCACCCTCTAATGGGTGGGAATCAGTGGGTACGACTTGTCGGAGATAAGCTGTTATCACCGAAAAAGATCCACAGGGACAGCCAAGACTGAAACCGGGATATTTGGCCTGAATCAGTGATAATTAAATTGACAAATCAGGGATAACTCCGATAACTTCAGTGATAACTATCCCAAACCGGGATAAAAACAAGTTATCCGACTGAACTAACTGCAAACAGCAGAACGCAACATGAGCAAACCGCCGAAGTTAATTCGTATCAATCATGACGACTATTACGCGAGTTTGGTCGGCAAGACCAAAGATGGCCGACAATTTTTTATTACACAGCCATTCGTTCCTGGTGGCAACGATTTCGTAGCGCGTTACCTATTCGACAAAGATGGTGCATTCCTTGACGCAAAAATTCACGACCTTGGTTCACGTGATTCCGACGTGCTACCGGGCAATGCGTTGATGGATGACGACAGGGTTGCGACGTTACAAAAGGAAATGCTCGAAGAACTTGGCGACACTAAATTCTGCAACATAAAGGCATCGCCATTTGTGTATGAATGGAGTGGTGTTAACTTCGGGCTCGTCACCCAGGCTCCCGAAGAAGAAGACGATGAATGGAACGTGATAGCGGAGCCAGGAGACTATATGGCGTTCTACCCACCGTGGGATGGCGACTATGACACTTGACCCGATCGTCGGATAACCAAGCAATGCACCCGAGCCGCGAAGTCGGGCGTTTTGACAATGGACAATCTCTCGTCGCGGCCGGGTGATTGCCGTCGTTATCCGATAGAGACATTACATGAGCGTCAAGGAGAATGACTGGGTGAGATCGTATTCTGCTGGCGTATGGCGCGTCTCCGCGGAGGTTCCCGCGCACTTCGAGCCTAGAGCTTCACTTCAGGAACCGAAGCAGCTCTATGACGGCCCTTTATTCATTCTAAAACGAATCGTAAACAACAAATGGCAGAAAGCCTTTGCAGTGGAAACGGCTCACGCTGACTTTGTAAAGCCTCTGAACAAAGCCGACACCAAGAAGCTCGAGACTTTTTTATCGCAAAACGCTGATGTTGTAGTCGAATTCGAGGCCTATGATCATCCTCTCGATTCAATTCTAAATATCGGATTTGCGTTGAAACGCAAATCCGACCTAACGAAGTTGCAACATGCGGTCGCGCAAGAGTTGGGAGAAGAGCTTGAAAAAGGTATTACATGCGACCAAATTCTCCGGGCTATTGCAAAAACGCCCTACGCTGAATTCTGTGGTGAGGCTCCACAGTCTACTACACTTCAATTTGTTAATTGCGGTCATGAGATCCGCAGACGTGAACTGATTTATCGAAAGATGGTAGGGTTAGACTTCTGACTCCAATCAAGCAGTCGGATAACAAGCCGTTGCACACGGAGCCGCGGGCCGCGCGGTTTTGAAATGGAGAATCGTTCGCCGCGGCCCGGTGAACGGGGGCGTTCGCCAAACCAGAAAGCATTCAACGGGCATAATGTCGTGATTGAAGCGAGAGTCATTTGCCTTGAATCAAACGACCATGACGATTGGGCCGACTTCGAACAGAAAACCGTCTCAGATCCGTATAATGATTTCGGATGGTTTCACATTACGGTTGGCGCAACAAATGTAGATGGTGGGAATGATTTTCAGGTCTGCATAGCAACGAAACCTGCGATTGGACGCGCAAGACGCTCCGGTTCGGTACCGGGCATTATCGTCGATCGATTTGATGCGGAGACAATTCGAAAGGCCGTTACAGATACGGTACAATGCATTCAAGAGGATTCGTGGGATCGGACTATCGAACGGCTTTGCGAATTCATGATATGGGAGTACGAAGGAATGTAATACAAACCAAGAGAATGGCGAACCATGCGATGGACCGAAGTCGCGGGTCGACCGCAATTTGATGGATACCTATAGTCCGCGACATCGGTCATCGCGGACGTTATGCCTTGGAAGTTCCCATGAAGAAAAGCACTCCCGAAACCTACGCAGCCGAAGTTAAGCGAAACATCAAGAAGTACGGTTTCCATTTGACCTTCGTATCGGCAGATGAGAAACCGTCTTTTTGCTATAGTACGGGCGTGTACGAATCGTCAGCAATTCCCGAATTGTTTATTTCATCGTTACCTCCGGGTATGTCGGGCGAGCTTGTTCATTCCTATATTAAGAGATTCAAGAACACCACTCCTCCCATAGGCGAGCGAGTCAAGAAACTAAGGAATGATCCATTCGACTATTTCTTGATCAACGTCGACCTGACAATGATTCGCGATTATGTGCTGGGGTCTTTCAAGTACTACGGATCTGCGAAGTTTGAATACTTGCAGTTGGTGTTTCCAGATGCAGACCTACGTTTCCCACATGAAGCCGGATACGACTACGATCAGGAGCTGCTAGGCGACTACTCACAAATAAAGACGGCATAACCAAGCGATGCACGCAAGTCGCCGGTCGGCCGCAAATTTGAATCGATGTTTTTTGGCGGCGACTGCGTGATCGCGGTCGTTCTGCTACGGAGATGATCTATGACCTTGAAGAAACGTGGCAAGTACCAGTACGGCGATAGCCAAGCGGACATTCGCGATGAACTCCTTCGATACGGTAAGAAGAACAAACACGCTGCCCATCATTTCGCTGACGCAATTTGCAAATGCGGTGGGAAGCTGTTTGAACTCTCGCTGGATGACAATGAGGGCGCGGCGGTTCGGACCTGCGTTGGTTGCAAGACCGAACATGCCATTGGCGACAGCGACGAGTTCCTGGAGGAGGCGGAACTGGAGGAATGTGCCTGCCCTTGTGGCGGCGAGGCGTTTGAGATCACCATCGGGGTGTCTCTATACGAAGATAGTGAGGATGTTCGCTGGCTTTACCTCGGTTGCCGCTGTCCGAAGTGCGGGCTCACGGCGGTTTACGGCGATTGGAAGAACGAGTTCAATGGCTATAAAAAGTTACTCAATCGTGTGTAGTAGCGCCGAACCAAGCGATGCACCCAAGTCGCCGGTCGGCCGCTAATTTGAATCATAGTTTTTTGGCGGCGACATGGGTGATCGCAAACGTTATTTTGCTAAGAGAACGCAATGGCTTCGATTTCAACTCGTAACCTGACACCACTACCCGATGTTGATTCACTGAAGGCTCTGCTGCAATCTCTCGCGGTTCTTGATTGCATTATGTCGCCCGACGAATGGGACATGCGGTACTTTTCGTTTAACGCAAAATGGGGCCGTGGGGAAGAAATGGGCTCGATGCGAAATGGAAGCGGCGACGACTTCTTCGCGTTTTTCAATCGGAGTGGTTGCCTTTTGAAAGGTTTTGTTCATGAATCGCCGATGACCCCATATCGCGAGAATCCGCCGTCGCTTTGGCCAGGCCTACTCCAGGATGTGCCGCACTCGTTTTCGGCTGCGTTGCTCGAACCTGCTTTCTCAATGTCAGATGTAACTTTCTGCATTTGGCGACTGTATGACGAAAAAAACTGGTCGACTGGCCAAATCAAGTTCCCGCGTTCCCCCGATCCGGACGGTTCGCGTTATCTCTTGGGATTTCTTGACGGGAAACCGAAAA